>JACCDP010989424.1_pt1 | contig 11632 bp, 10 predicted proteins | sample 7445841 | NCBI WGS metagenome assembly JACCDP01 (sample SAMN15323441, study PRJNA562643) | freshwater metagenome | isolation source: river surface water | place: USA:Blue River Watershed | collected 2017-08-17
ATTAGAAGGAGTAATACTGCTGGTTGGAGTAATAGATGGTGTTATAGTTGGAGTTGGGCTATATGTAGGAGTTTTAGTGGGTGTGATTGTTGGTGTGCTACTTCCAACTGGCGTTATGGTTGGTGTTGGTAGCGGGTCACAGCCAACGCCATTGCCAACAGTGTCAGCACACACTGGAGTTGGAAGAGCATTGCTTTGTGTAGAATAAGACCAATAATCATTATTTCCGTTGTAATAAGCCGCTTTGTACCATTCGTTTTCCGATGGAATTCTGTATTTTGCATTAGAGTTTGCTAAAATAACCCCACTCATTGCTCCATTTAAACTATATGCTCCGTCCTCTGTTGCTAAGTCTCCAGTTACATTATTAATGTTAACTTTATTATGAAGCCAATTTGCGAATCTTGCGGCATCAAACCAACTAACATAATTTACTGGTTTATTACTCATATATGTTTTTGAAGCATAAGGGGTTGGGTAAGATCCAGTATTTTGAATTCCCCCATACTTAGAACTAGACATTTCCTCTTTATATAAATATCTATTATTCGTTCCGCTAGGATCTACAGAATTTAAAAAATTTACATACTCATTGTTTGTAACAGGATATTTTAAGATAAAATATTCATAATTAACGTTTCCATATCCAGTAGAGTCACTAGGATTACCAGTATCTGAAATAAAAATAAATTGATTATTGCTATAGTTATAATTTAATTCATTCCCTGTAGACGATATTCTATACCCTATATAAGAAGAATATTCTGCATTACTATTTATTGTATTGTTAAAACCACTAACTTTGATATTATTTCTAAAAAATTTATCTATTACTATTGTGTTTTCATCAGCCCAAGAACCTCCCCTTAAACCTCTAGTATCATCAACTAATATTCCGTCATGTATTTCATAAACATTTCCTGTTTGATCATACGTGCCATAATAACTGCTTGTTCCGTTAGTGCCTACGGTGGTTAAATTTCCGGAAAAATATGGCAACAGACTGCCATTCCAATTGGCTTGTTTATAGTAATTGGCGCTGTTGCTATCTACTTTAGGATAGAACGGACAACAGTTTAAGGATTTGGGAAGATCAGAATTTAATCTGTTAAAACAGTTTTCATTAGTCATAATATATTTTAAAATTAAGGGTTATATTAGATATACACCACATCAAAATCGGCTATTTTTCACAGATTTTGAGGTATATTAAGAGAAATGCATTCATTTGTCCAAATTTCTAAATCTTCAGTTTGTAAATGTATATTCCAATCATCAGATGCGTTAGTAACTTGTCCAGCTTCTGTTACTCCAGAGACATATCTATTGTTAGTATGATTATGCAATATCCAGTATGTTGACCCGGAGATTGGATTTATATTAATATGATGACTCATTTTAATCCTTTCATTTTCATTATGGATATTTCGATAAGGTGTCTCATGACGGCACCGCCGATATGCGTAGATTAGTGAGGTAGCCGTATCGCGCCTCTACGACAAAATACCTATTCGCTAGCACAGAGAACGAGCGAGTTATGTTTGTACCTGTTGCGCTAGAACCCGCCAGCAAAATAGTATCTGGTCCGCTGGAGGTAGGGTAAGAGTTGTACCCCCACACCTTATGGTCAAGCGGGTCCTCGTCGTAGTTGTATGAGGTCGCGTTGAACGTCAGCGTTACAGTCGCGTTTGCGCTCGCCAGGAATTTAGTGCCGGTGACCCACGCGGCTTCGTATGTTGCGGCTACGAACGGATTTGACGGCAGACCAGCGCCGGAGAATGAGTGCCCGGTTCCAGCGATTGCAACAGACAGTATCGCTGTCGCGCTCGCCGTCGGGGTTGGTGTTGGAGTGTTGGTGGGAGTTTCTGTTGGGGTCGGAGTAGCGGTTGATGTTGGAGTGTTGGTGGGAGTTTCTGATGGCGAACCTCCTCCATATCCAATAGAACTAGATGTTTGAGTTGGTGTTGGTGTGTAAGTTCTAGTTGGAGTATTAGTTGGGGTCGGAGTAGCGGTTGATGTTGGGGTGTTGGTTGGAGTTTCTGTTGGAGTCGGAGTAACAGTAGCTGTTGGAGTGTTGGTTGGTGCTGATGTGGAAGTTTCTGTGGGTGTTGTGGTTGGTGTTACTGTTGGCGTTTCGGTTGGTGTTCCACTAGCGGTTGCTGTTGGTGTTCCACTAGCGGTTGCTGTTGGTGTTGTTGTGGGTGTTACTGTTGGCGTTTCGGTTGGTGTTCCACTAGCGGTTGCTGTATTTGTTGGAGTGATAGTATTAGTAGGAGTATTGGTTGGCGTTGGAGTAGTAGTCGCTATTGGGCTTTCTGTCGGTGTTGATGTTGGAGTTGGAGTATAACTTCTAGTTTGTGTATTAGTGGGGGTTGATGTTGTTGTAGCTGTTGTTGTTTGAGTTGGAGTAATAGATGGGGTTTGGCTATTGGTAGGAGTGTTTGTTGGGGTTAGTGTTGGGGTTGGTGTTGGGCAAGTTCCATATCCTCCATCAGTAATAATCCATCCATAAGCTATAAGATTATTTTTTGCTGTTTCAGCTGCTGTTCCTGGACAATATTTTGAATTACCAAAATTAGGAATCAAATCATTTCTATAAGAATTTTTGTGAGCGTCCCATGCTACTAATAGTGCACTGTAATTTGCATCACTTAATGTAACAGATCTCATAAAATTATTAAGACTTGTTGATGAAGATAATCCAGATATATCCCATGAGCTGAGATTTTGATCAAAATTAGTAGAACCATCAAACATGTTTGACATATTGGTAACGTTAGAGGTATCCCAAGATCCGATATTTTGATTAAATGCTGTTGCTCCAGCAAACATATAAGACATATTGGTATTAGAGCTGGTATTCCAAGAACCAATATTTTGATTAAAAGATGTACAATTTCTAAAAGTTTGATAAGAACTTGTTATCGAAGACGTATCCCAAGTCGTTATATTTTGATTAAAATTAGTATTATATGCAAACAATCCATCAATATTTGTAATAGAAGCTGGTTGATAATAATTGATCATCTTAGCAGAATTGAGTTTTGTATCATAAAATAGATATGATATATCGCTTATAGTCATTCCAGACGGTAACCCACTAGGAATATAATTTAAATTTTGACAGTTAGCAAATGCAGAATCTAGATCACTAATACCAATATTGCCAAATGATAAGCATTTAGTTAATTTGGGTTTTCCTTGTGCTGTTGGACCAGATACTGTATAACTAAATTTGGGAAGATAACCGCTAACTTGTACTACATATGTTCCATGTGCTCCATATGTATGGTTTACAAACTGATTTGTAAATTGATTAAATATTGTTGATGTATTATCTCCCCAAAATATGGTTCCTGATTGATTTAAGCCAACACCAAATATTGGCACACTAATAATTGTATTTTGCGACTGCAGATTTGTATCGTAAACTAATGATAGGTTTTGTGGACTGTGTGGAAAATCTGCTAGCTCTGATCTTGTATTGGTGGGTGTCGGAGTTATTGTATTTGTTGGTGTTACTGTGCTAGTTGGAGTTATACTGTTTGTTGGAGTAACAGTAACTGTTGCTGTTGGTGTTTGTGTGGTAGTCTTGGTTGGAGTTACTGTTGGAGTTATACTGTGTGTCGGTGTTCTAGTAACTGTTGGAGTTATACTATTAGTCGGAGTAGGTGTTGGAGTTATAGAATTTGTAGGAGTTACTGTGGCGGTAGTCGTTTGGGTTGGAGATGTTGTTGGAGTAATTGTATTCGTAGGTGTTGGTGTTTTGGTTTTAGTTGGTGTTTTTGTTGGTGTTCTAGTTGGAGTTGTAGTTTTTGTTGGTGTTCTGGTCGGAGTTATAGATATTGTTGGTGTTTTAGTTGGTGTTATACTTCTGGTCGGAGTTTTTGTTGTTGTTGGTGTTCTTGTAACCGTTTTTGTGGGCGTTATAGTTGAAGTTGGAGTGACAGAATTAGTTGGTGTTTGAGATGCTGTGGGAGTATTAGTCGGCGTTAAAGTATTAGTTGGGGTTGAGGTTGATGTTACCGTTGTTGTAGGAGTTATAGTCGGAGTAACAGATGGAGTAACTGTTGGAGTTACATTAATATCTTCATAAACAGTAAAAGATTGTCCGACTACTTTCCCAGATAATAAAAATCCTTTATATATAATGTCTATATGATCATTAGAAAATAAATTGTTTTGAAAAATTAGTTGACCAACTTTAACTGTATTGCAAAGAGACTTGGATGGGGTGGGGGTTATGGTTTTTGTGGGAGTTACGCTAATCGTATTTGTTGGAGTAGCCGTTGAAGTTGGTGTTTTTGTTGGGGTTTTAGTTGGTGTTCTAGTTACAGAATGAGTTGGCGTTTTTGTGGCCGTAATACTAGCTGTGACCGTAGATGTCACAGTTGGTGTTATAGAATTTGTTGGCGTATTAGTTGATGTTTTTGTTGGAGTTATAGATTTAGTTGGCGAAACAGTAGGAGTGTTTGTTGATGTAATAGATGGAGTTATAGAAGATGTTGGGGTATTACTTGGTGTTTGGCTTGGTGTAGGCGTAGGGCTTAAACAAATATTTGGATTATTGGCTGTGTTATTTGCGTTTCCATTAGAATCTACAGTAATAGAATCTGGATCAGAATTATTTTGTGTAGCATAACTAGTGTATGAGACTGAATTGTAATATGCTGCTTTGTACCATTGATTTTCTGTCGGTAACCAATAACTATTGTAATTGTTTGCTGCAACTTTTGTAGAACCACTAAGAGTATAAACGCCTGTTTCTGTAGAAGATACAGTAGATGTACGACCGTTACTTAACCAATTAATATATCTAACAGCATCAAACCAATTAACAAAATTAACGGGCTTGTTACCCATATTGGTCTTACTAGTGTATGTATAATTTGGAAAACTTCCAGATCGAACTATACCGCCACGAGAATCAGATCCCATATTGGAATCGTATAAATTTTTACTAGATGCCCCATCTTGCGCAATTGCGTTTAAAAATTCTACATATTCATTATTTGTAACTGGATAGGTTTGAATTTTAAACTGAGAAGCTACATTACCGTAACCAGTAGCGTCTGCAGAATTTCCAGCATTACCAACAGAAACGAATAAACTAAATGAATCAGTATTGGATATGTTTTTTGCCAGTCTAAATCCTATATTAGCTCTTTTAATATCTAAATACTGAGAACTTCTATAGCTCTTATTTAGATTAGAAAGAGGACTGTCGTAAGCTCCCCCTCTTATTGTTTGATAGCTGCCGTTTAAACTATCAAGTATTTCCCATACATTTCCATTTTGATCATATGTTCCGTAATAGCTGCTAATGCCATTTGTTCCTACGGTTGTGATATTACCATTCTGGCCATTCCATATTGATGTAGAATTATAGTTTGCACTATTACAATTAAGCAATTCATCGGACATAATGTATTATTATTTTGAGTTTGATTTGTCTTCACAGTATCCGCAATCAACTTTACTTATACCATCACCACTAATATACCAACCCTTGCCTTTGCAAACCGGACAATCTTTTCTATTATATTTTTGATTTAAAGGAATATCTCTAGCTTTGATGTGTGCGCCAGCAATAACAACAGCAGCAGCGGTGGATACTGGACGATTATTTAAAAAAGAACCTAATGATAAACCAGCTATAAGACAAAAGGTTGTTAGTTTAAACATATTATTTATTTTCTTCCGTAAAAATATTGTCTATAGTTTTTCTTATTCTGGGGAATCTGGGTTTTTTAATTGGACAGACATCATCTTTACCACTATCACATTTTGATGTTAGTTTGATAATAGCTAAAACAAAATCTGTAATAATTTTTATTAGTCTATTTAATGCTATTCTATCTATTATATTCATATTAGTAATCAAACCCATAATCTGGTAATTTTTGTAATGGAAATCCATCAAAACCACTAAATGCATATGAGCCATTTTGAGAAAGCATCCCTGCTGCTACGTCTGCATGAATTAAAAATGAACCATCTGGAATTGGACCCCATTCTGGATGTCCACCAGAGTTCCAACTATTGCCACACCATACAGCCCTACCATTTCTTCTAACATACATAATATGGTTGGGTACTGTAGCACAATATATTTTGCCATTATATGGTAATAGTAGTGGTGTAGTACCGTTGCTCTCTCTTGGAGTTAGGGAAATTTCTTTAATGTTTAATCTATATTCTTTGTGTCTAGTAATATTATTTTTATTATTTTTGGTATTGTCTCTGCCAACTCTGTCTATTTCTATAATATCTGCGGCCATACCTATTTTTAGTATAAGCTCTTGCATATCATCAGCCAATTTTTTGGAAGAAGTATAGTAATTAATTTTTCCGCTAGACCTAGACCCATCACCCAGCATCATAGCTTCAAAAAATATCTTTTGTTGTCTTACAGACAAATCTTTGATATATGACGGAATATATTTTTGATGAGCTTTGCCAAAGTTTTTAAGTTGATCATATAAATCTTTATCATACGATACCATTCGTTGAGAAAATTTAAAAGGTAATTTATTAATACAGCTTTTTATAATTTGTTTGTTTTCTGCTTTAATCTGACTAACACCTATACATCCATAGGTTCTGGTTTCTCCATTAGATAGTATTTTTTTGTGTTTAGTAGAATGTCCTTCTGATATAAAATAGCCTAAAAATTCTAACCAAAGATCCATAGGTATTTTTTGTTTACCGATTGTAATATTTTCTACTTCTCTGCCTTGCCATTTGGCATCTTTTTTAATATGAATATATTTAGGACAATCTTTCGATTGAACTAAACTCCAAGAGCTTGGGCTATTTAAGTCAGAATGCAATTTACCAACATACATATTATGATTATCTGTAACCAATAGATCAACACCACTAAAGTGGTAATGGTTTAGATAGCCATTATAGTCGTATTCAAATCGTTTTTGAATCTGCTGCCATTCTAGATTATGTGTATCTGGATTCAAGGTCGCTAGAATATCACTATCATTGAGACTTTTAAAGAATTTCCAACCCTCTTTTGTTAATACCTCAGTATCATCTGAATAACATCCCCAACTATTTTGGACTAAAAATGCTGGTTCTCCCAGAGTATCGTCACAGGCTATCCATGCCATACAATGAGCCCAGCTACCAGATTGTTTAGCAAATCCTTTTTTATCTCTTGTACTATTAAAACCATAATTACTACATACCGCTAAACCATAACCATTAGCTAAAGCGTCTCTTGCTTCTTCTACTGTTCTGATTAATGAAGCGGTGCGTATTTGGTGATCATTTGCTAAATCTAAAACTTTATCTGGTAATCCGCGACCACCCCATCCAGCACCAAGGTTTCCGTTGTATTTACTAAAGTCAGCTACTCCGGGATAATTTTTTCTAACTACTATGCCGCCAGTTTTACTAACAAATTCAGCCGCTCTTGCACAGCTCATACCCTGTCCAGAGAAACCTCTATAGCCATAGATAGCTTCTGTTGCACCTTTTGCTATCCATGCTTCTCTTTCATTATGAACATCTATTTCCACTGCTCGACTAACATCACAAGCATTTCTTGTGCCGTGACTGACGCAATTTTTTCGACCATAACCATTAGCAATCATCGTGTGGTCTATTTCTACTTCTATGCAATATACTGGATAGTCTATTACATCTAAATAGGTTATGTTTTCTACTGGTAAAGCATAGCCATTTTCTGTCATATCTGAATAATTTTTACTAAATTTTACCAAGGTTTGTGCTGTTCGTTTGCATTCTGGATATAATACGGTAGCGCACTTACCATAAAAATGTATATCTCCAGAAGCAACCCTTTGATGAGATGATTGTTTTCTACGGGTTATATGAGGACGCAATTTACAAGTTAATGATAGTCTGAACATATCATTTAATAATCTGCTGCTAGCACTAGTTCCAGTTAATTTTAGTCTATACCACTGACTATCATTTCGTTTATTAAGATCTAGATGTCCGTCTCCATCCAACCATCCTCTGATACAAGCTAATTTAATATTATTTTTACTATTAAATATAAATTGTGGTAAATATTTGTTATATAGATTAGCATTAATTATGGACTTAAAAAATTTAGCAATTACAACATTTGATACTGTTACTAATCTTACATTGTGGTTTTTTCTTTTTTTATCCTTAATACAGTCATCGCTGATACCGAATACATGCTTAAAAGCTGATCTCACTTGTTCAGCTAAGAGCACCTCTGTTACATTAAAAGAAAAACATAGACCATCTTGTCTATCTTTTCTTAGTTGACCCCCTTCGGCTAAATAGATTCCAATTAACCAACCGAAAATACTGTCAATTTTAATATATCTATTGACAGATCTGGTATCTTTCATAAGCGGGGTTTTAACTTTATTATTGTCAATGATATTTAAATTATCGATATAATTACAAATATCTAGTTGTTCTAAAAATATTGTTTGGTTTATATCATATCCATATGGTATTAATATTTTTTCTTTTTCTTTAAGGTGTCCAATCGGTTTGAATGCTTCATTTGGTTTATATCTTCCACCAACTCCAGCTCTTCTTTTACCAGAAGTCATATTGGGAAACCAGATAATGTCGTGATTATATGTAGACGTCAGTGTTTGATCAAGTCCCTTAGCCTTGATAGTCACTAGTTTGCCTGTATAGTTTTTTTGAATTAAGGCTGTAACTTTTCTAGATATATTTTTATGACTTAAGACATAATCCCCGATCTGTACATCTTCAATATTTTTAAGAGAACCATCAGCCATAGTAACTTTAGTGCCAGCCGGTGAGCAATCACCAGTTGTCTGACGTTCATTATAAGGATTCTTATCAAACTTTAACACGCTCTTATACGGTGTTGAAAGCTTACCTTTGCCACTACCATTAATTCTTTTACTAGCATCTCCAAATAATGGATACTTAGAAGTTTCCATAAAATGATCAAATATATGCTGTTCCCAAATACAGCCATTAAAACCTTTGCGATAACTATCGTATAATTCTTTAGGACTATAACGTGGCATTATTTGCTACCCTCACTACAGGCCCAAGCTAGAGCACGAAAAGCCTCGACGCTTTTTTGACGTAATTCTGGGGATAGAGCAATATTATCATCTCCAATATAACCTTTGACCAAGGATGTAGCTGCTGCTGGAAAATCTGGATATTTTTCTTTAATATTTAATCTGAGTATTGTGCCACTAATTTTATTAGCTTCTCTAATTTCTTCAGTATTTTTAATTATATCATTATCTGATTCTATTAAAGTTGCTATATCCATATACAAACCAGCTAATGTATTTCCATCTTTGTTATAGTCGCCAGATTGATTTTTTATGGAATCTATAACAGGTTGACTTAGCTCCAACAATACTCCATTGGGCTTAACAACTTCGACATTACTAGGAGACGAATTGATGTTAATACCACCAGACAATAAACTATATCCTATTAAAGCTGTAGCTACTAATAGTAAAATATTATTATTTACTTTCATTTTTATTGCTCTCACTATTACAAACATTTGGGCTTAAGTATGGAAACATTTGGTCAGCAACTTCGACAGCTTTTGAACAACCACTTTTCACTGCTAAATCTCTAGTCTGCTTCCATGAAACAATCAGATCAAAAAAAACATTTTCTGAAGTTGGTTTACTTTTAACCAGATCAACAGATGGTAATGATGGTAGTTTATCAGTTGGTACTACTTTACCAAGTAGATTTGATAATAGTTTTTGAACTGGACTTAATTGATCTTTGAATAAAACCCATAGCACTATACCTACTCCGGCATATAGCATAAGGTCCGTTGGTCCAACCTTTGAACTAAATTCACTAAAACTTTCTGTCATATTCATAATATTCCTCTACTTAATTTGTTTTTTGAAAAATTCCAGCATTACGAAAAGTGGTTACAAGAGCATCTATAGTACTTGAAACTAATATCATCAAAAAAGATTTTAGATACTTATGTATAATAGGCTCCACCAAGTTTGGCACAACCGGAACATCCACAACTAAAAAAACCCTATCGTAAAAATTTGATAAAAGATTCATTGCTAAAGCTTTTTTATTTGGACTACTTAAGTCCGTTCCAATTTTTTCTATAATTTGTATTATTGATGCTGCTGCTAACTGTAGTATTTTCCAAGCTTCAGCTATTGCTATCCTTTTTACTTCTTTTAGGCTTTCTTGTGTTTTTTGTACTAGATTTTCTACTTCTGTTTTTATTAGATCTTGGCTGCTTGGGTTCAATATCTGGTCTGTCATTATTAATTACCTCAATAATTTCTGTTTGTGGAGGTTGTTGTGTTGCCCACCAACTCTTTTTTATTTCTTTTCTAGCATTGATGTATTTCCAGAGTATAACCAACTGCCCACTTATTAATATACACGATTCTACAGCATGACTAACATTTCCAATAAGTTCTTCTTTTTGCGTACTATCATTAATTACTCCCAATAAATATAGTCCACTAAAAATAAAACTAACTAAAGTAAACCAAAATTCACTGGTTCTATAACCCGGTTTAATCATAATATTACCTCATAATATATGAATACACCAACCATATATGGCCGATTTTAACAAACTTTTGATCCAGCATCAGTTATAATCCATCCGTAAGAAACTAGTCCGGATCTTGATACACTAGAGGAATCATTAGAATAATATTGTGAATTTCCAAAATTTAGACTAAGATTATTTCGATAAGAATTTTTATTATTATTCCATGATTAGATACATTAACTACCTATTTAAGTGCCACTGCCTACTATTTCTACAAATATACCATTGTAGAATCTGTTATCATATTTATTTTCTAGATCAGTTATTGTTGGAGAATTTTTAACGTATGTGTCTATAGTGGAATATTCTCCAGTAAATGTTGTTGTAACAATTGTTGTTCCATTTTTTACCGGATTTCCACTGATTGCTGCTTGAATATCGTATGCCATAATTATGACCTTTCTATTCTATCTTCTAAAGCTTCTAGGGTTTTGCCAAGTGTTGCAAGTTGAATCTTTAATTCATTCATTACTTCTGTGTTTCTTTGGAGTGCTGTGGCGAATTGGGCTTGATTTTCTTTATTAGACGCTAACCTTTCCATAATAAATTGGCGATCTTGAGCATAAGGGCTTTGTGTTTCAATCATGTGGGCCACATCAGCTTTTGTTGCCATATTTTTTCCAATAGCAACCCAAAAACCCATCATTGTAACAATTATTCCAATTGCTGCTGTGGCTAAACTCTGCCAGAAATGAATAATAGTTTCACTCATAATTTGATCTCTTTTATTGGAGTGAGATAATTTAATAACTTTATTAAAATACACCAATGAAAGTTAAGTATTATTTTGATTAATATATACCATTATGACGGACAAGTTCCAGTATAAGGAGTACCATTACAAAATCCACTAACAGTCATACAATCCTCTTCAGATCCGTCGCAGGGGCCGGAATGATAGACGGTATCAAATTGACATCCACAATTATCCGGTGGAGTTCCTACAACTGTTCCAGGACATAATTCTGGAGAAGCATTACAGTCAAATGAAGCTGCGCAACTACACATACAACATTGTGTCGGTGGAGGAGGCGGAGGGGGCGGAGGTGGAGGGGG
>JACCDP010948768.1_pt1 | contig 11631 bp, 8 predicted proteins | sample 7445841 | NCBI WGS metagenome assembly JACCDP01 (sample SAMN15323441, study PRJNA562643) | freshwater metagenome | isolation source: river surface water | place: USA:Blue River Watershed | collected 2017-08-17
GATGAGTTCACCGGTCACGGCGCGCCGCGGCATCCAGTGGGCCGGTGCCGGCATGGTGCTCGCCACCCTGGTCACCTTCCTCGCCCCGGAACTGCATGACAACCCGCAGGCCGTCACCAATTACCTGCTGATCATCGTCGCCATCGCCATCGGCGGCGGCTATGCCTGGGTCACCGGCAAGAAGGTCGCCATGACCGACATGCCGCAGATGATCGCCATGTACAACGGCATGGGCGGCGGCGCGGCCGCCACCATCGCGGCGGTCGAACTGCTCAAGGCACAGGGCGAAGTGGCCGCCGGGGCTCCCACCGGGGACCGCCTCAATGCCCTCGGTCTGGAAGCGCTGAACACGCATCCGGAAACCGTCGCCCAGGCCATGGGCACGGACGTCGCCATCCTGGCCATCGTCGGCGCCATCATCGGCACCATCGCCTTCAGCGGCAGCATCATCGCCTGGGCCAAGCTCGACGGGCGCCTGAACACCAGCAAGCTGCTGCCCCAGCAACAGCAGATCAATCTGGTGCTGGCCGTGATCCTGGTGATCGTGGCGATCTCGGTGTACAGCACTGACGCCCTCGCGCCCATCGTGGTGTTCTTCGTGCTGGCGCTGATTCTGGGCGTGTTCATCACCGTGCCCGTGGGCGGCGCCGACATGCCGGTGATCATCTCCCTGTTCAATGCCCTGACCGGTCTCGCCGTGGGCTTCGAAGGCTATGTGCTGGGCAACGCCGCGATGATCATCGCCGGCACCGTGGTCGGCTCGGCGGGCACCCTGCTGACGCATCTGATGGCCAAGGCCATGAACCGCTCGGTGAGCAATGTGTTCTTCAGCGGCTTCGGCACCACCACGACGGCGGTGGCCGACGCGGGCGCCACTGGCGGCTCCATGAAGGAGATCCAGGCCCAGGACGTGGGCATCATGATGGCCTACGCCAGCCAGGTGGTGGTGATTCCGGGATACGGCATGGCCGTGGCCCAGGCCCAGCACAAGGTGTGGGAACTGACTCAGCTGCTCACCGAGAAGGGCGTGAAGGTGAAGTTCGCGATCCACCCCGTGGCCGGCCGCATGCCGGGCCACATGAACGTGCTGCTGGCCGAGGCCGGCGTGCCCTATGACCTGATCTACGACATGGAAGACATCAACGCGGACTTCGCCAACACCACGGTCACCCTGGTGATCGGCGCGAACGACGTGGTGAACCCGGCGGCCAAGAACGACCCGAACAGCCCGCTGTTCGGCATGCCGATCCTGAACGCCGAGCAGTCCGACAACGTCATCGTGATCAAGCGCGGCCGCGGCACCGGGTTCTCCGGCGTCGAGAACCCGCTGTTCCTGCTCGACAACACCCGCATGCTGTTCGGTGACGGTCAGAAGGCCGTGAACGAACTCATCCAGGCCGTGAAAGAGCTGTAAGGGCGCATGAGCAAACCTGCCGCCAAGGCGACCCCCGCCCACGAGACCGTGACCGACTCCGATGCCGGCCCGGTCTCCGAGGCCCTGCTGCCCTCGGCGGGGCTGTGGCGGCGACTGGCCGCCCTGCTCTACGACGCCTTCCTCGTGGCCGCCATCTGGATGGCCTTCGGCTTTCTGCTGCAATTCATCGTGGGCCCGGACACCAGTCAGCTGGTGGAGGGGCGCGTGCAGACCGACCCGGTGCTGGACGTGATCGTGTTCCTGGTGGAAGTAGGGAGTGCGGCGGGCTTCTACATCTGGTTCTGGACGCGCACGGGTCAGACCCTGGGCATGATCGCCTGGCGCATCAAGGCGGTGAGTCGCTCGGGGGGGCTGATGTCAGTGCAGCAGGGTGTCGTGCGCTGGGTGCTGGCCTGGCCGGCGTTCTTCCTGCTGGGCGCGGGCTATCTGTGGCGCTATGTGGACCCGCAACGCGACGCGCTGCACGACAAACTTTCCGGCACCCGCGTGGTGTTGCTGCCCAAAGGCTCTCGACCGTTCTGACGCTGGGAGTGGGGTGTCCGGTGAAGCATCTGTGATTCACCTGCCCATTCACTGTGCAGATCCTGCCCGGCCTGCAACTGCGGCCTTCCCGTTCCGCGGCTGACCCGCGCCCCTCCCGGGTCCCCTCGCATCGCCAGGAGCCTCGGTCTCCTGGCTCACTCGGCGCGGGTCTCTTATGCCGCTGAACGGAAACGCCGCACTTGCATGCCTGATCCATTGCCAGCGAATGGGCTCGCGACCATTGTCAGAGGGAGGAACCGGACACTCCTCTCCCGCTAGTGGGGGAGAGAGAACGTGGCACGGAGCAGGCGCCGGGGGCTCGGCTCGCCGCCGTCCGACCGCCATGGTTGGCGGGAGTGCCGGAAATGCAGGAGCATTTTCCGGCCAGGCGGCTCACGGTCTGCAAGTCTGACCCCGGACAGCTGCGCTCAGGTGCAGTGCCAGACTCGCCGAACTCCCCACTCCCGCTGAGGGAGAGAGAGAACGTGGCACGGAGCAGGCGCCGGGGGCTGGCGGCCCGTTCGGCGGCATAAAAGACCCGCACCGAGTGAGCAATGAGACCGTGGCTCATTGCGATGCGAGGGCACCCGGGAGGGGTGCGGGTCAACCGCAGAACGGGCTGCCAGCCCCCGGCGCCGGGCAGAATCCGAATTCCCGAACCCCCTCACACCCGCCGCAACAACGCGACTCCGATCACCACACACAGAAAAACCGGCAGCAACACCGCGATCAGCGGGCTGAAGCCATAGAGCAGACTCGCCGGGCCCAGCATGCGCTGCACCAGCGTGAAGCCCATGCCCATGGCGATCGCCACGAACACCCGGAAACCCATCGTCGCGCTGCGCAGCGGCCCGAACACGAACGAGATCGCCAGCAGCACCAGCGAGGCCGTGGCCAGCGGCTGCAGCAGCTTCTTCCAGAACGCCAGGTAATAGCTGCTGCTCTCCAATCCCTCGCTCTCGAAATACTGCGCGAACCGGTAAAGCCCCGAGATCGACTGCCGCTCCGGGTCCACCAGCAGCACGCTCAGCAGCTCCGGGGAAAGTTCCACCCGCCAGTCCTCGCTGGCCGTGCGGGTGACGGCGATCTCGCCATTGCCGAAGCGGGTCTCGCGCACATCCGACAGCCGCCAGAACGCGCTCTGCTCGTCTTCCAGATACTCCCCGGACGTCGCGAAACTGCTGCTGACCAGCCGCCGCTGTTCGTCCAGCACATAGCGCGTGACGCCCTGCAACTGAGTGCCACCCGGCAGGATCACGTTGATATGGATGAATTCATTGCCGATCTTGCGCCAGTCGCCGCCGGCGGAACTCAACGCCTGCCCGCCGCTCTCGATGATGGCCAGATCGCTCTGCGCACGCTGCTCCAGCGGTGGCGCCACCCACTCGCCCAGCACCAGGCTCAGGCCCATCACCGCCAGCGTCGGCTTCATCACCGCCCAGACGATGCGCCAGGTGCTCACGCCCGTGGCCTGTATCACCACCAGCTCGTTGTGCGAGGCCAGCACGCCCAGCCCGATCAGCGCGCCGCCCAGGGCGATGAAGGGCAGCATCTCGTAGATGGCCCGGGGCATGATGCGCAGCGTGAACATCAGCGCGTCGCCGGCGCTGTAGTCCTCGGCGCTGCTGCCCAGTTCGTCGGCCAGGCTGAAGATGAAATCCAGACTGGTGGTGAGCGCGAACACCACCAGCATCGCGGCCACCACATGCTTGCGCACGTAAGCATCCAGACGACTCATGTGTGCGCCTCGCGTCGTCCGAACAGCAGGTAAAGCCCCAGCGCGATGAAGCCCGCATGCACCCACCACAGCCCCAGCGCCAGCGGAATGCTGCCCTCGGCCAGCAGGCTCATGCCCAGTTGCAGCAGCACGTAATAGCTGGCGTAGAGCAGCGCGGCCGGCACCAGGCGACTGAAGCGGCCCTGTCGGGGGGCCACGCGGCTCAGGGGCACGGCGATCAGGGTCAGCACGGGTATCAGCAGAATGGTTGCGAAACGCCACTGCAGCTCAGCCTGATGTTCAGGCAGCGGGGAGTTCCACAGCTGCGCCGTGGGCAGGGATTTCTCTCGCACCACGGTCTCGATGCGCACCTGCTCGGGCAGCAGCAGCGCCTGCTGCTCGAATTGGCTGACCAGGTAATCCGCCTGCCCGGGCACGCCGTCATAGAGATAGCCGTTCTCCAGCAGCATGAAGCGCCGGCCGCTGGCCTCGTCGATCACCGGTCGCGCCGTCTCGGCGACGATGATGCGCAGGCTGGCGCCATCCTCGGTGGCATCGGGGCGACGCCAGGCCACGAAGGTGTTGTTGAGCTGCCGCTCGCCGGCGACATTGCTCGTGGTCTCGGCATAGGTGGTGCGCTGGCCCTCCGCGAAGTCCTGGAACTGGCCGGCCACGATCAGGTCGAGCTCGGTCAGCTCGTCCTGGCTCTCCATCAGCTGCTCGGTGTTGCGCAGGCCCCACGGCGCCACCTGCAGACTCAGGGTGCCCAGGATGATGGCCAGGAAGCTGGTGCAGGCGAGGGTCAGGGCCACCAGTCGCTTCTGGCTGATGCCGCAGGCGGAGAGCACCGTCATCTCGTTCTCGGCATACATGCGGCCGAAGGCGAGCAGAATGGCCAGGAACAGCGAGAACGGCAGGATGACGAGCAGGAATTCCGGCAGGCGATAGACCATGAGCAGCAGCAGGATGTCGGAGGTGATCTCGCCCTCCACGGCCTGCCCCAGGTACTGCAGGAAGCGCGTGATCATGGCCAGCACCAGCATGATCACCGTCACGGCGGCCATCACCTGGAAGATCTGCCGCGCAAGATAACGGAATATGATCACGGTCTGGCTGGCCCTCCGGCTCGCCCGCGCGGCCTGGCGCTAGTCAATGTCCAGCTCCGGCTGGCCCAGCATGTCGCGGAAGGCCTTGGGAATCAGGGCGATCTTGTGCTTGTCGAAATCGAAGAACACCACGCCGATCTTGGCATTGCAGACGACCTTCTCGAGCGCGGTGTTGGTGATGCGGAAACAGATGTCGCAGCCATAGCGGTTGAAGCGGCCCACGCCGACGTCGATGGTGAGCCAGTCATTGGCGAAGGACTCGCTGCGATAATCCACCCCCATGTCGGTGACCACCATGCCCAGGCCGAAGATGTTGGCCTCGGTGAAGCCCAGGTGCGCCAGAAACTGCAGCCGCGCCTCGTGCAGGATGTGCACCATGGCCACGCTGTTCAGGTGGCGCGCGTAGTTCAGATCGCTGATGCCCACGCGGTAGCGCATGGAGAACTGGTAGTGGTCGGGCATGACGATCTTGACGCGGGACATGGGCGGGCTCCGGTGAAAGGCGGCCAATTCTAATTCACGGCCTGCGGACAAGTACACCTCTGCCTGCGCGCCGCAAAGTGCCCGCCATGCCCGTCCGCCGTGCGCTTGCCAGCCCCCGGGAAACTGCCTAGCATGGCCGCAGCGTTCATTTTTCACCCCCTCCAACCCAAGGAATTTGCCAATGAAATACAGCCTGCTCAGCACCGCCGTCACTGCCAAAGCCACCGATTGTCTTGTGCTCGGCGTCTGGACCAAGGGGCGCCTGAGCGCGCCTGCAGTCGCCGTGGACACCGCCCTGGACGGCGCGCTGAGCCGCGTCACCGGCAGTGGCGATGTCAGCGGCAAGGTGGGCGACACGCTGCTGCTGCATCCGCAGTCCGGCCAGGCCAAGCGCATCCTGTTGGTGGGCTGTGGCGATGAAGGCGCCCTGGATGCCCGCAGCTACCGCAAGGCTGTCGGCGCCGCCATCAAGGCCCTGCTCAAGACCACCGCGAAAGACGCCATCGTCACCCTGGCCGAGCTGCCGCTGAAGGATCGCGACATCGCCTGGGCCACCACCTTGCTGGTGCAGGAGTGCGACGCCGCCGCCTATCAGTACGACCAGACCAAGAGCAGGAAGAAGCCCGAGTACGCGCTCAAGAGCGTGGCCGTGAGCGCCGCCAGCGCCGACACCCGCAAGGCCCAGACCGAGGCCGTAAAGCTCGGCGCCAGCATCGCCCTGGGCGTGGCCGCCACCAGGGAGCTGGGCAATCTGCCGGGCAATATCTGCACCCCGACCTACCTGGCCGACACCGCCGTGACACTGGGCGAGAAGTACAAGTCCATCAGCACCAAGGTGCTGAGCGAAGCCCAGATGAAGAAGCTGGGCATGGGCTCGCTGCTCAGCGTGAGCGCCGGTTCCGCCCAGGAAGCCAAGCTGATCGTCATGGAATACAAGGGCGCCACGAAAGCGGACAGCAAGCCGGTGGTGCTGGTGGGCAAGGGCATCACCTTCGACACCGGCGGCATCAGCCTGAAGCCGGGCCTGGCCATGGACGAGATGAAATACGACATGTGCGGCGCGGCCAGCGTGATCGGCACGCTCACGGCGATTGCCGAGCTGGGCCTGAAACTGAACGTGGTGGGCGTGATCGCCGCCGCCGAGAACATGCCGGGCAGCAAGGCCACCAAGCCGGGCGACATCGTCACCAGCATGTCCGGCCAGACCATCGAGATCCTGAACACCGACGCCGAGGGCCGCCTGGTGCTGTGCGACGCGCTGACCTATGTCGAGCGCTTCAAGCCGCGCACCGTGATCGACATCGCCACCCTGACCGGTGCCGCCGTGGCCACCTTCGGCGACCAGACCAGCGCCCTGCTCAGCAACAATCAGCCGCTGGCCGACGAGCTGCTGCAACTGAGCCAGCACACGCTGGACTTCGCCTGGCAGCTGCCGCTGTGGGAGGAATACCAGTCCCTGCTCGACAGCAACTTCGCCGACATCGCCAACATCGGCGGCCCGCGCGGCGGCACCATCACGGCGGCCTGCTTCCTGTCGCGCTTCACCAAGCAGTATCGCTGGGCGCACCTGGACATCGCCGGCACCGCCTGGGTCTCCGGCGCCCAGAAAGGCGCCACCGGCCGCCCGGTGCCGCTGCTGGTGGAGTATCTGCGCACGCAGAAGGCGTGAGGTATACTCGCGCCTCCCAAAAATCACCCGACACCACAGCACAGGCAGACATGGACAAGACATACCAACCCCATCAGATCGAAGGTCACTGGTACAAACAGTGGGAAGAGAAAGGCTATTTCACCCCGTCAGGTGACGGCGACGCCTACTCCATCGTGATTCCCCCGCCCAATGTGACCGGCCGCCTGCACATGGGGCATGGCTTCCAGAACGCCATCATGGACGCGCTCATCCGCTACCAGCGCATGCTCGGCCGCAAGACGCTGTGGCAGGTCGGCACCGACCACGCCGGCATCGCCACCCAGATGGTGGTGGAGCGCCAGCTGGCCCGCCAGAACCTCACCCGTCACGACCTGGGCCGCGAGGCCTTCGTGAAGAAGGTGTGGGAGTGGAAGGACGAGTCCGGCAACATCATCACCCAGCAGATCCGCCGCCTGGGCTCGTCCCTTGACTGGACCCGCGAGCGCTTCACCATGGACGCCGGGTTTTCCGCCGCCGTGGAGCGCGTGTTCGTCGAACTGTATGACCAGGGCCTGATCTACCGCGGCAATCGCCTGGTGAACTGGGACCCGAAACTGCACACCGCCGTGTCCGATCTGGAAGTGCTGTCGGAAGAGGAAGACGGCTTCCTGTGGCATTTCCGCTACCCGCTGGCAGACGGCGCCACCACGGCCGCTGGCCAGGCGTACATCACCATCGCCACCACGCGCCCCGAGACCCTGCTGGGCGACACCGCCGTGGCCGTGAACCCCGCCGACGAGCGCTATCAGAGCCTGATCGGCAAATTCGTCGAGCTGCCCCTGTGCGGCCGCCGCATCCCCATCGTGGCCGATGACTATGTGGACGCCAGCTTCGGCACCGGCTGCGTGAAGATCACGCCCGCGCACGACTTCAACGACTACGAAGTGGGCAAGCGCCACCAGCTGCCCATGATCAACATCTTCACCGCCGACGCCGCCATCAACGAGAACGCGCCCGAGGCCTATCGCGGCCTGGACCGCTTCGAGGCGCGCAAGCGCGTGGTGGCCGACATCGAGGCCCTCGGCCTGCTGGAGAAGATCGACCCGCACAAGCTCAAGGTGCCGCGCGGCGACCGCACCGGCGTGGTCATCGAGCCCTGGCTGACGAATCAGTGGTACGTGGCCGTGAAGGCGCTGGCCGAGCCCGCCATCAAGGCCGTGGAAGACGGCGACATCCAGTTCGTGCCCAAGAACTGGGAGAACACCTATTTCGCGTGGATGCGCGACCTGCAGGACTGGTGCATCAGCCGCCAGCTGTGGTGGGGCCACCGCATTCCGGCCTGGTATGACGACGCCGGCAAGATCTACGTGGGCTACAGCGACGCCGACGTGCGCCGCAAGTACAGCCTGAGCCCCGACCTGGCCCTGCGTCAGGACGAAGACGTGCTCGACACCTGGTTCAGCTCGGCGCTGTGGACCTTCGGCACCCTCGGCTGGCCCAACGAGCCCGAGACACTGAAGACCTTCCACCCCACCGACGTGCTCGTCACCGGCTTCGACATCATCTTCTTCTGGGTGGCCCGCATGATCATGATGACCCTGAAGTTCACCGGCGAGATCCCCTTCAAGACGGTGTACATCACCGGTCTGGTGCGCGACGAGAACGGCCAGAAGATGTCGAAATCCAAGGGCAACATCCTGGACCCGATCGACCTGATCGACGGCATCGGCCTGGAAGACCTGGTGACCAAGCGCACCAGCGACCTGATGCAGCCCCAGTTGGAACAGAAGATCGCCAAGTTCACCCGCGCCGCCTTCCCCGAGGGCATCCCCGCCTACGGCACCGACGCCCTGCGCTTCACGTTCTATTCGCTGGCCTCCACCGGCCGCGACATCAAGTTCGACCTGAACCGCATGGAAGGCTTCCGTAATTTCTGCAACAAGCTGTGGAACGCCTCGCGCTATGTGCTGATGAACACCGAAGAGAAAGGCATCGTGTTCCACCGCGAGAAGCAGGACGCCCTGCGCGCGCAGAACTACTTCAGCCTGGCCGACCGCTGGATCCTCTCGCGCCTGCAGCGCACCGTGCAGCAGGTGCACGAGCACTTCGCCGCGTACCGCTTCGACCTGCTCTCGCAGGCCATCTACGACTTCTTCTGGAACGAGTATTGCGACTGGTACGTGGAGCTTTCCAAGCCCGTGCTGTGGGACGAAGAGAACCACCCCGACCACGCACAGACCACCCGCCTCACCCTGCTGAGCGTGCTCGAAGCCTCCCTGCGCCTGAGCCACCCGCTGATGCCCTTCATCACCGAAGAGATCTGGCAGCGCGTGGCCCCGCTGCTCGACATGAAGCGCGAGGACGAAGACAAGAGCCTGATGAACCAGGCCTACCCCCAGCCCGACGCCGCACTGATCGACGCCGAGGCCGAAGCCGACATCGACTGGGTGAAAGGCATCATCGTGGGCATCCGCAACATCCGCGGCGAGATGGACATCGCGCCCGGCAAGACCATCCCCGTGTTGCTGCGCAACCTCGACGACACCGACAAGCGCCGCCTGGAAGAAAACCGCTTGTTCCTGATGAAGCTGGCCAAGCTGGCCGAGATCACCGTGCTCGACGCCCACACCGAAGCGCCGATGGCTGCCACTCAGCTTTACGGCCAGATCGAGATCCTGGTGCCACTGGCGGGCCTGATCGACACCGCGGCTGAAGCCGCGCGTCTGGAAAAGGAGATCGCCAAGCTGGAGAAGAATCTTGCGGGCATCGCCGCGAAGCTGAGCAACGCGAAGTTTGTCGACAACGCGCCGAAGGAGATTGTGGATGTGGAGCGCGAGCGGCAGCGGAGCAATGAGGCGGCCATCTATGCGTTGCAGGAGAAGCTTGGGAAGATTCGGGCGATGGGGTGATTGTCTCGTCTGAATCTAGTGGCAAAGTCAGGGCGCTTCGGCGCCCTTTTCTTTTGGTACTAAAATGGATTGGAGCACGGATTTGAGCGTTGTCGTGCTCGTATGTGCGGGGAGGAAAGATTGAGTTTCAATGAGTTGCAAGCGAGGCCCGGGGATAGAGGGAAACCCCCTGTTTGGGGAAAACAGGCAAGCACTCATTGTCGACGACGGATTCACCACTGGCCACCATCAAGCAGTTGCTGGTTCCCGAAAAAGGTGGGTAGACTCGGATCATATTGCGTTCAAGATAGTGCGTTGGAGCACTATACAAATGTCAAGAGACATAGGAGATTCGGTGAATACTTTAGCGGCGGAAGTGTCAACGGTAGTGGGGGAAGTCCACAAACTGCTTCCGTCTTCCTTGCTGAATCGATTTCGCATTTAATCTTGCATTTACCGGCATAGTTCGGATTTCCATGAAAATCCTCACCTGGAACTGCAACGGCGCTCTGCGCAACAAGCTCGCGGCACTAGACGCACTGAGCGCCGACATCCTCATCATTCAAGAATGCGAAGATCCACAATACCACTCTCAGTATCGTGAGTGGGCAGGCGACTACCTCTGGATCGGCAACAGCAAGAGCAAGGGCATCGGCATATTCCCGAAGAATGGTAACCGCGTGACGAGCCTTTCGTGGCACGGCAGCTTCAGTATCGCAGGTCTGTCTTCCGTCCATGCCAGCACACACTGGTCGACTTCAGACCTTCAATTGATGCTGCCCTTCCGCATCAACGACGCGTTGACCGTGCTGGCTGTCTGGACAAAAGGCAGCAGCAAAGAATCATTCCGCTACATCGGCCAGTTGTGGAAGTACCTGCAAATTCACCGCAAGGACTTGTCTGGACCACGCACCTTGCTGCTGGGTGATCTGAACAGCAACACAATCTGGGACAAGCCAGACCGCTGGTGGAGCCACTCGGGCGTAGTGGCTGAACTTGCGCAGATCGGCATGCAAAGTGTCTACCACCACACGAAGCAAGAACCCCAGGGCAAAGAATCCGTGCCAACATTCTTCTTGCATCGCAATCTGCAAAAGCCCTATCACATTGACTACGTTTTCGCGTCTTCCGACATACTGCCTGACTGTACCCTGCACGTGGGGCGCGCATCGGACTGGCTGTCGCTAAGTGATCATGTGCCGCTAGTGGCGGCCATCGATTCCTGACGATTTCGAGGCCTGTATCGCGCCAATGGTCTAGCCTTGGGAGTACGATGCCTGTAAGCGCTAGACGAATTTGAACAAGACTTTCTGAAGGCACAGGCGCTCTCAATCTAGCGAGGTAGAACTCTATGAAAGCCAAAGACTTTGACAAGAAATTTGACGAAGACTCCGACGACATCATCGACCATCTTGATTTGTCTTTTGCACGTCGCCCCAACCTGGACCAGAAGCGCATCAATGTCGACTTCCCCGCGTGGGTAGTGGAGTCGCTGGACCGCGAAGCCGCGCGAATGGGCGTTACTCGACAGTCCATCATCAAGGTGTGGCTGGTGGAGCGCTTGAATGCCGAAGCGGCCAGCAAGGCGCAGCAACGCGACACTGCGAGCGGCACAGATCAGTAAGGCATGGCGCTGCAAGAATTTGCGCGTTGAAGTGCCACTCAATTTCGCGGTACCACCCCCACCTCCCCACTATCCCTCCCCCGTCCCCGCACAAACCTGACACCCGGCACCTCCGCCTTCACCTGCTCCAGCCAGAACACGCCATCGTAGGGATAGCTGTTGCCGCGCGTGCCCACGAAGTCGGCATCGCCGTCGCCGTCCATGTCGCGCGCGATGAACTTGTCGA
>JACCDP011505023.1_pt1 | contig 11631 bp, 10 predicted proteins | sample 7445841 | NCBI WGS metagenome assembly JACCDP01 (sample SAMN15323441, study PRJNA562643) | freshwater metagenome | isolation source: river surface water | place: USA:Blue River Watershed | collected 2017-08-17
CCGATCGAGCAGACCTTCCTCGATTTGCAGGCTGGTGGGGCCATAGTGAAGCGGAGCGCTTCAAAATGGAAAAAGGATTTCAACCCATGCAAGGAGCCGACGGTTGGCAACTTGCTTGTTCCAATGTCCTAGCTTTGGCTGTGCACCAAGCTTCGTTGGATCTATTTCAAGAAGCAGGCATGCCTGCCATTCGTGAAAAAAGCATTCAGTTGACCGGCTACTTGGAATACCTCATCGAGGAGATCAGTGGTACTTCTGGAGTATTGGAAATCATTACCCCAAAAAATCCAGACGAGCGAGGATGCCAATTATCCTTGTTGATCCACAAAGGAGGCAAAGCCGTCTTTGACGAATGGTATGGGCAGGGAGTAGTTGGAGATTGGAGAAATCCAAACGTGATCCGCCTGGCTCCGGCACCACTCTACACCAGTTTTCAGGATGTGTACCGCTTTGCTCGAGTGCTGGAGCAATCGCTCAAAAAATTTGCCTAAAAGAGCCTATCCGCTAGCCTCGGCTTATTCCAACAAAAAAGCCCCACTTCTATTGATGAAGTAGGGCTTCTTTTGTTACAGGTCAAACAGGGTTCCACTGGCCCCTGTCGGCTTAATCTTTAGGTGCTTGTAGGCAAGTTCGGTGGCCATTCTTCCCCTAGAGGTGCGCTTGAGGTAACCTTCCTGAATCAAGAAAGGTTCGTACACTTCCTCTATCGTTTCGGCCTCTTCCCCACAAGCCGTGGCGATGGTTCCCAATCCTACAGGTCCTCCTTTAAATTTCTCGATGATGGTCAACAGGATGCGGTTATCCATTTCATCCAAGCCATTTTCATCCACATCCAAGGCATTCAAGGCCATTTTGGCGATCTCCAGCGTGATGGTCCCATTGCCTTTGATCTCGGCAAAGTCCCGAGTACGTCGAAGAAGCATGTTGGCGATACGAGGAGTACCCCGACTTCGACGGGCCAGTTCAAATGCTGCTACTTCGTCTATGGGTGTCTGCAAGATTCCTCCAGAGCGAAGGACAATATCGGTCAGCAACTTGGCGTCGTAGTATTCCAATCGGGAGTTGATGCCAAAGCGAGCCCGCAATGGAGAAGTCAACAATCCAGAGCGGGTGGTGGCCCCGATGAGGGTAAAGGGATTGAGTGATATTTGAACCGAACGGGCATTGGGCCCGCTATCCAACATGATGTCAATGCGGTAATCCTCCATTGCCGAATAGAGGTATTCCTCCACGATGGGATTGAGGCGGTGGATCTCATCAATAAATAGCACATCCCCCTCGTCCAAATTGGTTAGTAGACCTGCCAAGTCAGAAGGCTTATCAAGCACGGGTCCCGAGGTGATTTTGATGCCTGCCTGCAGTTCGTTGGCAATGATATTGCTGAGCGTAGTCTTGCCCAAGCCTGGAGGTCCATGTAGGAGTACGTGGTCCAGGGGTTCATTTCTTTTCTTGGCTGCATGCACGAATACCCGAAGATTTTCGATGATTTTGGCTTGCCCTGTAAAATCCTCAAAGGAAAGCGGCCGCAATGCACGTTCAAACTCTCGGTCCTTTGGACCTAGATGTTCTTCATCGCCTGTCAAATAATCTTCTCTCATGGGATATGCGCTAGTTACAAATATAGACAAAAACCGATCGAGGAATTGGCCTGAATCTTTCGAATAAGGATAAAAAAAAGGTAGTAATTTTGTTTGTAAATTTTTCCTTCCTGATGAGCCCGAACGCAAAAAAAAATATCCTCTACTCCTTAGTCTTGTTGGGCTTGGTGCTGATTGTCTATTTGTACAGAAATACCCTAGGCAGTACATCTACTAGTGACGAGGTGGCTCGCCAAAAAGGGTTGATTACCTGGAACGGCAAGTTTATGAATCAGCCCTATCTTTTTCTATTCTATCCCGAAAGGCCCAACCTAGAATCCAAACTAGACTCCCTGCTTACTTATCAGGAACAGTTGTATTTGATGGAATCCCCCAGGTCCGAATTGTACCAACTCAACAGGCAAGATTCATTGCCTCAACCTTCCAAGGACCTACTTTCCTTACTGAAAATGGCAACTCAGGATGCAAGTAGTTCGGAAAACACCTGGGACCCGAGTAGCGGAATTCTTTACCAAGCTTGGGCCTTTTCTGCCTCCAGCGCTGCAATGAAGGATAGTGCCAACATTCCTGCGCTACTTGAAAATGTGGGCATGAACAAGTTTGTGCTCAGCGATACCTTAATCCAAAAATCAAAATCAGGGGCAAAAGTTGATTTTTCAGATTATGGTAAAGCAATAGCCTTGGCCCAAGTAGCACGTTTATTTGAAAAAGAAGGCATTCAAAATTATTTCTTACAGTTGGGGCGACATACCGTAGCCAAAGGGGTCAATGAGCGAAAAGAACTTTGGAAATACAAAACTCAGTATCCCGATAGTTTGGGTAAAGCCCAAGAGGGTTTAATTGCACTTCAAACAAAAGCCGTCGCGACTGCAGGAAATTTTACCCAATCCTACCCACAGGATTCGATTCGGAAGGCTTGGGTTTTGGACCCACGAACTGGCTATCCCCTAAATCATGGACTTCTCCAAACGACCGTCCTAGCCAAAGATTCAAAGGCTGCGGCCATCTTATCTGAATCCTTACTCGTTCGTGGCTGGCAAGAGGCCATCCGAATTGACTCGGCTCGGAAGGATGTAGAAATGGTATTGGTGTACTACAAAAAAGGCAAAGGACTGACCACCTATTCTAGCCCTGAACTCAAATCATTCCTCTCTTTTCCAATTCAATGAAAAGATAAATGCAACATTATTGAATTTACCTTACCTTTGTAAAAAATTCCTCCAACCTAGTACGCTGGAGAAGGCTTAACCTATGGCGCTAAACTTTATTCTTCTTTTTTTTACTGCGCTATTGGCGGGTCTTCTGGTGTTTGTCGCTCCAGCCTTCAAGGAAAAATACTTCAAACTCATTTTAGTGTTTGCGGGGTCTTATCTTTTTTCAATCACCATCCTACACATCTTACCCGAGCTTTTTGCAGGCAATTACAATCCCGGTAGAATGGGGGTTTATATTCTGTTGGGCTTTCTTCTCCAGCAACTTCTGGAATTTTGGTCTGCAGGTATTGAGCATGGTCACATTCACAAGCATCAATCCGGTACCTCCAAAGGCGTATTCACTTTGATGATCGGCCTTTTTATCCATGGTTTTTTGGAGGGAACGTTGCTTTCACACAACGTTTCTGCCTTGCACGAGCACAGCGACAAAACCATTTTGCTGGGAATTTTGATGCACAAAGGACCAGCAGCATTTGCACTAGCAGCCGTGCTTTCGGCTTCCCTCTCCAAAAAATGGACTCTTGTCCTACTCACCCTTTTTGCCCTAGCCTCTCCCTTGGGCATGATTTCTAGTAATTTCTTTATCAACCAGGGCCTGCTCTCTACTGAAGGAATTGGAATTCTATATGGCTTGGTAACGGGAGGTTTCTTGCACATTTCAACCACCATCTTCTTCGAAAGCAGTCCACACCACAAGTTTCAACTCAACAAACTTGCCGTTACTTTTTTGGCCGCTGCCTTGGCCATGGCCTCAGAATATTTCATCTGATTTTTTAGAATACTTCCTTTTGGGACGCGATTCCACTCAAAAAAGTAAGTGTGCATTCCATCCAAAACGAACCCCATCTTTGGAAAAATAGTCTTTTCCTCCTATTTTTTTGGTTAAATTACTCCCAACAAAAATTCTGGTTTCCTTTTTTGATGGGAAGCCCAATTAAACCCATACTAACCCATTTGTAATGTCACCCTCCCCTACAAAAATGGAGCGGTATTGGAAAAAAAACCTCCAAACGCTCGCCCTACTCCTTTGCATTTGGTTCATAGTATCCTTTGGGTGCGGAATCTTATGGGTAGAGGAACTCAACACCATTCGCCTGGGAGGCTTCAAGTTGGGATTTTGGTTTGCACAGCAAGGATCCATCTACTCCTTTGTGGTCCTGATTTTTATTTATGTGATCCGAATGAATGCGCTGGATCGGGAATTTAAGGTAAACGAAGACTAATATGGATTTATTGACCTGGACCTACCTACTCGTTGGGCTGAGTTTTACACTCTACATCGGCATCGCAATCTGGACTAGAGCAAGTTCTACTCAAGAATTTTACGTGGCTGGAGGCGGAGTCTCTCCCCTTGCCAATGGCCTCGCTACCGCAGCGGACTGGATGTCTGCCGCTTCCTTCATGTCCATGGCGGGAATCATTTCTTTCTCTGGCTACGATGGATCAGTGTACTTGATGGGCTGGACGGGAGGCTATGTATTGCTGGCCTTGCTGCTTGCCCCCTACCTTCGGAAATTCGGCAAATTCACCGTTCCAGACTTTGTAGGAGACCGCTACTATTCCAACAAGGCCCGTGTGGTGGCGGTGATCTGCGCCCTGTTTATTTCCTTCACTTATGTTGCCGGACAGATGCGTGGGGTAGGCATTGTCTTCTCCCGCTACCTCGAACTTCCCATCGAATGGGGGGTTGTGATTGGCATGGCCATCGTATTTTTCTATGCGGTCTTGGGCGGCATGAAAGGCATTACCTATACCCAAGTAGCCCAATACTGTGTCTTGATTTTTGCTTACCTAGTTCCTGCTATTTTTATCTCCATGCAACTTACCGGCAACCCTATCCCACAATTGGGTTTGGGTGGGGAGATAGCAGCTGGCGTGCCCCTCTTGGATAAGTTGGACGGAATTTTGGCGGACCTAGGATTTGAGGAATATACCTCTGGCAAAAAAAGCACCTCCGACCTATTCATGATCACGTTGGCCCTGATGGTCGGTACCGCTGGGCTACCCCATGTGATCGTTCGCTTTTTCACGGTGCCCCGAGTACGGGATGCACGCCTTTCCGCAGGCTATGCCCTGGTATTCATTGCAATCTTATATACCACAGCACCCGCAGTAGCAGCTTTTGGAATTTACAACACCATCCAATCTACCTCCGAAAAATCGATCGACGCCCTTCCCCCATGGGTGACCAATTGGCAGCAAACCAACCTCATTGGAATCGAGGATAAAAATGGAGATGGAAAAGTGCAGTACCTAGCCGACCCAGCCACCAATGAACTGCGCATCGACAAGGACATCATGGTCTTGGCTAGCCCAGAGATCGCCTCACTGCCCAACTGGGTAGTGGGCCTTGTAGCCGCAGGTGCCATGGCGGCAGCCCTATCTACCGCAGCAGGCTTGTTGCTTGTGATCTCCACATCGGTATCTCGGGATCTATTCAAAACTTTCCGGCCTGAGATCTCGGAGAAAAAAGAACTGCGCATCGCGCGAATCGCTGCTGCTGGTGCCGTGCTACTTGCCGGATACTTTGGCATCAACCCTCCAGGTTTTGTGGCGGAAGTAGTGGCATTTGCCTTTGGCCTAGCCGCCTCCTCCTTCTTCCCTGTGATTCTATTGGGCATCTTTTCTACCCGGATCAACCGGGAAGGTGCTATCGCTGGGATGCTTGCCGGTCTCGTATTCACCATCAGTTACATTTCTTACTTCAAATTCATTTCTCCCGAACTAAATACTGCTGACCATTGGTGGTGGGGAATCTCACCAGAGGGAATTGGAACCTTGGGTATGGCGCTCAACTTCTTGGTTTGCTTTGTTGTTTCTTACCTCACCCCTCCACCACCCAAAAATGTTCAAGACCTCATCCAAGAAATCCGAATTCCAAAAGGTGCAGGAAAAGCGTACGACCATTGATTTACAACTTAGACTACCCCACTCATGAGTGATCGATTACATACCCTCAGCGGATACTTCCACGAATACCAAAAAAGTGTGACGCAGCCCGAGGAATTCTGGGCTAGAATCGCCGATTCATTTCATTGGAAAAAACGCTGGTCAAAAGTCCTGCAATGGAACTTTGAAGAACCCGATGTACGCTGGTTTGTGGATGGCAAACTCAACCTTACTGAAAATATCTTTGAGAAAAACCTCTACACCCTAGGCGATCGACCCGCCATCATCTGGGAACCCAATGAACCTCATGAGCAAGGGCGTACGCTTACCTACCGCGAACTATTTGTGGAGGTCTGTCGATTTGCAAACGCCTTGCTATCCAAAGGCATCGGCAAAGGAGATCGTGTGATCATCTACATGCCCATGGTCCCTGAGGCCGCCATCGCCATGCTGGCCTGCGCACGCATCGGGGCCATCCATTCCGTAGTCTTTGCCGGCTTTTCTAGCAGTTCCTTGGCCGACCGAATTCAAGATTGTCAAGCCAAAGCCATTTTGACGGCAGATGGCAACTACCGGGGCAACAAGAAAATTAGCATCAAAGAAATCGTGGACGAAGCCCTCGAAAAAGCACCTGTGGAGACGGTGATTGTCTACCGACGAACCGGACAGGAAACCGCCATGCAAGCAGGTCGCGATTATTGGTGGAATGAAGTCCTGGAAGGACAATCAGACCTCCACAAAGCGGCTGAGATGGACAGCGAAGACATGCTCTTTATCCTCTACACCTCCGGCTCTACGGGCAAACCCAAAGGGGTGGTGCATACCACCGGAGGATACATGGTCTACACCAAATACTCCTTTGAAAATGTATTTCAATACACCCCAGGAGATGTGTATTGGTGTACGGCTGACATCGGCTGGGTCACTGGCCACTCCTACATCGTCTACGGTCCCCTTCTGGCGGGTGCGACCACGCTGATGTTTGAAGGGGTGCCAACGTATCCGCATCCGGGACGTTTCTGGGAAATCATCGAAAAGCATCAAGTCAATATTTTTTACACCGCCCCAACGGCCATCCGAGCCCTTCAGGCTTTTGGAACCGACCCCATTCAAGGACATGACCTGAGTTCCCTCAAAGTTCTCGGCTCCGTAGGCGAACCCATCAACGAGGAGGCGTGGCACTGGTACCACAACCACATCGGCAAGGGAAAGTGCCCCATAGTCGATACCTGGTGGCAAACTGAAACAGGAGGAATTCTCATCTCTCCCCTTGCAGGCATCACGCCCACCAAGCCCGCTTATGCGACGCTACCCCTACCCGGCATCCAACTGAGCATTGTGGACGCCGAAGGAAATGAGTTGCGCGGCAATTCAGTGGAAGGCAACCTCTGCATCAACTTCCCTTGGCCTTCCATGATTCGCACCACCTACGGGGATCACGAACGCTGCAAGCAAACCTATTTTTCCACCTACAAAAACAAGTACTTCACCGGCGACGGGGTCAAGCGGGATCACGATGGCTACTACCGAATCTTGGGTCGGGTGGACGACGTGATGAACGTCTCTGGCCATAGACTAGGAACTGCGGAGGTAGAAAATGCGATCAATGAACATCCAAAAGTGATCGAATCGGCGGTGGTTGGCTACCCCCATGAAGTAAAAGGGCAGGGAATCTATGCCTACGTGATTTGTGACCTGAGCAACCGCAGTGAAGAGAACCTCATTCAAGAAATCAAAGAGACCGTTTCCAAAATCATTGGGCCGATTGCCAAGCCTGACAAAATCCAAATCGTTCCCGGCTTGCCCAAAACCCGATCTGGAAAAATCATGCGCCGAATCCTTCGCAAAATTGCCGAGGGCAGCCTAGACGGTATGGGAGATATCTCTACACTCTTGGACCCAGAGGTAGTCGAAAAAATCAAGGCGGGCAGAAAATAAAAAAAGGCAGATCGGATGATCTGCCTTTTTTAGTGTTACACCTAAGCCTTCCTTACTTCCATTGGATGGCTGTGGTTCCGGTAGCCTGGAGCGGGATTGCCAAGCCTTTAGCCGTAGGATAAAAACCGATCGGAACGATTTGCAAATTTTGAATCGATAGGTTGGCCACCGGGGTTTGTAGCGAAAGTTGTTTCTGAATTTCTTTTAAACTCTCCGTGATCGTCTCCCCCAAAGGCATTTTCATGCGCTGACTAAGTTCCCGATGGATTTTTCCCTTTTTGATCATCGTACCCAACATCGCTTTGGCGCTGCCACTTTTCATCACAAAATCAAGATCTAAGACCTTTAGCACGCGTGTAGCCGGGTCATATACTGGTCTGCCTACCAAGAATAACTCCCCTTTCAAGTCCCCCCCTTTGGTACTTACTGCAGTAAAAGCAACCGTGATGCCCAATCGTTCCCCATAGGCTTGGGTACGAAATTGGGTAGCATTGAAGCGGTAGGTTTTATTCATGGGAATAGACTGCCCTCCAAACGATTTTTGGATCAATGCATCCAGCTCCGCATAGGTAAATTCCAAGGGTAACTGCAAGTCTATCCGATTGCTCCCGTCGGTATTGGGTGAAACTTTGGGAATTGGAAAGGCACGGCTAGGAAGTGCGTTGGACGGGTGTACTTGAACCTGCCCTTTTACGCCTAAGTCAATGTGCAACCCTTTATTGGGCAGCAGGTATTCCCGAATTTTCACGGAATCGGGTCGAATGGAAAGCCCGGTTTTCTTGCCCTCCATGTCCACGAGCATGGGCTGGCCCACTTGATTCCAGACGGACTCCATGAGTGGCTTGATTGGAAGCAAGTTGGGCTTGGAGGTAAGTTCTTGCTTGGCAAATCGACGAATCTCTTGGCGGACAATCGGACTCAAGTCCAATTCGATCCCGAGCACAGAAAATCCCAATTTACCCCCTAAATCCAGCAACTCAAATTCTGGAATCGCTAAATACCAGTTGGACTGCAACTCTGGATTAATCACAAATACAGGCGCCAAATTGGTATTGAAGGGAACTTTGGACTGCAGCAAGTTGCGAATACCCCCTGGCTTAAGGCCCACTTCCCCTTGAATTTTTAGAGGGAAGACCACTTCCAGGCGCTGCTGATCTAGAGCTCGAAATTGAATTTTCCCATTTCTAGAAAATTCAAAATCTCCCACCAATCCATTTCCCAAATCCATCCCTCGCTGCTTAAATAATACATTCGGCGTAGATCGGTTGGCCACTGCCGTTAATGTGGTGAAAGGAATTTCTAGGGGCACATTGACCACCGAACTGGTTTTGGGAACCGTAGGTAAGGGGAGGCTAGCAGACGGGTCTAAGGTTTTGCAGGACACCGCAAGCAGCCCTAGGCCTAAGCAAAAAAGTAAGGTTTTATTAGTAGTAGAAAAGAAAGTTGGCACAGTCATTGGATTTGAGAGTTCAGGATAACTAGGTTACCTTTGTGGATTCAACTACAAAAGTAGCGAAAAGAGGACATGAACTGGAACAAACTCACTTCAGAAGCGCAAATCGATCAACTGATCTCCGAGAGTGCCGAGAAGCCTGTGCTTATTTTCAAACACAGTACCCGCTGTTCGATCAGCAGCATGTCCTTGGATCGACTCCTTCGGAATTGGAAGGAGGAGGATTCAGCGCAAATTACCCCTTACTACCTCGACCTAATTGCCTACCGATCTATTTCCAATTTGGTGGCGGAACGATTGGGTATTTCACACGAATCTCCCCAAGTGCTACTCTTGAAAAGTGGAAAAGTAACCTACCACGAAAGCCATTACGGAATTTCCTATGCCGAGATCAAGTCGCAAGTCGCTTGATTTGAGAACTTTTAGACTGAAAATAAACCACTTATCCCTTAGAATTCCCATTCTAATTTTACTACACACATCCATTAAACCTTTTGCTGCTCAATGGAGTCAAAGAAGGTGAACTACAACCACTTTATGAAAACTTATCCCATTCTTATTTTTCTATTTTTATCATTTTTTGTCACGCTTTCCTCTTTTGGACAGCGCCCCACCGACCAAGCCCGCCCCGAACGAAAATTTACCGGCCAGGTAATCGATGGAGCGATAAAGAAGCCCATGATTGGCGCCAACGTCCTGATCAAAACCGTCACCGATTCCCTACTTCGAGGTACGGTCACGGGTACAGATGGACGATTTGAGATTGCCAGACCTTTTATCCCAGAAGTTAAACTTGAAATTACCTTTTTAGGCTACAAAACCATCACCAAAATTCACAGCATGCGTGAGCCCGTGGAACTTGGAGAACTCATCCTTCTAGAAGACACCAAAGTTCTTGGCGAAGTTTTGGTTCAAGGGGTAAGCGTGGTGGGTGAGCAAAAAGGAGATACCACCTCCTTCAATGCGAATGCCTTCAAAACACAAACCAATGCCCAGGCAGAGGATTTAATCAAGAAAATGCCCGGCATCACCTTCCAAGGAGGTCAAATCCAAGCCCAAGGAGAACAAGTACAAAAAATCTTAGTGGATGGGCGCGAATTTTTTGGCAGCGACCCAAATATTGCTTTGCGTAACCTGCCGGCAGATGCTATCGATCGGGTAGAAGTGTTGGACCAGCGCTCGGACCAAAGCCGTCTCACCGGATTTGACGACGGAAGTTACACCAAGACCATCAACATCATTTTGCGCTCTGACAAGAAAAATGGCTCTTTCGGTAGAACCTATGCGGGCTACGGCAACGACGACCGCTACGCAGCCGGAGGAAGTGTCAACTTCTTTAAAGGGGATCAGCGAATTTCCGTGCTGGGCCTTTTCAACAACATCAACCAACAAAGCTTCTCTAGTCAAGACCTTGCCGGATTAACAGCCAATGCTTCTGCAGGCGCAGGTCGTGGCGGAGCAATGGGTGGCATGGGTGGCGGAGGATTTGGTGGAGGCCAATGGGGTGGCGGAGGAAATAACAACTTCCTCGTTGGCAACTCTGGAGGTATCGTGACTACGAATGCGATGGGATTGAACTACTCCGACAAATGGGGTAAAAAAGTCAACGTAACAGGTAGTTATTTCTTCAACAATACAGCCAACTCCCTACGTCAAATCACCAACCGAGAAACGGTCGTAAACGCGAACCTTCGTCAGTTTTACGAAGAAAACCTGATCAATACGGTTAAAAATAGCAACCACCGAGCCAATGCGCGGATTGAAGCGGATCTCAACGAGAAAAACTCAATCGTGCTCACGCCTAGCCTTTCCTTCCAGGATAACAGTACTTTCAGCGATCGAGATGCACTTACCCGCAATAGCTTGGGCGATTCCCTTTCCGCACTTCGATCCATCAGCAATGCAACTACCAAGGCGGTCAACTTATCCAATAACCTGACCTATCGCTACAAATTCGATAAAAAGGGTCGAACGCTTTCTACCGAAGTTTTTACCACTTGGTCCAATCGGGACCAGGACTCTGATCTTTTGGCTGCAAGCCGTGAATTCCGTAGAAATCTTCTAGACACCGCTACGCAGGAAACTTATTCACTAAATGAAGGATTCAACTACCGTGTCAACCTGACCTTTACAGAGCAGTTGAGCAAAAATGCAATCGGAACTTTCGGTTACCAAGTAGGAAACAACGCCACAGCAGCAGATCAAAAAACTTTCCAGGTTGACGAAGAACGAAAAGCCCTTCTAGATACGGCATTGAGTAATGAGTTTGACAACAAATTCATCACGCAACGACTTCGCTCGGGCTATGCCTACAACAAGGATGCCTGGTCTGTCAACGTGAATATGGACTATCAAAATGCGCGATTGGATAACGAGGCCTTCTTCCCAATTCCAGGAACCTTCAATCGAAGTTTCAACAACTTTTTACCTAGTGCCAACTTGAATTACCGCAACCGGAAAACAGGCTTTAGTTGGAGAGTGCGCTACAGAACTAGTACCAACGAGCCGAGTGTCGCTGAACTTCAAAATGTGGTCAACA
>JACCDP010235107.1_pt1 | contig 11630 bp, 7 predicted proteins | sample 7445841 | NCBI WGS metagenome assembly JACCDP01 (sample SAMN15323441, study PRJNA562643) | freshwater metagenome | isolation source: river surface water | place: USA:Blue River Watershed | collected 2017-08-17
CCAGCGACGGGCTCAATGGTCTGCGCACGCTTTCGGTTGCTGCGTTTGGTGCGTACACACGTCGACACATGAAGCGTGTCGAGGCTGCGTGGGATAGCGCTGGCGAACTTCTACCGAAAGAGCCCGAGCCGGTGAGCTACTGCGACCGCTGCTCGTGGGAGCGCAACTGTGATGCGGTCTGGCGCGACAACCGCGACCTCATCTTGGTGTCCGGCTTGCGCAAGAGTGAGCGCCGCGCGTTGCGCGCCGAAAACATCACGACAGTCGGGCAACTGGCAACGGCAGGCGAGGAGGCGGAGCGCGCCATTCCGGTGAAGGATCGCCGTGAGCACTTGATGCGCCAAGCGGATCTGCAGGAGAAGAGTCTCGACCTTCCCGAGCCACTGAGCGAGCTTCGCCCACCGACCCGCGGCATTTTCGAGCGTGAAGAGGTGCGCCGCGGATTCGCTGCGCTGCCGAACCCAGCAGACCTGAACCTCTACATGGACTTTGAGCGGTATGACTTCCATGAGCGCGAAGAGGGGGGCCTGGAGAGCAAGACTGTCCTGGCGGGCTTCGTGATCAACGGTCCAGACATGATTGCGGCGAGCGGGCGGTATGAATATGCGCTCGCTGACACCTCTGCGAACGAGGAGCAGCTATTTGCGGAGTTAGTGAATCGCTTGCGCACGGTGATCACCGAAGGGCAAAAGAGCGGCACGATCAAGCAAGACGAACGGGTGCCGGTCTACCACTTCAGCCCGTTTGAACCTTCAACGTTCAGACGGCTCGCCGATGAGTACGGGTACGGTCAGGATCTTCTCGATCAGATCAACTGGGTCGACTTGCGCGACATCACCGTCCGCGTATCCACTATTGGCGTGGAGCGCTACTCACTGAAAGAAATTGAGTTGATCACAAAGTACACGCGCACAGTTCCGCTCAAAGAGGTCAAGCTCCCCGCAATCTCTTACTTCCGCTATCTGGTGGCAGAAGAGCAGAGCGAAAAGAGCGCACACCTCGAAACGCTGCGCGGATACAACGAAGATGACTGTCGGTCGCTTGTTGCGCTGCACGCTTGGCTTGAATCAATCCGGAGTACCTACGGGAAACAGTTTCCAGATGCGGAGTTCGGTCCCCTTCCGCCGCCAAAGAAGATTAAGAAGACCAGTGAGAAAGCGCTCAAAATGCAGGCAGATCGCGCAGCGCTGACCTTGCGTCTAAAGACGGCTGAGGCGGCGCACCGAGATCTTGTTGCGCAGCGTGAGGCAGTGGATGATGCAGCAGGCGCGCAATGGCATCGCTGGTGTGCAGATCTCACAGGCTTCTACTCTCGCGAAAGTGTTGCATCGTTCATGGACAAGATGCATGCATATGAGGCGCCAGGACATTCGCTCCACGATGAGCCGAAAGCGATTGGACATCTCACGAGAGAGGCTGACGGGAGCTACTCGTTCCCTCCGCAACTTGTCACGCTGGAGCCTGACGACAAAGTGGAGGCGATCGTCGGTGCTGACATCATTGAGGGTGTGATCACTACGCTCGATCTCTCCGCTCGCAACGTGTGGGTGAATTGGGGCGAGTACAACGTTTCCGAACACCCAACAAGCATCATTGAAGGCGACACGTATTACGGATCTGGGCCAGAAGAGGCTATGGCCGATTTCAGTGAAGCGGCACTCGCGGGGCCCGATGCAGTGCCGCTCATCACCAGACGGCTGCTGTACCGCGAATCTCCAGGCTGCCTGCGCGTCATTGATGCCTCTATGGCGGGGTCTGATCGCGGGCTTGAGGCGGCGTTGAAGATCCAGGCGGGTGATGTGCTTGTGGTGCAAGGGCCTCCCGGCACAGGAAAGTCGTACCTCGGCGGACGCATCATTGATGCGCTGGTCAGCCGTGGCGACGCTGTTGCTGTGACCACACAATCCCACGCCGCGTATCAAATCCCCATTCGCGAATCCGGTCTCGCACCGCAGCTTGTGCGGATTGCAGAGAAGGGGCACCCCCGTTGGAAGCAGCTCTCTGGCGAAAAGCTCGGAGAATGGATCTTGGATCAGAGCGGTGCCGTTGTTGGTGGTACGCGCTACACGTTCTCGCACGCTGCAGTTGCTGATGCATTTGATGTGCTCATTGTTGATGAAGCGGGCCAGTACTCGATGGCAGACCTTGTGGGCATCTCCCGTTGCGCGAAGAAAATCATTCTCCTCGGCGACCCGCAGCAGCTTCCAATGGTCACGCAAGGCCACCACCCACCAGGGCCGTCTGGCATCTCGACCATGTCACACTGGCTCGGCGACGATGTGCAGACCGTGCAGCCCGCGGATGGCGTCTTCCTTGAGCGGACCTACCGTCTCCACCCAGGGATTGCGGACTTCATCGGAGACACGTTCTACGAGGGCCGCCTCACCGCGGCACAAGTCGATCAGCAACGCCAATCTGTTCTCCTGGAAGGGGATCACGAACCACTCCCTCCGCTGGTCTACCTCAACGTCAACCATGATCGTGAAGGTGCATGGTCGATCGAGGAGGCAGAGGCAATTGCCGAGTTCGTACACGCACTCGTCGCACGTGGACGCATCTCGCGCCGCACCGGCGAAGACGGCAAGTTTGCGTCGGCAGCTCAAAAGGAGGGCGAAGACCCGTTGCTCGCTCAAAAGCCAGACATTCTCATTGTGACTCCGTATAGTGCGCAGGTTGAACGCATCGAGTTTGCACTCGGCGAACGCATGAATCGCCCTGACGGCGTGGACCTACGCCCCTATGTCCGGATTCAGACCGTGGACAAGGCGCAAGGAGACGAAGCGCATGTCTCCATCTACTCAATGGCCCGCGCCTCAGTACAGGGGGCAAGGCACGGAGCCGACTTTGTGCTCTCCGCCAACCGCTTCAATGTGGCGGTTTCTCGCTCGAGAGCCGTCGCCGTGGTCGTAGCTTCTCCGAAACTTCTTGACGAAGTGCCCTCGAATCTAAAGCATGTGAAGTCGTTGAATCCATTTGCAGCGTTTCTAGAAAGGAGCATCAAATGACTAAAGATTCGTCTCCCGACTCCAGTTCAACGGATCGAACGCTTAATCGAAAGCGCAAACCCTCACATCGCATCGCGGATGTATTGAACGAAGCGGGCATGGAGCCAAGACACAGAACGTATCAGAAGAAATACAGGCAATTACTCCGACTTGAACTTACCGAACATGAGTGCGAAATGTTGCTTGAGCTGCCAGAAGAAACTCTAGAATACTTGTTCAAGAGTGGAGGGCTGTCCAAGCACGATCGCCGAGCTCTCTTTGATTCAATGCGCAGAGACTGGAATGCGGCCATCTGGGCGCTTACTGAAGGAGGCATTGGACCTTACGAGCTGCGAGACCTTAAAGATGAGTTGCGCAGTTATGGAGCAGTCGGGTCACGTCTAGTTGACGAAGGCACACTCGACTGACACGAAGGTGGCTTGAATGAACGAAACGCGGGATCGATATGTGACGATTGAAGATGCGCGGGAACTTGTGGCGGCCGCAGGAACATCGATGCAGCCAGGGCTTCCGATCGTGCGGAAATTGCACGAGCGAGGCTTACTTAACGTTGAGGATTTCAAGTTATTAGAGGGTGAAATTCAGCGCGCTGAGGGAAAGATTGACGCTCTGATTGAGCATGCCGACAGTGGCCGCGAGCTTGATCCAACTCAGGCAGCAATCCTATTCGCGGCCGCAGTGGGAAGCGGCCCACGGTCTGAAGCGAGCTTTGACGCTTCCGTCACTCGGCTCTCGCAGTCCCTTACAGAGAGCCTGGAAGTGATTCTGCGCGGCGTGGAACAGGCCACCGACCCCGACCGTCTCGCTGTGGCGGCCGAGAGGCTGCTTCAGAGCGAGGCGCAGCCCACCGAATCGTCCGTGCGCGCGCAGATCGCCAGCACGGCGCTTCGCAAGTTGTCGACTCTCGCCGGCGAGCTCGGTGAGCGAAAGCGACGTTCGCTGCGGGTGTTGGCAAGCGCGGCATTTCTAGAGGAACAGCACTTTGAGTCTGCGCTCGACGAGGCGCTGAAACACGGACCGCTGCGCTCGTACGACATCGCGACACACACATCGCTTGGCAAGATTGTCGGTGGACGTGCGCGTCTTCATCAGATAATCGTCAAACGCGCGAGCTCCGAGGCCGACTTGCATGCCGTAGCCGAACTTCTGGGACGTGCAACGACTTCAGAAGCTCATGCTGAGATCGTCCACCAGATCCTGAAGCGATACGGCGAGGCAACATCGCCAACTCCAAATGCGGCCCGGGCCGTTGCTGGGGCGACGGCTCCACTGGTCGCCAGACACCTCAGTGCCCCGACCACCGGCGCCGCATCGCACGATGCGGCAGCACTCGCGCGTTGGGCCAAACTGTTTCCGCAGCTTCCCGAACTTGCAGCGTCCGCGCAACAGATCGACGAGGCACGCTCGGAGCACAAACCCGCCGTGCAGGCCGAGGCCAGGGAGCGGGCCCGTATGGAGAATGCGATCCGCTTCATTCGTGAGGTGGTGATTCCCAACGGAAGCGTGATCGTCGCCGTTGGTGGAATGAGAACCCCCGCGGCGCACGACGCCTTCGATGAGTTCGGCAAGTCTCCGCCTAACTGGGGTGAGTGGTTGACAAAAGAGCGCTCGCAAGCGCTGAACAACTACCAAATTGCGGAGCTGATCGAGTCGCCAAGGTGCATCGGGGTCCTTGTCATTACGAAACCGGCAAGCCACTCGCTCACCAACCAGGCCAAGAACGCGGCCGAACGTGCGGGGCGTCCGATTGTCTGGATCGAAGAGGCCACGAAGAAGAAAATTCGCGAGGGGACGAAACAACTCATTGAAAAAATTCAAGTGTCAATCAGCGAGATAGCGCACAATAAAAAAGATGATCCTCATTTTGTCAACCAATCCGAACACTAGAGATGACACAGTAGTGATATACAAACTCTTTCAGGCACTCTTGTGGGCGGACTGGACGCTATCCATAACCAAACCTACTCTTGATGGGTTACGCAAGAACCTAGGGGAAGTTGACATAGTAAAGCAACAAGCCAAATGAATCACTCAATTGTGTTTTCCGAGCCACGCGCTCTGGAGCTTCTGAAGATTGCCACCCAAGATCCACTCGCAAGGTTTCGCCCGGGACAATTAGAAGCCATCCGTGAAATTGTAGATGGAACAAATAGGATCATTGTCGTACAAAAGACCGGATGGGGAAAGAGTTTTGTCTACTTCATCGCTACCAAGTTATTGCGCGAAGCTGGATTAGGACCAACGCTGTTGATCTCACCGCTACTCTCCCTCATGAGAAATCAAGTCGCAGCAGCTGAAAGAATGGGACTTGTCGCAATCAGAATGGACTCATCTAATCCCGAACAAGAAAAGGAAGCACAGCGCCTATTTATTGAGAACGCAGTTGACGTTCTTATGGTGACAGAAATGAGGTTAAGTAAGTTGTCTTTTCAGCAGCATGTAATTGGTGCTGCTAGGAAAGGACCAAGCTTACTTGTAGTTGACGAGGTCCATTGCATTTCGGATTGGGGGCATGACTTTCGCCCGCTCTATCGGCGAATTGAATTATTTGTCAGAAACTCCCCAACGTCGCTACGTGTGCTCGGTACTACAGCAACCGCGAACGACAGAGTACTGCTAGACGTGAAGTCAGTATTTGGAGACCGGGTAGTTGTTCAACGAGGGGATCTGTCAAGAAACAACCTAATACTTCAGACAATACGGCTAGAAAGCCGCGCAGAGCGACTCGCATGGATGGCCACAACACTCAGTGGTCTGGAAGGTACTGGGATTGTCTACGTACTGACTAAAGCTGACTCGGAAACTGTTGCAAAATGGCTGGAACATCAAGGCATAGCGGCACGTGCGTATCACTCAGCGCTTTCAAGTGAGGATCGCAACGAGATTGAACAAGAGCTAATGGCTAATGCGGTAAAGGTAGTCGTCGCCACATCCGCTCTGGGGATGGGCTTTGATAAGCCTGATTTAACATTTGTGATTCATTACCAGATGCCAGGCTCCGTAGTCACCTATTACCAGCAGGTTGGGCGCGCCGGGCGAGGCGTGCCGCAGGCGCGGGGTATTTTACTTGGAGGAATGGGAGATCAGGAGATTCTTTCGTATTTCAGAGAGACAGCTTTTCCCTCTCAGGTAACGGTGGGATTGTTGCTCGACGTGCTGGACAGAAGCGAACATGGGCTTTCACTATCCGATCTAGAGGTAAACGTGAATCTTAGAAGGAAGACCATTGAGCACGCTCTGCGTTTACTTAGCTTGGAAAACCCTGCGCCAATTGTTGAACGTGATGACCGTTGGTACCGCACCACCTCGCCACTTTCTTCAAAATTCTGGGATCGCGTTGAACGCGTTACCGCCATACGTGTCGAAGAGAAGAATCAGATGCAAGAGTACTTGGCACTAAGTGAAGGGCACCTCGCTTTTCTGGTCGCCGCCTTAAATGGAGATCCTTCGACGGTAGCTCCCATCAATGCAGATATGTTGCCATCTAAGGTTGATGATGGAATGCTGCAAGCTGCGACTAGTTTCTTGAAACGTACTTTGATTCCAATTAAGCCTCGCAAGCGACTGCCAGGTGGAGGGGTACCCGGATTGCATCAGGGTTCAACTCTGCCGAGGGAGTGGCAAACAGAGGAAGGTCGCGCGCTGGCGTATTGGGGGGACGCGGGCTGGGGCACCCGCGTCAAGCAGGGAAAGTATGAGCTCGGTTGCTTTCAGGATGAGCTCGTGAAGGCCTCTGCCAATTTGATTCGTGAGTGGGGTACAAAGCTAGATTGGGTGAGCGCCGTGCCCTCAAATCGTCACCCTGCGTTAGTCAGAGACTTCGCGGTCAAACTTGCTACGGAATTGGGCTTAGAGTTTAAAGATGCAGTATACGTAGAAAATGAACGTGAACCCCAAAAGAGCCAAGAGAATAGCTACTTTCAAGCCGCTAATGCCGCGGCTGCTTTTGCGGTGGACGTCAAAGAAGTTCGCTCAGGCCCATGTTTATTGGTGGATGATGTCGTGGACTCAGGTTGGACATTCACTGCGGTCGGTAAGATGCTGAGAGTCGCAGGGTCAGGTCCGATATATCCGTTTGCTCTGGCCATGGTGCTTGGAGGTGGAGATGACTCGTGAATTGTCCGCTGATGGACAGGTCATCATTCTATTGACTGCATCGATTGGGCCAAGTTCTAGCGAAGATTCACTCACGCAAACTGAGTACAACGAAATTGCGCGGATCCTACATGAGAACAGCTTAAGACCGCGCGATTTAGTTTCAGGGCCAAACACTTCAGAAGTGAGACAGCTCGTGTCCGTGTCAATTTCGCAAGAAAGACTAAATCGGCTACTTGAGCGACAACTCCTCTTGGCTACGGAGATGACAAATTGGCAAACGCTCAATATCTGGGTTGTTACTCGAGCGGACGATACCTACCCACATATTCTTAGAAATCGGATGCACACGCACGCACCCGCGACACTTTTTGGCGTCGGGGATATTCGTGCACTTGATGGTTTAGCACTAGGTGTGGTTGGATCTCGCGATGCAAACGAAGAGGCATTAGAAGCTGCCGAAAACGTCGGCCGGTTAGCTGCAGCTGCAAATGTGACGATCGTTTCTGGCGGCGCGCGTGGAGTAGATCGCGCGGCAATGTCTGGCGCGCTTGAGTCTGGGGGTATCGCGGTTGGATATCTTTCGGATGGGCTGGCTCACCAAGCCGTTAGCTCCGGAGCGAGGACATATATCCAAAATGGGCAGCTAACTCTTATTTCTAGCGGATCCCCTTCGCAGACATTTAAGGCTTGGCGGGCAATGGACCGCAACAAACTTATATATGCACAGTCTTTCGCGACACTAGTTGTTGAGTCCGATTACAAAAAGGGGGGAACCTGGAGCGGCGCTAAGGAACAACTCAAACGATACAAGTACTGCGATGTCTATGTTAGGGAGAGCGAGCCGATGTCCGAAGGACGGAGCAATTTGGAACGGCTTGGAGCGCGACGATGGACAGCTGACAATGTGAACGAGCTCCGCCGTTTAGCCGAAAGATCTTCAATCAAACAACAGAGTGGCGAGGAAGACGTAGTACCCGAACAATTGACATGGCGGTATTGAAAGCTATTCGTCTAGTTTCGCTTTGGTAATTAGAGAAGTGACTAGAAGCGCATGATCCGGGACTCCATGTGAACACCCGCGGCATCCAGGATGCTCACGATCGATAGCCTCCCAACTGTACGTACCTGAGACACCACGCAACGATCCACCAACAAACACGTGATCAATCCGCGTACCAGGTCCACTTCTGCCGCGGAAGCTTACGCCGTCTGCAATTGGAACTAACTTCAGCCCAACCTCCGCAAAGCGCTCAGCAAGCCTCAACTTACGGTCGAGAGGGCGGATGAAGTCTGCGTTTAGATCGCCTGCTAAGATCAGGTCCTGTCCTCGATGCAGGGCGAGCGCATCAAAGAGCCAGTCCCAGAGCAGCGCGTAGCCGCCGGGCGTCTTGCTGTAGTCAGGCATGCGGAACCCCACGCCGATCACCCCAGAGGCGAGCGTCACGCAGAGGAAGTTGGCGTGCGCGCTAACTAGATCCAGTTCTGGCTGCGGAATAGGCCCCAGCGTGTGCGGCTCTTTGGTGGCGATCAGGATGCGGTTGTCTCCAGCCCCTCGATCCTCGGACACGCTGACGGTGGCCGCGCCACCCTCCTGGAGTACCCGAGAGAGCGAGGGCTCCACGCCGCCTGGTACGTGCTCAGTAAGTACAAGCATGTCCGCCTGGAGCCCCACGAGCTCACGACCGACCCAGGCCGGCACCGGCCGCGCGTGGGTCCGCGCATTCAGGTTCCAGGTCGCTACGCGAAGCTGCATGAGGGTCATCCTGCCAGACTGCCGTGCCACGGATCTGGCACGCTCCTGAGGGAGACTCAGCGCGTACCATCAGGCAATGATGCTGTGGCCAGAATACAAGTGAGGTAGTAGATTCATGTGCGCTCAGTCCGATATATACGAAAAAGCGCGGACTCGGATTCTACGCGAACTCTCCATCAGTGAGAAACGCCCGAAATGGCAGGGCGAAATGACAGCAACGCAACTGGAACAGGTACAGGCACACGCGGACCGCTACGGACATTCTCTTCAGGAAGTTGTTGATGCCGTAATTCAGAATGAGGTCGCGTTCCGATTCATTTTGGGCAGGAATCCAAGTCGCATGAGCTATTGGGAGGCCGCGCTCGTAGAATTCTTAAACACTCTCCCATGCGTTGCCAGAGCAATACAACTTCCAAAGAATGGAAAGCAACGGCTATATATCGTTGATGGAGAATTAGTTTCTCAAAAGCCAGACTTTCTCCACATCAAATCTCTTGACCTGAAGGTCGAGTTCCGAAACGGTGCGGTAGCCTACATCATTCATAAGTTTACGGGTGAGGCTGGAGGCGCCCAAGACAATCAATGGCGTGAGGCCAACGCAGCGCTTGAGCAACTTCGCCAAAACTCAACGCGCAGGTCAAAAATCAATTTGGTCGCAGTGTTGGACGGCGCATACTACATTCAGCCTAGGAGAACCAGTGATGGAAAAACCAGGATCATGGAGACGCAGGAAGCGCATCCATACGCAATTGTGTGCACGTACCAGGAATTCAGTGAGGCTACCAGGGCAATTTGGGACGAGCCAATTGGGCAGGGAGCAGATTAGGATCCAGCTCGTACAAGCTTGTCGTCAAAATTCTAGACGCAGTTTCCCAATCAAGCCGTCGACGATATTGCGCATCTTCACGAAGACCCTTAAAGCTAGTTAGAAACACATCGTGCGTTGCCTCGCGGTAATGCAACAAAGTTGAATTAGCCTTGTCGATTAACTCTATGGCTGCTTCACCAGAAAGCGGAAATAGCGAACTGATGCGTGTTATCGCTCTTGAAGAGTGTTTGACTTCGCGCGACTCTATCTCTGAGCCAGGAACAAAGCGGATTGATGCTCCTTTGGTCATATCCACCGCAAATAACCCAATACTGCCGGCTGGATCATTGAACCTGAACAGTCTTGAACGAGGACCACCTAGTACGATGTTCCTCGCACGCTGAAACTCCGAAAACGTTCCGAGCATTTGTTCGTTCCGCCACACTTCGAAGTCATCACTTGCTTCACTGGAAAAAACAGCTAGGCACACTGGAAACTCTGTGTCATCAAACATGTTTTGAGTCAAACTTATTACGAACTCAAGTCTCTCGTGAAATATGCCGCGGGTGATGAAACTTTCGGGAACAATCGCAGCAACATATTCGCATCCCGATAACATCTTGCTCAATGATAGTTCGAAGAGGTCCTGAAATTGGCCAAATTCAATGACGGATTTCTTTCGTGTTGCTGAATTCTTTGCAAGATAAGGTGGATTTGTGATGCAAATGTCAAAGCCAGCAGGAAAATTAAGGATGGTATCCCTCTTCTCCGCTCTGACATTAGGAACAAGGCTTTTCTGTTGAGCCTCTGGCGAGATGTCGTACGCGTGCCATTGTGCTTCGTCGAGTTCGGGAAATTCTTGAAGCACCATGCGGATGATGCTATTGGAGCCACTGAAGGGCTCCACAAAGGAGCGTGACGTTAAGTCAGGTATAGACTTCAACCATTGACGAAAGCGTGGAAACTTGAATGGGCTTACGCGCGTATAATATTGTCCAAGTCGTACTTTTGATTCCAACACTAAAATCTCCTCGCCGTGGATACAAACTATCGTCTAACCGCATTGTGAACTATGTTCTCTGCACGGGCTGAAGCCTGTTCTACCGTGCGAATAATGTTTCTTTCACGAATCTGAACCCCTTGACCGAATCCTCCTCAGGTCTTACTGTGCGCCGTCCAGCGGGGGTTGCCCTGAGGTAGTTGGAGGTGCCAGCCATGAGTGCTCGGAAGGATCCACAGGAGCCGCGACCGAATTCAACACGGTTTGATGATCTGCCCGTCGGGCCGATCGTGCCGTTCGATCCGAGCTGGGATGCGGGCCCGAGGGCCCAGCGCACGGAGCTGCCAATTACGCCGATGAGCGAGGACGGCGCCGAGACAGGCCAGAGCATTTTCGGCGCGGTTTTCAATGAGAGTGACGCAGGTGCCCTGCAGAGGCGCATGGCAAATCGTTGGGAGGAGGGGCTTGATCTTGCCGGTGCGGACCTCCGCCGCCGCGATCTTGCGGACTTCGAAGAGGAGCTCGTGCGTGCGAACATGCAAGGGGCTGACCTGAGTGGCGCACGAATCCTTGATACCAATCTTCAGTATTCCAATCTACGTGGCGCGAATCTCTCAGGGGCCAATGCGCTCGTTGTAGATCTCACTGGCGCAGATTTGCGTGGCGCTGACCTTTCTCGCGCCAACCTCACCTTGGCAAATCTTGGCGGTGCAATTCTGGCAGGAGCAAATCTGCAAGAGGCAACATTGACGAGCGCGAAGCTCGCCACCGCAAACCTCCGGGGAGCAAATCTCCGTCACGCCGATCTTGCAGGTGCAGACCTTCGTGGCGCGGACCTTACGGGTGCCGATATCTTCCGCGCTCGCCTCAACCTGGCAGACTTTTCTGGTGCCATCATGCCGAACGGTGCAAGATACAAAGATCCTGATGACGAGATTAGCGATGAGATTGCCGCGCTGTACTCCA
>JACCDP011512318.1_pt1 | contig 11630 bp, 15 predicted proteins | sample 7445841 | NCBI WGS metagenome assembly JACCDP01 (sample SAMN15323441, study PRJNA562643) | freshwater metagenome | isolation source: river surface water | place: USA:Blue River Watershed | collected 2017-08-17
TCGCCCTGGACGTAGCCGGCGCGGATGAAATCATAGGACATCTTGGGGGAACCGGCGCTCTGCGCGGAAAGCGCAGCGGCGGCGGACAGGAGGGAGACGGTCAGTAGGGTATTCTTCATATCATCTATAAGCATGCCCTCGCCCGCCCCGCCGCCAAGCCTGTTTTTATACAGTAACTAAATATAATATCTATCGTATAACAATCGTATAAACACCATGACCAGACTTCCCCGCCCACCCCACCCTGCCGAATCCTGCAAAATAGTTAGTCGCCTAGACGAGCCCCGGGTTGCGCCCACGGGCTCTTTCAACCGGGAGGCGCGAAGCAGTCTCCCTCGCTCAAGGAACGAAGATATACTGAGAGAGATTGTCGCTGCCTGAAGCATCGGGCATCTTGATTGACCCATCCGAAATCAAGGCGCGACAGCTTGGACAGCAAAAGAAGTAAAACGCGGCTGCTCCGGTCTGCGAATTGCGAGCGCAGCCGTTCAACAAACCCTGACGGGCGCAGTTGGGATTCCGACCGACCTCAACCTGGAGGCCGATGCACAGGCGCATCATCTTGGGGGGCGGCGGGGTCTCGGGTGCCATCGAGGTAGAGCTGTCTCCCGACCCTAGCCGCAGCCGAAGGCGCAACAACCCAAAAGTGTCTTTGGAATCCTTGAATAATCCGCGCATTCATGGGCTCGCCGACCCGAAAGCGCTTGTGACCCCAAGTCCATCAGTCATGGTGGGAATCGATGAAAAATGCCGGCCTAGCCCTACTCGGCATCCCCCTGATGGTCATCGGACTGATCGGGTGGGTCATGCCGATCATCCCCGGCGCACCGCTTTTCTTCTTCGGACTCGCGCTCACGATCAGCTGGCACCCCAAAGGACGTGCGCTCGTGGAGCGATGGAAACAAGGATTCAAAGAGCTCGCGATTCGATGGGGCCTGCGACGTCAGTCACCCCAACAGCTCCAAGCCGAACTCTTCCGCCCTGAACCCGCTCCACCTGCCCCTCATTCTAAAGAAAAACCATGAGCCCCCTCATCCAAGGACAAGTCAATATCCGCCAGGCCATCCAGGGGGTTCATCCCGTCTCGCGCGAAGCCTGCCAGGCGCTCATCGGACGCATGCCGGACGTCCGTAATTATCATATGAACCAGCAGTTCATGATGGAGGAGATGGTCAAGTGCATGATCAATGCCGGCATCAACCATGGCTTGGACAAGGACCAGGTCGAAAAGCTCATCAAGATGGACGGCCTGACAGTCATAGTCATCGCCGCTTCCGTCCATGAACTAAAGTTTCAGCAGGCCAGCGGCGGATGGGGCAAGACGGCGGCCGCCGTCGGGGTGGGCATCCTGATCGGCGCCCTCTTCGGCTGACCTAGTCTGTTGACATTAGACTACTTAAATACGTAATCCATTCAGATGAGCGTCCCCCGCCCCCCTGCGGTCCAATTTGACGTCGCCGCCCTGGCGAAGAAGATACGTCTTTTCGGACACCTCGGTACTGCCTCCTGGGTCGCGAACCTCATCCTGCTCGGCCTGGCCATCTATCAGTTCATCCTGGTCGGCTACACGATCAAGGTGGATACCTTCTTCATCATCGTGAACGTGCTCAACGTGGTCACGTTCTACCTCACCTATAAAGTCTACGACCATCTGGCCCTCCTGAAGGTCCGTCACGACTACGCCCTTAATAACCCCCAATCCTAATATCCCTATGTCCAACAAAGTCTACGTCCACTGCCCCGCCTGCGGCTTCGGATTCGTCCACATGGTCGAGAACAGCGGCAAGGCCGCCGGCGGACTCGGTGGCGCGGCGGCAGGCGCTACCCTCGGCGCCAAAGCCGGCATGCTCGGTGGACCCGCCGGAGCCGCGGTCGGCGCCGTCGCAGGAGGCATCTTCGGCGCGCTCACTGGCAAAAGGTTCGGCGATAAGTTCGACCGTCCCCGCTGCCCGGGTTGCGGCGTGAAGTTCCAGATGCCCGAAGGTATGGGTTGATTGATACGAAGCGAGTAATGGGATGGAAAACAGCCGTTACATCCAACAACTAGGCACGATGCTTGTGGGTAAATGCTTCCTTCTCAAGACACAGGGGGCTGCGATGATCGCCGGAAGAATCGTGAGTCAGATGGAAGGATCTTCGGACTTCTGGGTGGAGCTCCTCCCACTCCCCCCGAACTCCGCGAGCGGCGACAACCTTGGCTATAAGATCATCAGCGCCGAGGTCCTGCGTAACGCCACCTTCTTCGATGAAGATTGGGAATTGAACGACAAAGGAGGTCGCTAGGCCATTCTGAGCTCCATGGAACTCGATCCAACGGAATGGCAATTAGTCAGCGACCCTTTCGAGTCGTCGCGGCTCTACCGCAGCATCACCCCCCTCATCTCAGAAGAAGGCGCCGGTACCGTGCAGCTGCTCATCGCCGAGAAGCCGAACAAGCCCTCCGACTTGCTCGCTTGTCATGATTTCAAGTCTCTCGGAATCTTCGACGCTGAGATCAGGCTCCTGCATGGCGAAGAGGTCCTCACCTTGGGATCCTGCACCAGATTGGGCGAAATTGACACGGAGGGCTTCTGGGAACCCCCTTTTTTCAAGCAACCTCTGATACTCACGCCGGCGGCCAGGATATTCCTGAGGCCACCGATGAAGGAGGTGCATTACCGTCTGAAGCATGACTTCCACACCCATCGCGGCACCGTTCAGCCGTCAGGCGTCGAGGCCTTGAGGAGGGCCATCGAAATCATCTCGGCATGAGCATCGGGCGTCGGCGAAACTTGATCGTCAAGAAAACCAATAAGTTTTTGACCTCGTGACCGGCCGGCGAAAGATGATTCGGACCCCCATGGAACACCCCCTGATCAGCCTGCTGGACACCCCGACCCTGCCCGTCGCCTTCTCGAGCAGGAATCGTCACCGGAATCCGAAAGGCTGCATCTTGGCCAACGACGAGTTCTACGTCGTCTTCGAGAGCTATCCGTTGGTCGTGAAACAGATGGCCCAACTGATGAGCGAGCAGCGCTTCGACCTGATTCCGATCGAATACCTCTACGCCGCCTCGGTCTTCTATCGCAAATCGCGCAACCCGCACGGCCCCTCGTCGCGACCGATCTACGCCTTCTGCCTCGAGTACACCGAATTCACCTGCGCCATGAAACCCCAGGGGCTCTGGGACTCGCTCACCGGCAAGCCGAAGGAGCCGGCCGAGGTCTTCTTCGCATATTTCCAGGGACGGGGTCGCGTCAACATGGGCCAGTTGCCCAACAATTTCACCGAAGCTTCGGCCCTGGATATCCTCATGACGGGGATCTGCGAACTATTGAGCGTCTCCCGCGGCACCTTCCGTGAGATCGGCCCGCTCTCCCTGGGCCCGGATTGCCCCCAAATTGCATAACCACCCTAAACCATGGCTACCTCCATCCAAGAGATCAAAGGCTTCCTGGACGAAGAAAAACTCCAGTATGACCACGACGAAGGCGACATCTATATCCGCACCGGCTTCCGCACCGATAACTACGAGAACAAGGACGGACGGAAGTCGCTGCGGATCATCATCGAGCTCGTGGAGAGCGGCCAGTTCATCAAGTTCATGGCTCCCCATGCCTATGTCATGCCGAAGCAGGCGAGTTCGTTCCACAAAATGGCGCTTTTCCAGACGTTGCTGCAGATCAGCTGGCAGACCAAGATGGTCCAGTTCGAGTATGACCCCGATGACGGTGAGATACGCGCCAACATCGAATTCCCGCTGATGGACGCCCAGCTGACCCGCGCCCAGATGCGTCGGTCGCTGATGGCTTTGGCCAACATCATCGATGACCATCACCTGCAGATCACCGATGCGATCAACAGCGGCCTCACGCCGGAATCGGAAAACGAGGAGAGGCAGGCTTTCGAAGAATTCCGACGTCATCGTCGGGAAGAGCGGCGGCGCGAACTGGGCGGCTGAAAATCAGTCGCCGGGCAGTTCGATGCCTCCGGGCCGAATCCGGCCCTCCCGTGAGCATCGCCGACGCCATGCGTCCCTGCGACGCGATGAGTGCCGTCAGGTCAGCGTGCCCGATATCTCCGCAGACTGCCGACGAAATGCCGTCTCCGTCGGTGGGCAAACGCCGCGGAACAAGTCGAGCGAGCTCCGGAGCTTGAGCCTGTCAACCTCTTCGGCCATGAGCGCCACCGGTGACACCCCGCCTTCACAGAGCTGCCGGTGGACGACCTCAACGCATTCCCGATAGCGGGCACCTAGGACTGGATGTGCCAGATAGAAACGGGCTTCAGCTTCATCAGCTAAGCCATAGTAGGTCGAGTTATAGGATGTCCCTAAGCCCTTGAGTTGCGGAAAGACCCACCAGATCCAGTGCCCCGTCTTCCGGCCGGCCTTCAGCTCCGCTAAGGCCCGGTCATGGGAGCCGTCTATCTCTTGCGCCTGGAGAAATCGGTCGAGGGACATGACAATGGAGTAAGGGGTCAGACCGCTTCTGAACGATTTCCGTCGGAAGCGGTCTGACCCCTTACTTCAACCAGTTCCTACCCCCTTGCAATGCTATCAGTTGCTGTCTGAGTATTGGCAGGATCACGTCACAGGACAGATTGACCCCACGCCATGAAGCTATTCGACCCGCGCATTGACCGTGACCTCGCCGTCCAGCTCGGCGAAGAGGCCGTCGCGATTTCCAAAGCCGGCCAGTACGTCGGTCCGGCTGGCTTGGTCGGTATCTCGACCGCAGTGAAGGCCTCCATGCAGGCGACCATCCACTACGCCGCCGACCACGTCCATCCGAGCCCGGCCGCGGGTCCGCACACGACGACCTACGAAGTCACGAACGAGACCACCCTCTCCGCCCATCGTCGACACCTCGCCAAAGGGCACAAGGTCGTCTCCCTTAATTTCGCCGCGGCCACCAATCCCGGCGGCGGCTTCCTCACGGGCGCCCGCGCCCAAGAAGAATACCTCTGTCGCTCCAGCGCCCTCTATCTGGCGATCAAGGATTCGCCCATGTACGCCTATCATCGCCGGGAAGGACACAACCGCTACAGCGACGCCATGATCTATTCGCCCGACGTCCCGGTCTTCCGTGACGACGAGCACAGACTGCTAGCGGCACCCTATCTGGCCTCCTTCATCACCTCGGCGGCTCCGCTCACCAAGCATCTCCATCCGGAAGAACTCGTCCATATCCCCGAGATCCTCCGTGGCCGCATCCGCAAGATCCTGATGGTCGCCCAAGCGCATGGCCACGACTCGCTCATCCTCGGAGCCTGGGGTTGCGGTGCCTTCGGCAACGACGGCCACCAGGTCGCCCAACTCTTCCATCAGGCACTGCAAACTGAATTCAAGGGAGCCTTCAAGGAGGTGACCTTCGCCATCGTCGACACCTCGCCCGAGAAGAAGTTCATCGGACCCTTTGCCAAACGATTTCAATCACCCTAAGTAACTTTCCTCAGCCCAGCCTCGAACATAATCGGCAGAAGACGAAATGAGTACCGAACGGGAATTCCGGGATAAGTGGCAGAGGCGTATCGATGGCTGTGGGCCTTATTGCAGCTGCCTCGTCATCATCGTCGTCTTGGTCCTCGCCTTCTTCGCCTTCGTGCTCCGCTGACCCAGGTAGGGATGCGATCGCGGACAGAATCGATGACTGAGTCGATGCCTGCATAGAGGACTGAATCGAGGGCTGAATCGATAATCCTGCCACCCGAAGCGCCTTCTCTCACCTTGCACACAAACTACCCTGTCATCCAACCAACGATTGCTGACTCACGGGCGGAATCCCGTCACCGTATCAGCCTGACGGATCAGCTGGTCTAGTTCTAAAGGAGTCGAGGGATGGAATAGGCCGTCGTGTTCGAGCCGGCCTTTGACTCTTCCGGTCAGGTCCAGGAACAGCTCGACGATCTCCGGGTGCAGGCCGAAGTACGGCCGGTCGGTGCAGTCCTTGATCACCAGTTTTTTGAAAGGTCTGGCGCCAGCCGGCCAGGTCCGCGGATGCCAACGCAGGATCTCACGCGTCTCCAGATGGTGGTGTTGGTTGAACCAATACTGGGCCCAGAGGCTCTCCCATGCCAGGCCGGGAGCCCTGTGCGGACTGTTCATGAAGGTCCGTACCTCGGTCGGAATGTCTTTGTGACCATGCCAGGCCGGCTTCAGTCCCAGCTGTCGAGATTCGCACTGCAGGTACTTATCGTAAACCCGCTCCCGCGGATCGGTCGGCAAATCCAAAGGCCCCGGATAGGCATGCGCCGGATCGATCGGCTTCGGAGGATTACCCCGGCAAGGCAGACCACAATCGAAGGGTTGGTCGATGTAAACGATCCGGTAGTGGACGCCGAATGGGAACGACAGGAGAGGCCCTTGGATGCGGACGTCGAGTTCCTCAGCAGCCGCGAGATTCCAAAGCCGGAACAGATGATGGACGGTAGAAGTGCTCATAACGCCACCTGTGCCCTTCTCGCCCCGCCCCGCAATCCCACCGCCTGTCATAGCGGCCGACAGAACGCAAAACACTCAAAGGGAATCCCCAGACTAGAATTACAATCTCAGTCCCGGGTCTCGGCCGTCAGGTCATTGGTTCAGGTATTCGGGCGCAGGTATGGGCTCAGGCCCGCACCGTCGAGTTCAGGAACCTTGAGCCTGAAAAGCGTCCAGCCAGACGCACCCGGCGGTTTCGTCGGCAAAAGCTCCTTCGAGCTGCGCCTCAAAGGCCGCATCCAGGATACGCTTGAAGTCTTTCCCCGGGTTCAGACCGCGGGCGACGAGGTGACGTCCCAGCAGGATCGGTTTCGGGACACCTTTGTCCAAGTTCAGACCCTGCGCCGTCTTCAGCAGCCAGTCGCCATGCTCGGTGGTATCGCCGACGACCAGCGGCGGGCGGCCCTGACGGTCGGCCAGGTCGACGCGCAACAGCCGGTCGATGCGCCCGACCCTCAGGGCCAGACGACGGACGGCATTATCACCGGACTGGGCGCGGAACAGCGCCGACGGCTTGTCGTGATTGGCGACATGCGGGACGATCTCATCAATCAGCCCCTGCTCCCGGGTCAGGCGCCCCAGGAACTTGCGAGCGATCGGGACCCCGGCCTCCTCGTGGCCCAACGCACGCCAGCGGCCATCGGACATGACCGTGGTGACGGCCTTGCCCAGGTCATGGCACAGGACGGCCAAGCCGACGACCAGGTCTTCGCGCGGATCGCCGACCTGCTTCTTCGCGAACGCGTCCAAGCAATGCAGGGTGTGCGTCCAGACGCAGCCTTCCGGATGCCAGACCGGGTCCTGCGGAACGTCGACGATGGCGGCCAACTCCGGGAAGTACTGCAGCCAGCCGCATTCCCGCAGGAACTTCAGTCCCAGCGACGGCTTACGGCCCTTCAGGATCAGTTTCGTCCACTCTTCATAGAGTCGCTCGGCCGGCAGGTCCTTCGGGTGCAACGTCGCGCAGAGAGCGACCGTCTCCGGCGCTACGGTGAATTCAGAACGGGCGGCGAACTGCATGGCGCGCAGGACGCGCAACGGATCTTCGGCGAACTTTTCGGAAACATGGCGGATCACGCCGGCCTGGAGGTCGCGTTCGCCGTCGTAGTAATCCAGCAGCTCGCCGTTCTGGTCATTCCACCCGATGGCGTTGATCGTGAAGTCACGTCGCTCCGCGGCTTCCTTCGGGGTCAGCGTCGAATCGACGAAGACTTCGAAATCGCGATGCCCTGCCCCGATGCGGTTCTCGCGACGCGGGACCGAGACATCGACCGGCAGATCTTTCAGCTTGATGACGCCGAAGGCGGCGCCGACCGAGATGATCTCGAAACGGACGGACAGCGCCGTCTGGATCTGGGCCACGCTCAGACCGAAGACCTCGATGTCGAAATCTTTTGAGCCGATGCCCAGCAGCGCGTCACGGACGCAGCCGCCCATGAAGAACGGACGACCACCCGCGGCACGCAGAAGCGCCAGGACCTCATTGACCGGAGACAGTTCACCCTCGAACTTCAGCAGTCCGGGACGGAATCGGGAGGTATTGGCGGTCATAGGGTTTGGGCGTTTAACGGCCTAAATGGGTTATTTTCAGAATAAATCTGCCAGCATACCGTGTGTCAACTTAATGTTAACACCCTTAAGTGTCGATTTAACAGTCCTGCGCTCCCATCCATCGCCCTCCCCCTTGCGCCAAGGCCCCCTCATACTCATACCTAGCGAAATGTCCGCTCAGGCCCTGTCCAAATCCCTCTTCAAATTGGGACTGACGTGTCCGCTCAAGCTGAAGCATGCGCTGGCTCAGCCGGCATTGCCGCGGCAGGCGGACGGGAACGAGTACATGCAGCAGCTGGCCCGTGGGGGCTACATGTTCGAGAAGTTGGTGAAGGTCTATTACCCCGGTGATGACATGTTCGTCCCGCAGGAGAGCCATGCCGACGCCTCCGCGCGGACGCTCGCCAAAATCAAGGCCGGCGACTGCACCCTGCATGAGGCAACCTTCGCGGCCGGCAGCCTGATGGCCCGCTCGGACATCGTCCGCGTGACCGGCGACACCCTCGACCTGATTGAGATCAAGTCGGCCTCCGCTGAAGTGGAGTCCAAACTCCAGGCCGACCCGAAGGAACTGCTCAAGAAGAGTTGGGAGCCGTATGTGGTCGATCTGGCCTATCAGGTGCATGTCGCCCGACAGGCCCTGCAAGCTGCCGGGATCTCCAAGACCATCCGGGCCTGGTTCTATCTGCCCAACAAACTGGGCGCCGCCTCCCCGGAGGAGGTCCGCGGGCTCTTTACCCTCACCGAGAATGGCCCAGGAGGCCGTCCTACGGTCGAATACCGGGGAAAGGCCAAGCCGGGCGACGAAACGTCCCTGATCGCCATCCTGGAGGCCACGGAAGCCGTCGCTCAGGCCTACCCCAGCGAGGAATCCATCGCCGAGGCGACCGAGCGACTGACTGGCTACGTCGCCAGCGGCAACTGGCCTAAGCCCGAGGTCGGCATGAAGTGCAAGGCCTGTGAGTTCAATGTCCCCGGCCAGACCTCGGGCTATGACCTCTGCTGGGGCACCCAAGCCCGCGCCGAACACCACCTCTTCACGCTGTGGCATCTGGGTAGCATGGAATACCGCCAGCCGGGAACCGTCCGTCGCATCGTCGAACTGACCGCTCCGCGGGCTCCGCGCATCACCGATCTCCAAGACGAGGACGTCGCCGGCGATGGCGAGTTCCAGCGTGGCTGGAAACGTCAGATCATGGCTGTACGTACCGGACGTCCGTTCATCTCACCCGAAATCGTGCGCGATGCGGCGACGCTACTTCGCTGCAAGCCCGAGAACTATCCGCTCTTCTTCCTAGACTACGAAGGCACGCGCTGCGCCCTGCCCTCTGCGCCGGGAAGTCGTCCATATGGACAAGTCGCTTTCCAGTGGAGCTGCCACGTCATCGACAATCCGGGCGCTTCGCCTCGGCATGTCGAGTGGCTCGATACCGAGAACGACAATCCCAACCTCGGCTTCCTCGAATCCCTGAGGAAGGTCCTTGGCGAGCAAGGGACCATCTATCACTGGGCGGACTACGAAGTCGTCGTCACCCAGGAACTCGCCAACGAGCTCCGCGGCGACGAATCCAAGGCTGACCTCGTCTCGTGGGTGGATCGCAATTGGGGCACGAACGCCAAAGCCAAGAAGCTTGCCGTCAAGAGCGAGCGTTGCCTCGACCTACTCGAGATCTCGCGCGGGCATTTCTACGACCCGGACATGAAGGGGAGCCATTCGATCAAGAAAGTCCTCCCCGTCGTCTGGAAGAACCCGGCCATCCAGAAACTCTTCCCCAAATACGCGCAGGACCAGCACGGCCAGCCCGTGAAGAGCCCTTACGACGCCCTGCCCGCCCTCACCTTGCAGGACACCAAGGATAACGCCTTAGATCTCTCCAAGCTCGACGAACTCGACGTCGTCAAGAACGGCCCCGGTGCCATGCTCGCCTACGAGCACATCCGCTACGGCCTCGCCGCCGGCGATCAGACCGCCCGCAAAGCCATGCGCCGCCAACTCATGCGCTATTGCGAACTCGATACCGCGGCGATGGTGATGGTGTGGAAGTATTGGGTGGGGTAAACCCCAACCGGGGGCACGTGGGCACGGTGACACGGGGACACGACAAGTTGATCAGTTGATCGGTTGGCCGGTTGGCCAGACGGGCAACTAGCTGGCAGGTTGACACGTTGGCAAGGGGCACACACTAGAGGTCCGGAGGCTCAGAGGCACAGTGGATCAGAGAACATCTTCGGGTCTCAGGTCTCGGCAATCGGGTATCAGGTGCTGGTCTTCAGGTTCGGGTACGGGTGCGGGCGCTTAACATGTACTTGGTGACGAACACCTGAAACCGGGGCCTGAGAATGAAAATCTCCGCATTCAGGTAAGTTCTGGTTCTGCGATCTAAATGTTCGGCCTGACCCTTGTTCGGCTAGCTGGCCATAGCCCTTCGTCGGAAAAACACCGAGAGTCCTGACCTTAATGCAATTTCTAAAGAATCAGAAATGACCAGAGGAACCCCCGGAAGTGTACCAGTCCCACTGGAAGCATCCGCCGGCCAAGATTCAAAAATCTTGATATAAGAACCCGAATGAGCACAAACACCTGATGGCAACCTCATCCCCTATCGATTCCGTCGGCCTCCACGTAGTCGTCGCGACCGCGTTCACCATCTGGGTCATCGTTGACTCCCTCAAGCGAAAGAAACTCGCCTGGGGTTATGCGATCTTCTCCTTCCTATGGATGTGGTGGATCTGCCTGCCCTTCTACTTCGCCGGGCGCAAGTTGCTGCCGGGTGAAACCCGCGAAGGAGGGTACGGTTGGAACGTCTGTAAGTTCTTCATGCTACTATGGACCTTCCTGCTGGCCTACTGCCTGCTCGGGGGCATGGTCAACGTCTCCAACAGCCTCGAGGGCAAGGAGATGGGGGCCGCCGAATCGGCGGGAACGGCTATCGGCGTCGGACTCGGAATCGGCTTCTTCTTCTGCCTTTACGTAGGTGTCGCGATTCCAGTCATCATCACCGGTCTGCTGCTAAAGAAGAATACGGTCGTCGAGACAGGCTCCGCCGCCGCAGCCACCCCGGCTCCGGCACCGGCCCGCGCCGCCTCCCCGACGCCGGTCCCTGCGGCCGCCCCTTACGCCCCAACTCAGGCCAACACCCCGAGCCAAGTCATCATTTCCGTAGCCAGACAAGGCAGCAACCTAGGCAACTTCGATGTCGGTTCCTTCAAGCAGAACGTGGCCTCTGGCATGATCCTGCCGACCGACCACTACTGGACCAAAGGAATGTCCGCCTGGGAGCTCGTCTCGACCTTCAAGGTCTGAGTCCTTACATTTGAAACCGAAGGGGGGTGGCGTCGCTAGAGACGCCACCCCCCTTGTTTTTACTGGCCAGCAAGCCAGCACGTATCGGCTCCTTGTCTTGGTTCAGCTTCATAAAACCAGGTATCGCCCCGGAACTCACCTTAAGTAAAAGGGGTAGAATCATGGGGTCAGGCCGTTACCGACTCTGTTTGATACTAAATCTGCCCGAAAGGGCTGAGTTTAGTATCAGCCCTCAGGAGTAACGGCCTGACCCCTTGGATTAGGGCATAGTCCCTGAAGGGTAACCTGTTTGGATTTGTCGTCATCTTCATGGCA
>JACCDP010966479.1_pt1 | contig 11627 bp, 9 predicted proteins | sample 7445841 | NCBI WGS metagenome assembly JACCDP01 (sample SAMN15323441, study PRJNA562643) | freshwater metagenome | isolation source: river surface water | place: USA:Blue River Watershed | collected 2017-08-17
AATGGGAGAACACGGTGATCGTCTTCTCGGGTGATAACGGGCTATCGCTCGGGGAACACGGCCTCTTCGGTAAACAGAACCTCTATGAACGCGGCGGCATGCACGTCCCGCTCGTCATCGCCGGCCCAGGCATCCCGCACGGCCGCACCGAGGCTTTCGCCTACCTGTTGGACCTCTTCCCGACGTTCGCCAAGCTGGCGGACGCCAAACTCCCCGAGGGCGTCGAGGGGCAAGACCTCCTGCCCGTGATCCGCGGCGAGAAGCCGTCGGTCAGACCAGTCGCCTACCTAGGCTACCGCGACTGCATGCGCTCGGTGAGCGACGGTCGTTGGAAACTCATCCGCTACCCCCTCGTCGATCGTACCCAGCTGTTCGACCTGACGGCCGACCCTCATGAACTGCAGAATCTGGCCGGCCGGCCCGAACAGGCCGCCAAGGAGAAGGAACTCACCGAACTGCTGGCCGCCGAGATGCGACGATATGGCGACACCTACCCGCTGGCCGTGGCTGCACCCGCCAAGGCCGAGTGGACGCCGCCGACCCGACAGCAACTGGACGCGGAAGACGCGGCCGCCAAGGCCCGCCGGAAGAAGAAGGGCAACGGACCGGCCAAGAAGTAAGCGCCGAACCATTCGGACCCGATGGGGTCAGACCCTCTTAATGGGGTCTGACCCCATTTCCGTCTTTGCCCTTCGGCTCTTTTGCCCCGTAGTTTCTCCCTACCCCCATGCGCCCCCTGTTCGCCCTGATGCTCGCCACCCTGACGGCCTTTGCCGCCACGCCATCGCGACCCAATGTCGTGCTGATTCTCGCGGACGACCTCGGCTACTCCGACCTGGGCTCCTACGGCAGCGAGATCGCGACCCCGAACCTCGACGGCCTCGCGAATAACGGCGTCCGCTTCACGCAGTTCTATAACACCGCCCGCTGCTGGCCTTCCCGTAGCGCCCTGCTCTCGGGGTACTACGCCCAACAGATCCACCGCGACGCCCTCCCGGGTATCAGCGGCGGCGGCCAAGGCGTCCGCCAGTCCTGGGCGCGCCTGCTCCCGGACTTCCTCAAGTCCGCCGGGTACCGTAGCTACCATAGCGGCAAGTGGCACATCGACGGCCCCGTCCTCGCCGCCGGCTTCGACCGCTCGCTGGACATGCGCAATCACGGCAACTACTTCAGCTCAAAGGGCAACTTCATCGACGACGTCGCGGTGAAGACCCCCGCCGATGAGCAAGGCTACTACGCCACGATCGCGACGGCCGACCACGCCATCGACTGCCTCAAGGACCACGCGGCCAACCATAAGGACCAGCCTTTCTTCCATTACATCCCATTCATTGCGCCGCACTTCCCGCTGCAGGCCCTGCCGCAGGATATCGCCAAGTATCGCGACAAGTATCTCGCCGGCTGGGAAGCCCTCCGCGCCGCTCGCTACGAGCGCCAGAAGATCCTGGGCATCACGAACACCACCCTCTCCGCCCTCGAACGCGAAGTCGGGCCGCCCTACGCCTTCCCGGACGCCATCGCCAAGCTCGGGTCCGGCGAAGTGAACCGCCCACTGCCATGGGCTGAACTCACCGACGAGCAGCGCCGCTTCCAGGCCACCAAGATGGCCATCCACGCCGCGATGGTCGACCGCATGGATGCGGAGATCGGCCGCATCATCGCCCAGCTCAAAGCCATGGGCGCCTACGAGAACACCGTCATCCTCTTCGCGTCCGACAACGGCGCCAGCGCCGAGATCATGGTCCGCGACGGCGGCCACGACCAGCAAGCCGCCCTGGGTAGCGCCGCGACTTACCTGAGCATCGGCCCCGGCTTCTCCAGCGCCGCCAACACGCCGCATCGTCGCCATAAGACCTGGGTGCACGAAGGCGGCATCAGCACGCCCCTCATCGCCTCCTGGCCGGCCGGCATCACCGCCAAGGGCGAACTCCGCCACTCTCCGGGCCACGTCGTCGATATCGCCCCCACGATCCTCGAACTCGCCGGAGTGACCAAGCCCACCGACTGGAAAGGCCAGCCCATCCCCGCCGCGCCTGGCAAGAGCCTCGTAGCCGCGCTCAAAGCCGACGTCACCATCGAACGCCCCAGCCTCTGGTGGCTGCACGAAGAGAACAAGGCCATCCGCGTCGGCGACTTCAAACTCGTCGCCGCCAAGGGCGACGCCTGGGCACTCTACGACCTGAAGACCGATCGCGCCGAGCAGTTCGACCTCTCCGCCAAGATGCCCGAGAAGGTCAAGGAACTCGCCGACCTCTGGCAGAAGCAGACCGACGAGTACGTGACCCTCGCCAAGCTGACCCTGGCCGAACAGCCCAAGGGCAAGGCCGGCAAGAACAACGCCAAGAAGAAGGCGAAGTAAGCCGGAGATACAAAATTGAACCGTTCGTCAGTTGAACGGTTGGCCAGAAAGAAACTGCCATCCGCCCTCGGCCCAAACCCCGACAGCCATCCTTAATCATTCATCATCCATCCATCATCGTTAATCCTTCACACACCATGCGCCCCCTCCTCGCCCTCCTGCTGCTAGCCCCGCTGGCCGCGCTCACCGCAGCCGCCCAAACCAAGGCCCCTCAGAAGCAAGCTCGCCCCACGCCGCCCACGCGCGCGTTCGATGCCCCCGGCGCCCCGGCCTTCATTCGTCTCGATACCAAGACCTCGCTCGCCGACGGCAACTACCTCGTCGGCCCGACCTACGTCGCCGCACCCGAGACCAAGGCCGTCGAAGGCGTGCCGCAGGGTAAAATCCAACAGTTCCAGATCGATTCGAAGACCACCCAGCGCTTCAACCCGGGCATCGCCCGCGATGAATTTGGCGTCCCGGATCCGAGTAACCCGAAGACCCTCATCGTCAAGACACGGCCCATCGACTACAAGCGCACGATCACCGTCTACATCCCGGCGCAATACGTCCCCGGCACGGCCGCGGCCCTCCTCGTCACGCACGACGGCCCTGGCCTCGGCAAGCCGGACCTGAACACGGCCCGCATCCTCGACAACCTGATCGCCCAGAAGCGCATCCCCGCCCTCATCATGGTGCAGATCGCCAATGGTGGCGGCGACGCCCAGGGCCACGAACGCGGCCGGGAATACGACAACATGTCCGGCCTCTACGCCGAGTACATCCAGCACGAGGTGCTCCCGCTCGTGGAGAAGAATTACGGCGTGAAGTTCACCACCGATCCCGAAGGCCGCGCCACGATGGGCACAAGCTCCGGCGGTTCCGCCGCGCTGATCATGGCGTGGTATCACCCCGAATGGTTCCGCCGCGTGCTCACGCTCTCCGGCACGTTCGTCAACCAGCAGTGGCCCTTCGACCCCAAGACCCCCGGCGGTGCCTGGGATTTCCACGACACCCTCATCCCCCAGAGCGAGCGTAAGCCCATTCGCCTCTACATGGCCGTCGGCGACCGCGATAACTACAACCCCAACGTCATGCGCGATGGCATGCATGACTGGGTCGAAGCCAACCACCGCATGGCCAAGGTCCTCAAGGCCAAGGGCTACCCCTACCAGTATTACTTCTGCCAGGATTCCGGCCACGGTATCGGTAACGCCCGCGCCCAACTCCTGCCCTCCGCCCTCGAATGGCTCTGGCAGGGCTACCAGGCACGCTAAGAACTGAACGATAATGGCGGGAATTGCTCCGCCGCCTGAAGTGCCGTTTTATGTATATGAAACGGCATCTTTGTATTTCGACAAGAAGGCTCGGCGTACCGATAAAACAACCACCCCGATGCGACTTCTCTTGGCATACCTTTGCGTCCTTCAGCTTGGCGCTTCCGAGCTTTTCATCGCCACTGACGGCAAGGACACGAACACGGGGTCCAAGTCCGCCCCCTTTGCGACCTTGGAACGCGCCCGGGACGAAGTCCGCGCACTCAAGACCGCTGGCCGATACCCAGCCGAAGGCATCACGGTAACTATCGCTGGCGGCCGCTACCTCCGAGACCACTCCTTCGATCTGAACGAAAAAGACTCGGGCACCGCGGAAGCACCCGTCGTCTACGCTGCCGCCTCGGGAGAGCACCCGCGTCTGATCGGCGGCAAGGTCATCCCCCGCTCCGCCTTCCATCCGGTAACGGACGAAGCCTTCCTCGGTCGTATCGTTTCACACGCCGCCCGCCGACATCTACTGCAGGTCGACCTGAAAGCGCTCGGCATCACGGACTACGGCACGCTCCAGCCGATGCACGCGCTGGATTTCGGGTCGCGCACACACTACCTACCCGCCCCACTGGAGCTCTTCATCGACGGCCACCCAACCACACTCGCCCGCTGGCCCAATCGCAACGAAGCCCATCCGGTGCTCGGCATGATCGAGAACGCCGTCCAGGAGATGGAGCGCGATGCCAAGGGCGGAGCGGTGCAGTATTCGACGCTCACGCTGAAGAACGTTCCGGCGAACTCCTGGGGCAGCGGTAAAGATGGCGACGCTCCTGCGATCTTTCCGCAACAGGCCCTCACCCACATGGCCGAATGGGGCAAGCTCGACGATGCCTATGTCGTCGGCGGACTCATCCGTGCCTATGCTAGCACCAGCCGTCGCATCGAGGCGTTTGACGCCAAGCAAGGCACGGTCCGTTTCAGCACGCCCGTGAAGGTCTGGCCCACCTACAAGGATGAGGCGAAATGGTTCTACTTCTCCAACCTGCCCGAAGAGATCGACGCCCCGGGTGAATATTACCTGGATCGCCAGACCGGCATCCTGACGCTCTATCCTCCCTCTAACTTCGGCCCGAAGTCCGAAATCGTGGTATCGATGCTGAATGACGTCCTCATCGCGATGGAAGGCTGCTCCCACGTCCGTCTCCGCGGCCTGACGCTCGAGGCCAGCCGCACCAGCGGGGTCTACATCGAACGCGGCGCAGACAACGTGCTCGAGGGCTGCCTCATCCGGAACACCGGGATCGTCGGCGCACAGATCGGCTTCGGCTGGGATACGGGAGTCGTCGGCGAATGGGAAGACGCCCATCGCGGCGAAATCAACGTCCCGGCAGAAATTAAATCTGCAGGCGCCGGCAAGCCTCTGCCTCGACTCCCTGGCGCCTTCCGACACCTGCTCTGCACCGGGCTGGAGCGCCTACCCGTGCGCCTACCTGGGGCGACGGCCATGGACCGTCAGGGCGGCAAGAATAACGGCCTGAAAAACTGCGTCGTCCGCGACACTGGCCTAGGCGGTGTGATTCTCGGTGGTGGCGACCGCAAGACCCTCACCCCGGCGGGCAATTTCGTCCGTGACTGCGATATCCATCATAACGACCGTCGCCTACACATGTACGCCGAAGCCGTGATGGTCGACGGGTGCGGTAACATCGTCGCAGGAAACTACCTGCACCATAATCAGGGCGGCCTCCTCTACTTCTTAGGCAATGACCACCTGATGGAGTTCAACGAGATCGCCTACGGCCTGACCGGCTCAAAGGACGGGGGCGTCGTCGAGACCCGCCAGAACCCCGGCATGCTCGGCAACCGGCTCCGGCATAACTACCTCCACGACAACGAGCGCGGCAGCCTCGACCATAATGCCCAGAATAGCACCCTCTACCTCGATAACAGCACGCACGGCGTCGAAGTCTTCGGCAACGTCTTCCGCCGTAATATCGGCCGAACCGTCAAACCCTTCGCGCGGTCAGCCATCGGCGTCACCGAAGGCCACCTGCACGCCATCTCCAACAACCTGTTCATCGATAACCCCGGCGTGAAGACCAACGACGGCGCGGACTTCGCGAAGACCGCCGCTACCTTCCGGGCCAACCTCGGCATGCTGACCCACGACGTGGACGTGACCAAACCGCCCTACTCGGTGAAGTATCCTGAGTTCGCCCAGCTCTACGCTGATATCATCATCAAGAAAGATCCCGCTACCCCGCTCTTCAATCGGGTCTTCAACAACGCCCTCATCGGCAACGACGAAGGCGTCGGTCCGTCGCGCTACCCCGACAAGGATTACCGCCACCACAACGTATCCATCGACACCAACCCCGGCTTCGTCGACGAAGCCGCTGGCGACTACACGCTCCGCCCTGATTCTCGCATCTTCAAGGAAATCCCCGGCTTTGAGCCCATCCCCTTCGAAAAGATGCAGCGTGCCAAGGCGCTCAAGAGTCTCACCCCCTAACCCCCACTCCATGCGCGAAGTTCACTCCATTCTGTCGTCCTTGCTAGTCGTCACCGCTTCCACCATGGTAGCGGCCGAGGCAGCCAAGCCCGTCAATCCGAACACTTGGATCAAGGCGTCGACCGACCACGCTGATGCCCAATACAAAGTCGGCGAGAAGGTCACCTTTATCGTAGTCCTCGCAGACAAAGCACCGAGCACCCCGGTCGAGCTCGAATGGAAACTGACCCTCGATGGCGCCAAAGTCCTGAAGGAAGGCACCCTCACGCTCAAGGATGGCAAGGCGACCTTGGAAGGGATGCTCGCTGAACCTGGAATCCTGCAACTCAAGGTCACCCCGACCAAAGATGCGGGCTCGCTCGGCATCGGTCTGGCCGGTGCGGCCATCGATCCTTACAAGATCGAGCCCACGGCGAAGCTTCCGACGGACTTCAAGGAATTCTGGGATACTCAGACCGCCGGACTCTCGCGTATTCCCCTCGACCCCAAGATTTCCCCGGTCGACCAGCCCAACCCGAACATCGAACTCTACGAGGTCAGCTTCGCCAATATCGACGGACGACGCTCCCATGGCTACCTCGCCAAGCCGAAAGGGGCGACCTCCCTGCCCATCATGATTTCTCAGCCGGGCATGGGCGTGCACCCCAACGGCCTGAAAGAATCCCGCTGGGTCATCGCCAACGCCGCCCTGGGCTTCCTCGCCCTGGACATGAGCGCCCACGACATGCCGCTGGAACGCACCGCCGAAGATGAAGCCAAGTGGAAGAAGTACATGGGTTATCCGTATATCGGAAGCGATGACCGCATGACTTACTACTACCGTCACGTCTTCACCGGCATGATCCGCGGCGTCGATTACATGACCTCACGGCCTGACTGGAATCACAAGGCCATCATCAGCGTCGGTGCCAGCCAGGGGGGCGGACTTGCCCTCATCGCGGCCGCCCTTGATCCGCGCATCACGGCCGTGGTGAGCATCGTGCCCGCCCTCGGCGAGCACACCGGCCCGCTCTACGGACGTCCCGACGCCGCCCCGAGCAACCTCATCATGGGCCGAGACAAGAAGACACCGGACCCCAAGATCATCGCCGCCACCGCCTACTACGACACGGTCAATTTCGCCCGCTTCGTGAAAGTACCCGTGCTCATGAGCGGCGGATTGATCGACCCCGCGTGCCCGCCGACGACCGTGCTCTCGATCTACAACTCGCTCTCGTGCCCCAAGCAGCTCGATCTCGCGCCGCTCATCGGCCACAACCAAGGCCCACGCCTCGCCGAACTGCGGAACGCCTTCCTCGTGAAGCACGCCGGTATCGCCAGCCCGGCAGGCAAAGCCACCCCAACCGCTAACCTCGGCGCGCCAATCGAGAAGAAGTAATACCCTCATGAAACATAAACTGACCCTGATTACAGCCCTTGTACTTTCGCCGGCAGTCTTCGCCGCCGACGCTGGCGACCCCTTCGCCAAAGTCCTCGACGGAAAGGCGCCGGCCATAACGAAGGAGTTCATCGCCCCGCCCGCCGGCATCACCGTGCGCCGCGTGCTCTTCCGTATCCGCGACAAGAACGAGGCCTATGCGATCATCGCTATTCCGAACACGCCTGGTAAGCATCCTGGCATCCTCGTGCTGCATGGCTCCGGCGGTAACGCCGAAGAGGAGAAGGCCATCGCCTGGGCCCAGCGCGGCTACGTCGCCGTCGCCCCCGACATGCCCGGCCTCTACAGCCCGCTCACCCGAGGTGACCTCCCGATGTCCAAGGGCTACGCCGATGGACGTTACTCGATGCAGCCCGACACCACGAAGAGCGTCATCTTTGACGGCATGCTCGCGGCGATGAAGGCCCTCGACCTGCTGCGTGCCCAGCCCGAGACCGACACCGCCAACGTCGGCGTCGTGGGCGTCTCCTGGGGCGGCACGATGACCACGATGGTGTGCGGACTCGCCGGCGACAAGGTGAAGGCCGGCTTTGCGATCTGGGGTAGCGGTTACTTCGACCTAGGCGGCTGGCGCGGCGGCAGGCCCTCCCCCACCGCCAAACCCGGTGCCCTCGCCGCCAATATGACGGCCGAGGAGCGGGCCCGCTGGCTGCGCGACCTCGACCCCGGCCGCCGTGCCCCCAATATGAAGGCAGCCTTCTTCCTCGCCGGCGCGACGAATGATTTCTTCGGCTGGCCCGAAGCCGTGCAGGCCACGCTCGACGCCATTCCCGGCGAGAAGAACCACTTCTACGCGCCCAACAGCAACCATAAGGCGATGATCCCTGGCGGCACCGTATTCGATAGCGTGAAGTCCGACCCCAAGCACCCGCAGCTGACCGGGGCCCGAGCCAACTGGCTCGCAATGGAAGTGCCCTATTTCGAATATCACCTCAAGGGCATCGGCAAGCCCCTGCCCAAAGTGAAGCTCGCGAAGAGCGAAGACACGCACCTCGCCCGCTTCACGGTCGACGCGCCGCACCCGATCCTCAAGGCCGAGCTCTACTGGGCCGCGCCTTTAGCCGCCGAGATACTAAAGGACCCCGCCCTGCTCGCCAAGGCCGTCGTCGATCGCAAGTGGAGTGCTGTCCCCGCCACCAAGAACGGCGACACCTACGAAGCCGCCATCCCCGCCGAAGCCGCCCAATGGTTCATCCTCGTCTCCGATGATCGCCCCATGTCCGTCTCCAGCGACATGATCACCGTCAGCGCCAAGTAATCGATGAAACACCTGCTACTCACGCTCCTGTCATTCGCTTCGCTGGCCTTCGCCGCGGATTCACCCGCCACGAAGAGCGTGCCGCCGGTGGCCAAGGAATTCGCCCCGATCGTCGACGACCCCAAGCTACCACGCGTGCTCATCATCGGCGATTCGGTCTCGGTCGCCTACACGCTCGACGTCCGGAAGAACCTCGCCGGGGTCGCCAACGTCCACCGGATCGCCGCCAACGGGGGCTCGACCCGCACGGCCTTGGGCGACTACGGCCTCATTCGCTGGCTCAAGCCGGGCGAGAAGTGGGACGTGATCCATTTCAACGAAGGCCTGCACGACCTCTCGTATCGGTTCCCTGACGACCGCGATAAGAACGATAAAGGCGAATACGCCTCCCCGACCAACGGTGGTCGCCCGAACGTCTCGCTCGAGCAATACGAGAAGAACCTCCGCCTCATCATCGCCCGCCTGAAGCAGACCGGCGCCAAGCTCATCTTCGGCAGCACGACCCCGGTCCCGGAATCCGACGCCGCGAAATACGTCAAGGACTCCGAACTTCCTTACAACGTCGCGGCCAAGAAGGTGATGACCGACGAAGGCGTGACCTGGAACGACCTCTGGGCCGCTGTGAAACCCCGGCAGGACCAACTGCAGGGTAAGCGGAACGTCCACTTCATGGCCTCAGGTTCGGCCGTGCTGGCCAAGCAGGTCGCCGAAGCCATCATCCGAGAGCTCCCCAAGCCCGCGACTAAATAAGCCTCCGTCGGCGATTGCCCGCCGGCAGGTTTTCCTGATGCTAACGAGACCGCCACCCCTGGCGGTCTCTTGCGTATGGGAGACTCCCCCACCCCCTCCGACCACACCCTGCAGGTGCAGCGACTCTTCGTCCAGCACCAGCAGGTGGTGCTATATTACGTCCTGACGATCGAACCCAACCTGGGCGACGCCCAGGATATCGTGCAAGAAGCGTTCCTCACGGTGAGCCGCAAGGCGGAGACTTACGCGCTCGGCACGAATTTCCCAGCCTGGGCCTGCACGGTCGCGCGTTATCAAGCCCTGCAGTTCCAGCGCAGCCGCGCCCGCGCCGCCGCCCGCCTCGACGACGACGTGATGGAGATGCTTTACGGAGAAGACGGGCCAACACCCGCGATGCTCGAGCCGCGTACGCGCGCCCTTAAGGGATGCCTGGGCAAACTCGCCCCGAAGGCGGCTGACCTCATCCGTCGGCGGTATCATCTCGGTGAGATGCCCGAAGATATCGCGCCCGCCGTAGGCTGGACGCCCAACTCCGTGCGCGTCGCCCTCACCCGCGCCCGGCAGACCCTCCGAGCCTGCGTTGATCGCACGCTCAGCACCTCTGAACTTTCATGAACGACGAACGTTACCAAGTCCTCTTCGACGCCTGGTCGGAGTCCCGCCTGACTCCAGCCGAAGCCGCCGAACTCAGCGCCCTGCTCCGCTCCGACCCGCAGGCACTCGCGCGCTTTCGCACCGACGCCGCCTTCCACGGCCAACTCCACGCCGCGCTCGATGGACTTAACCTCGACCAAGCGACCGCTCCCACCAAGCCGATCGACTTCCCCTCGCGCAGCCGGACGCTCGGCATTGCAGCTATACTCCTCGCCGTAGGCCTGACCGTGTCCTCCCTCGGCTGGCTGCTGACCGCCCGGGCTGAGCATGCCGAAATCCGGCCGCTCGGCATCCACGACGGCGGCTTCGACGCACTCAAGGGCCGCGTACCCGACGGCTTCCCCTCCGAGATCTTCACCTGGGGCGGCGACCCCAGCGAAGTGGCCTCCGTCGCCGGCCATCCCACCGCACTGCGCTTCCTCGACGCGGCTGGTGAACCGAACATCCCCAACAGCCCACGCCAATCCTGCGACGTCTTCCAGGTCATCGACCTCAAGTCCGTGCGCGACCAGTTGCTGAGTTCGAGCGAAGCCTACGTGGAACTACAAGCTAACCTGCTGGACGCACGGAAGAGCCCCGCAGCCCGCGTCCGTTTCATCGCCAAAGTCTACGTCTTCGAAGGTTCGCCCCAGGATCTCGCCCGGAGCTGGCCGCCCCAGCAGGACCAAGTCCTCGCGAGCGGTGCGCAGTTCCTTATCAGTTCCGGCGCGAAATCCGACGAATGGAAAACCCTGACGACGCGCTGCGTCCTGCCGCCCACCGCGGGATTCCTGGTCGTGCAGCTCGGCACGGGTAGCGCCGGACAACCGGGAGAGGCCGCCCCGAAGCTGGGCGATCAATACGCCGACGATGTCCGCCTGACCCTCCGCACCCGCCAGAACAAAACCGAACTGGCCGCCCGCTGAATGTCCGTGCCACCTACCAAGATGACCGAACCTCACATCGTCGGCCGCGAAACCTGGCAGATGCGGATTCCGCCCGCCGAGAACCCCTTCAAAGGCGTCCTCATCTTGACGCTCAAGGTCTACGCCCATCTTGCGACCATCTTGGTTTTCGTGACGATGGGCCTGCAGTATTGGTCAGGCTTACCGATCACCCTGATCGGCGCTCAAGTCTTCAGCCTGGGACAGCTGGACCTGATCAATGAAATGGCCAAACCTCACGATCGGTATCGCGGCCTGCGCCTGATACCCTCGGCCCTCTTCATGCTTCTCGGCGGCGCCACTCAGGCCTACCAGACCCTCTACCCCCTCACATGAACCTACGCTTGTCCCTGGCCGTACTGCTGCTCAGCGCAGCCCTGCCCGCCCTCGAATACGCGCACAAGCCGGCCGACCCTCAGCCGACGGGTTGGCCGCTCACGGCCGAAGAGAAAGCCTTCATCGCCAAGCCGGAGTATGAACGTCGGC
>JACCDP010373564.1_pt1 | contig 11625 bp, 10 predicted proteins | sample 7445841 | NCBI WGS metagenome assembly JACCDP01 (sample SAMN15323441, study PRJNA562643) | freshwater metagenome | isolation source: river surface water | place: USA:Blue River Watershed | collected 2017-08-17
CCCTTGGCTTCGAGCGCGTTGCGAATCGCACCAATGCGCCCATCCATCATGTCGCTTGGCGCCACGATGTCCACGCCTGCATCTGCTTGCGTCAAAGCTTGTTGCGTCAACACCGCCACGGTCTCGTCGTTCAAGATGTAACCGGTGTCGTCTAACAAACCATCTTGCCCATGACTGGTGAAGGGGTCGAGTGCCACATCGGTCATCACGCCCAGTTCAGGAAAACGCTTTTTCAACTCACGCACCACCTGTGGCACCAAACCCTCGGGGTTGGTGGCTTCTATGCCGTCGGGTGTTTTCAAATGGGTGCTGATGACCGGAAACAAGGCCATCACTGGAATGCCCAGTGCCACACATTGCTCGGCCACAGGCAACAACAAATCCAAGCTCAAGCGCTCCACCCCTGGCATCGAGGCCACCGCTTCTCGGCGTTGTTGACCTTCGAGCACAAACACGGGGTAAATCAAATCGTTCACGCTCAGCGCATGTTCGCGCACCAAGTTGCGGGTGAAGTCATCGCGGCGCAAGCGGCGAGGGCGGTTGGCGGGGAAGGGCGTTGTCATGGGCGGGTTGGAGGCGTTTGTGGGCGTTTGGGGGCGTGTTGGGAGGTGTCAATTCAAAAATTTCGCGTAAGTGTCAACCTAACTTGACATTTTGTCAAATCTCTGTAAATTCAATCTCAGTCAAGCAAACTTGAAGGCCGCACATGGACGCTTTGCAGGAATGGATTGAATCGCCCAGTCAGTTGCGAGCGCTGCCCCGCGAGCGCTTGCCGGCCTTGGCGACCGAGTTGCGGCAGCGCCTGATTGACGCGGTTTCGCAAACGGGTGGGCATTTCAGCTCCAACTTGGGCACGGTTGAACTCACCATCGCTCTGCACTATGTGTTCAACACCCCTGAAGATCGCTTGGTTTGGGATGTGGGCCACCAAACCTATGCACACAAAATGTTGACCGGCCGCATGGACCGAATGCCCACTTTGCGTCAACTGGGGGGACTGAGCGGATTTCCCCAGCGAGAGGAAAGTGTTTACGACGCGTTTGGCACCGCGCATTCGTCAACCAGCATTTCAGCGGCATTGGGCATGGCAACAGCGGCGAAGTTAACGGGCAGTCACAGAAAGGCTGTGGCCATCATTGGCGATGGTGCACTCACTGCGGGCATGGCCTATGAAGCGTTGAACAATGCGGGCACCAGTGATGCCGACTTGTTGGTTGTGCTCAATGACAACGACATGTCGATCAGTCCACCGGTCGGTGCCTTGAACCACTATTTGTCTGAACTGATGTCTGGTCGCTTTTATGCACAAGCCAAAAAACTCAGCCAACAGATCTTGCGAAACGCCCCGCCTTTGTTTGAACTGGCGCGTCACTTAGAGCAGCAAACACAGCAGTTGATTCAGCCCGCCACGATTTTTGAAAAACTCGGTTTCACTTACACCGGCCCCATTGACGGTCACGATGTGTTGGGCTTGGTCGAAGCGTTGCGAACTTTATCCAAAGCGAAAGGGCCGCAGTTCTTGCATGTGGTGACACGCAAAGGTCAAGGTTATGCCAAGGCAGAAGCTGATCCCATCAGTTACCACGGGCCTGGCAAATTTGATCCAGCGGTGGGTTTAACCGCCTTTAAGCCAGGCAAACTGACTTTCACACAAGTCTTTGGGCAATGGTTATGCGATATGGCCACCCAAGATGCGCGCTTGGTGGGCATCACACCGGCCATGCGAGAGGGGTCTGGCATGGTGGCATTCAGTCAGCAGTTTCCAGAGCGTTATTTTGATGTGGGCATTGCAGAGCAGCACGCTGTGACTTTCGCAGCGGGTTTGGCTTGCGAAGGACTCAAGCCGGTGGTGGCCATTTATTCAACTTTCTTGCAACGCGCCTACGACCAATTGATTCACGATGTGGCACTGCAAAAGTTGCCAGTGGTCTTTGCTTTAGACCGCGCTGGGTTGGTGGGGCCTGATGGACCCACGCACGCAGGCGTGTTTGACATTGCGTTCACCCGTTGCATTCCAGACATGAGTGTGGCTTGTCCCGCCGATGAAAACGAGTGCCGACAATTGCTCAGCACGGCTTATGCACATGATGGTGCTGTCACGGTCAGATACCCACGGGGGGCTGGTGTGGGTGCCTCAGTACAAACAGACTTGAATGGGCTGCCATTTGGCAAAGCCGACATTCGCCGTCAAGGAAAAGGCACGGCGATTTTGGCATTCGGTCCTTTGCTTTATGAAGCACTCAAAGCAGCTGAGTTGGTGGACGCCACAGTTGTCAACATGCGTTGGGCCAAGCCGCTTGATTTGGACATGTTGCAGCACATCGCACACACGCATGAACGCTTCATCACTCTCGAAGATGGTGTGCGCAAGGGCGGAGCCGGCGCCGCTGTTTTGGAGGCTTTGCAAGACATGGGGGTGTTCAAGCCCGTCTTGGTGATGGGTTTTGATGACGCGTTCACAGAACATGGTGATCCACAACTTTTGATGCAGCAATACGGCTTGACAGCGGCTGGCATTCATCAGCAAATGGCTAGGGCTTGGCCAGAGGTGTATGCAGCGCCTAAATTGAGGGTGGTTGTTTGAGGGGTGTTGTGACCAAGGCGTGCTGCGTTCGAAAAACGGAACGCTTGTCGCACTTCAAACCTCTTCAATCAACCCCGTTCCCAACATGACTGGTTTGACGAGAATTTTGTAGGTGTCCACATCAAACGCGTTTTGTGCAACGCCGTTGAAGCCCTGAACTTTTGAGCACCATGTGCCCAAGTAGCGCCAGTGATGGATGCGGTGTTTTTGTGTCCATTCGCCGTCGCCTTCAATCAGGTCAATCGCGCCTTTGTAAGGCCATGCATGCACCTTCATGTCGAGCAATGCTGAGAACAAGCGTTGGTCATGTGTTGTGCGGTCTTCTTGCCCCACGCAGGCGCCATGACAGGTTTTGATTTGTCGGCCAAAGCAACCGCGTTGGCTCAACTTTTCTAAGCCAAGCAGGGCGTGGCACAGCGAATGTTCTTTGGCCAGCTCACGCAATTTTTCTTGGGCTGCGCGTTGCGAGCTGAACAAACCATAAATGCCGTCGACTTGACCAAAAGCAAGGTCTTTGTTGTTGACGATTTCAGGTGACAAGCCTTGTGCCGTTTGTTGCAGGCGAATGCTGTTCAAGTTTCTCAGTCGACGCAAGCGGATGTTGAACAAAGGACTGTGCGTTTTGATCATTTGCGCTTCGAGCAAGAGGGCGCCAATTTCACCTGCGGTTTCAATGAAGTCAATGCGTTTGGTTTGCGCCAACATATTGGCTTCATCGGGTGTGCGCAGGTGCGACAACACGCGTGAACGGATGTCCACGCTTTTACCAATGTAGAGCGGTAAGGTGCCTTCGCCACGGAAGATGTACACCCCGGCTGAACGCGGGAGTGCCGCCAAGCTGTCGGGGTCGATGGCGTGTTCGGGTGGCTTGTCGATCTGCATGTCGGTTGCAGATGCGCGCGGTTTATTTGTTGGCTACCTCGTGGTTCGCCATGAGCTCAAGCGACTTCACCAACGCGGAGTGATCCATTTGCCCCCAACCATGTGACGCACAGGCTTGCATGAGTTGTGCAGCAGATGCGGTTTGTGGCAATGACACGCCCATGGCTTTGGCGCCTTGCAGGGCCAACGACAAATCTTTTTGATGCAGGGCAATGCGAAAGCCGGGGTCGAAGGTGCGTTTGATCATGCGTTCGCCATGCACTTCCAAAATGCGGCTGGCGGCAAAACCACCCATGAGTGCCGAGCGCACTTTGGCAGGATCAGCACCAGCTTTGCTGGCGAACAATAGGGCTTCGCCCACCGCGGCAATGTTCAAAGCCACGATGATTTGGTTGGCCACTTTGGTGGTTTGACCATCGCCATTGCCGCCCACGAGCGTGATGTTTTTGCCCATCAATTCAAAAAAAGGTTTGACGGTGTTGAAGGTGGCTTCTGAGCCACCCACCATGATGGTCAAGCTGGCGGCTTTGGCGCCAACTTCACCGCCTGAGACGGGGGCGTCTAAATATTCACAACCGAGGGCATTGATTTTTTGGGCGAAGGCTTTGGTCTCCATGGGAGAGATGGAGCTCATGTCCACCACGATCTTGCCTTTGCTCAAACCTTCTGCAACACCGTCTTTTCCAAACAAAACAGTTTCAACATCAGGCGTGTCAGGCAACATCAAAAACACAATGTCTGCCGCGCGTGCCACATCGGCATTGGTGGCACACACTTTGGCGCCATTGAGTATTTCAGGCACTTTGCTGCGGGTGCGCACAAACATCTCGTGCTTGGCTGTCAACAAATGTTGTGCCATCGGTGCGCCCATGATGCCCAAACCAATGAAACCGATTTTCATAAAAATGTCCTTTTTGTATCTGTGAATGTTGTTTTTAAATGGATGGAGAGTGCAGGGCGTTATCGCACCATGCATGGTTTTTTGTGATCGAACTTCCAACCAGGAATGAGGTATTGCATGGCCTGTGCATCATCGCGTGCACCCAAGCCGTGTTGCAAATAGAGTTGATGCGCTTTATCAACTTCCACCATGTTGAGCTCAACGCCTAAGCCTGGTTTTTCTGGCACTTGCACATGGCCATCGACAATTTGCAATGGCTCTTTTGTGAGACCGTGACCGTCTTGCCAAATCCAATGGGTGTCAATGGCGGTGACTTTGCCGGGCGCAGCCGCAGCCACATGGGTGAACATGGCCAAGGACACATCGAAGTGGTTGTTGGAATGAGAGCCCCATGTGAGACCCCAATCGCGACAGGTTTGTGCCACGCGCACCGAACCGGCCATGGTCCAAAAATGGGGGTCTGCCAAAGGAATGTCCACGCTTTGCAGTGAGAGTGAATGCACCATTTGTCGCCAATCGGTAGCCACCATGTTGGTGGCTGTGGGCAAACCAGTTTCGCGGCGGAATTCAGCCATGACCTCGCGACCGCTGAAACCTTCTTCGGCACCGCAGGGGTCTTCGGCATAGGCCACCACGCCGCGCATGTCGCGCATCAAACGCACAGCGTCTTTGAGTAACCAACCGCCATTGGGGTCGAGGGTGACACGTGCCGTTGGAAAGCGCTCGTGCAAGGCGGTGACGGCTTCGATTTCGGCTTCACCTGCGAGCACGCCACCTTTGAGTTTGAAATCGTTGAAGCCATATTTTTCGCGCGCAGCTTCAGCCAAACGCACCACTGATTCGGGTGTCATAGCTTCTTCGTTGCGCAGGCGAAACCAAGCGTTGTTGGCGTTGTGTTCGGTGCGATAGGGCAGGTCGGTTTTGGTGCGGTCACCAACGAAAAACAAGTAGCCCAACATTTCAACCGAACTACGTTGCTGACCTTCACCCAAAAGCGCAGCCACTGGCAAATTCAAATGTTGACCGAGTAAATCAAGCAGAGCCGATTCAACAGCGGTGACAGCGTGGACGGTGGTGCGCAAATCGAAGGTTTGTAGACCACGCCCACCCACATCGCGGTCAGCAAACTTCGTGCGCATGGCGTTCAGCACTGCTTGCACATTGCCAATGCTTTGACCGATGACCAACTCGGACGCTTCTTCCAGAGTGGCGCGAATTTTTTCACCACCGGGTACTTCGCCAATGCCAGTGCGACCTGCGTTGTCATTCAGGATGAGCAGGTTGCGGGTGAAGAAGGGGCCGTGGGCGCCGGATAAGTTCATCAGCATGCTGTCATGCCCTGCCACGGGGATGACGCGCAACTGCGTGACGACTGGCGTATTGGTGTGATGCATGGATGAGTGGTGAAGGGGTAGACGATGTGAAGCGCGTATTTAGTTTTCAGTCCGCTTGGATCTTGCGGGTTTCAATGAGTTTTTTCCAGCGTGCAAATTCAGCCGCCTGGAAAGTGGTGAATTGCTCGGGGGTGTTGCCCACAATTTCGAAACCTAAATCAAGCAATTTGGGTTTGACCTGAGGGTCATTCAGGCTTGACACGATGGCTGCGTGCAGTTTGGCTTTGATGTCAGCGGGTAAGCCGCGTGGTGCTGCAATGGCTTGCCACGAGTACACATTGGTGTCTTTGATGCCCAATTCTTCTAACGAAGGCACATTCGGCAAGAGAGGCGAGCGCTTGACGCTGGTGATGGACAAGGGGCGCAATTTGCCAGCCAAAATTTGCGGCATGGCGGTGTTGATGTTCATGAACGATGAATCAACTTGAGCACCCAACAAATCGGTCATCACAGGGCCACCACCTTTGTAGGGCACGTGAATGCCTGTGGTGCCTGTTTGCAACCAAAACAACTCTGCGGTGAGGTGGTCGCTGCTGCCATTGCCTGATGAGGCAAATGTCATTTTGTTGGGGTTGGCTTTGAGGAAGTTGATGACTTCAGCCATTGACTTGTGTGGTGAGTTCGCAGGCACCACCAATACATTTGGAGCTTGCACGGCGATGCTGATGTAGTCGAAGTCTTTGAGTGCGTCGTAGGGCACTTTTGCCAACAAATGCGGGGCAATCACATAAGGTCCGAGCGACGCCACCAATAGGGTGTGTCCATCGGCAGGTGCACGCGCCACCAGGCCTGCGCCAATCGTGCCTGTTGCACCGGCTTTGTTATCAATGATGAAGTTGCCGCCTAATTTTTCTTGCAGTTTGGGTGCCAAGGTGCGCGCGATCAAATCGGTGGCACCACCGGGTGGGAAGGGCACGACCAAGGTGACGGGTTTGTCAGGCCATGCATGCGCAGCACTGAGAGCAAAAACACTGGTGATACAGGCCAAAAGAAAGTGACGTTTTTTCATCGAAGCACTCCTGAATAAAAACTGAATGAAGAAAATGTGCTGCGTTAAACAGCACCACGCGTGTTTGTGTAGATGGCGTACAACGAGTGGCTACTGGCCATGAACAGTCGGTTGTTTTTAGCGCCGCCAAAACACAAGTTGGCGCAACGCTCTGGCAAATTAATGTGCCCGATGGCGGTGCCGTCGCTGGTAAACACGCGCACACCATCGAGTGTTTCGGGTTTGGCGTTCACAGAGCCATCGCTGCCCCAACCGCACCAAATGTTGCCATCGCGGTCTATGGCAATGCCGTCAAGTGCACCTGGGCCTTGTGCGTCAATGACCAAGCGCTTGTTGCTGAGTTGTCCCTTTGCCTCGACGTTGTATGCCCACACTTTGCGGTGCGGTTGTGCACGACTTTCAACCACATACAACACCGACTCGTCGGGGGAGAAAGCCAAACCGTTGGGGCCTTGTAGATCGGTCAACACTTGCAGCAAATCGCCGCTGTTGGCGTCAATGCGATACAAAGCATGTGGCAATTCTGAAGTTGCAGGATCGCCTTCCCAATCGCCTGAAATACCAAACGGTGGGTCGGTGAACCACACTGTGCCGTTGCGTTGACACACGATGTCGTTAGGTGAATTCAAACGCTTGCCTTGATAGGCGTCGGCCAACACAGTGATGCTGCCGTTGTATTCGGTGCGTGTGATGCGTCGTGTTTGGTGTTCGCAAGTGAGCAAGCGGCCCTGTGCGTCACGCGCCAAACCATTGGCGTTGTGTGATGGGTTACGAAACTCACTCACTTGCCCCGAAGTGTCGTCCCAACGCAAGATACGGTTGTTGGGAATGTCTGACACCAGCAAATAGCGGCCATCGCCAAACCACACTGGCCCCTCGGCCCAACGCATGCCAGAGGCGAGTTGTTCGACACTGGCGCTGAACACACGCAATTTCAGAAAACGCTCGTCCAATACTTCAACCCGTGGGTCTGGATAACGCGGGTTGGTTTCAAAAGGAATGGAGAGGCCGTTGTGCATAGGGTCAATTTAATATCAAGTTGGGCAACCACATGGAGAAGGAAGGCACATAGGTGACCAGCATCAACGCCACAATCAAACCACCATAAAAGGGCCAAATGGTTTTCATGACGGTGCCCACCGACACTTCACCAATGGTGCAACCCACAAATTGGGTGGTGCCCACAGGCGGTGTGTTCAAACCCAAAGCGCAGTTGATGAGCATGACAATGCCGAACTGTTCAGTGCTCATGCCCATTTGTTGGCAGATGGGCAAGAAGATGGGCGTGCAGATCAATATGGTGGCGGCCATGTCCAAGAAGGTACCCAACACAAACAAAATGATGTTGACGCACAAGAAAATCACCCAAGGGTTGGCACTCAAGCTTGTCAAGAAATTGCCAGTGAGTTCAGCCACGCCGTAGAGGCCAATCAAATAACCAAACATGGAGCTGATGCCAATCAGCAGCAACACCGCGCCGGTGCTTTTCACAGCTTTGGCGGCAGACTTGAGGAACTGTTCGCGTGTGAGTTTTTTGTAGACCAATGCTGCCAAGAACAAGGCCCAAAGCACGGCGACAGAGGCTGACTCGGTGGCCGTGAAAGCCCCCGACAAAATACCAATGATGATGATGACTACCACCAACAAGCCTGGTAGTGCTTGCGCAAACGAGTACCCCACCACCGCCCAGCCTGGGAAGGTGCCGGCAGGGTAACCACGTTTGACGGCAACGGCGTAAGCCGCCACCAAATTGCAAATGGTCAGCAAGATGGCTGGCACGATGCCCGCCAAGATCAATGCGGCAATGCTTACTTTGCCGCTGGCAGCAAGTGTGAAGATGATGAGGTTGTGGCTGGTGGGCATCAAGGCGCCTACCAACGAAGCATGGGTGGTGACATTGACAGCGTAGTCAGCGTCATAACCCTCTTTTTTCATTTGCGGAATCAGCACCGCACCCATGGCCGACACATCGGCCACCGGTGAACCGGACACACCACCAAACAAAGTGCAAGCCAACACATTGCTCATGCCTAGGCCACCACGGACATGACCAGCAACGGATTTGGCAAAGTCAACGATTTTGTCGGCGATACCGCCGTACATCATGATCTCGCCAGCAAAGATGAAAAATGGAATAGCTAAAAATGAAAACGGATTCATGCCCGAAATCATTTGTTGAAAACCGACAGCTAACGGCAGGCCTTCAAACAACAAGGTTGCCAAAGAAGACAAACCGATAGAGAAGGCCACGGGTACACCCAGCAGCAGCAACAGCGTGAAGCTCACGCACAAAATGGTCAGTGCCATGCGGGTTCTACCTCTTCACCACGCAACAGGGCCATGATGTGTTCTAGAGAAAACAAAACAATCAATACGCCCGCCATCGCAGGCGGTGCGTATTTGAAAGCCTCGGACAAACCAAGGGTTGGGATTTTGTAATCCCACACGCTTTGTGCCAATACGGTGCAGTTGTATGCCATCACCAAGCCAAAGGTCAGCACCATGGCATGGATGAGCAACTCCATCTTCAAGCGAATGCTCTCAGGCGCTAGCACCAGGAGAGACTCCAAGCCAATGTGTCCTGCATCGCGCACGCCCACGGCCATGCCCAGCATGGTGACGTAGAGCACCAACAACACAGCGCCGCTTTCAGCCCATGTTGGGGTGTCGTTGAAGACATAGCGACCAATGACTTGGTAGAGCACGGCCACGATCAACAAGACCAGGCCGAGCACACCCACTTGCAAACAAAGCCGCGCCAAGGCGGCACAAAAGCGCGTGTACATGAAAGTGTTTATTTCACTGCGTTGATGCGTTTGACCATGTCTTGCAGTTTGGGGTCTTTCAAGAACTTGTCATACACAGGTTTCATAGCAGCTTGGAAGCTGGCTTTGTCAACATCTACAATTTCAGCACCGCCAGCTTTCACGATTGCCAATGATTTTGTTTCGCGCTCATCCCACAGTTTGCGCATGTAGGTGACAGACTCTTTGGCCGCTGCCCGAATTTGTTTTTGTTCGTCGGCAGACAGGGTATCCCACACTTTCTTAGAGAACAACAAAATTTCTGGTGCCATCGAGTGTTCGGTACGGTTGTAGTACTTGGCCACTTCAAAGTGACGTGAGCTCTCGTAGGAGGGGTAGTTGTTTTCAGCGGCATCGACCAAGCCTGTTTTCAGAGCCGTGTAGACCTCGCCATAAGGCATGGGTGTGGCATTGGCGCCCATGGCTTCGAGCAATGACACCCACAAGTCGCTTTGCTGCACGCGCACCTTCAAACCTTTGGCATCGGCCATGGTTTTGATGGGCTTCTTGACGGTGTAAATGGAACGTGCGCCAGAGTCATAAAACGCCAAGCCCACAAAGCCTTGTGCTTCGCAGTCTTTCAAAATTTCTTCACCAATCGCACCGTCCAACACTTTGCGCATGTGATCGGTCGAGCGGAACAAAAACGGCATGGTGGGCACCATGGTGGCCGCGCAAATGTTGTTCATCGGTGCCACGTTGACGCGGGTCATCGCAATCGCGCCGAGTTTGGTTTGCTCGATGGTGTCTTTCTCGTTGCCCAAAGCTGATTTGGAAAACACTTTGATACTGTGTTTGCCATTGGTCGATTTGTTAAGCAACTCACCCATGTAACGCACAGCTTGCACGGTGGGGTAGTCGTCGGGGTGAACATCCGAGGAGCGGAATTCGGTGGCTTGCGCGGTGAGGGCAAACAACGACGCCACTGCAGTGGCTGCGAAGGTTTTGAAGAAATGTTGACGAGCGTTCATGGAGGTCTCCTGTTGTGTTTAAAAAATCAGAAAGGGCCAGTTTTGACAAAACCACCACCTTGGTAAATCACGGCGGGATCGTTCAAATCGAGAGTGGGTTGTTTGGCTTCGAGCGCAGCGCGGAAAGGTTCAGAGCTGTCTTGTGGGCGATAGCCAATGTGTTTGGCCAAAGTGTTGTCCCACCAAACATGGTGGTTGTCGGACATGCCATAAATGACGCTGTAGCCCACAACGGGGGAGGTGAGGCATGACACAACCATGCGTTCTAAGTCGTCATAGCTCATCCAAGTGGCGAGCATGCGTCGGTCTTTGGGTTCTGGGAATGACGAACCAATGCGAATGGCCACGGTTTCGATGCCATAGCGGTCATAGTAGAAGCGCGCCAAGTTTTCGCCGAAGGCTTTACTCAAACCGTAGTAGCCGTCAGGGCGCACAGGGGCGGCAGTGTCGACCACTTCGTCTTGGCGGTAAAAACCGGTCACATGGTTGGAGCTGGCAAACACAATGCGGCGTGTGCCGTGTATGCGTGCGGCTTCATACAAGTTGTATGCGCCCACGATGTTGGCTTGCAAGATGTCGTCAAACGGTTTTTCGGTGGATATGCCACCCAAGTGAACCACGGCATCGACACCGGCCAAAAGTTGCGTGACCGCGGCTCTGTCTTGCAAGGCGACGGGCATGACTTCTTCGCCTGCATTTGCGGTGCCTAGGTTGTCCAAGTCGCTCACGCGCAGCACATCGCAACGATTTTTCAAACGCGGGCGCAACACGCTACCCAAACCGCCTGCGGCACCTGTGAGCAGGATGCGGGAATACATGTGAGAAGAAGATGCGGCCATATAAAGAAATTGTGGTGAATCGGTGGGATGAGAGTTAGATGGTTTGCGCGGTATGGTAGCGCTACCAAATTGTTCAGATGGGCATGTTAGCCACGCTCCCTTAGGTAGTCAATGGGGTCATTCATGCTTTTAACCTAGTGTTTTTACTAGGCCGGTGCTTTCGCGCTCGACGATGGAAAAGCCCACATCCACAATGCGCTGCTCTACCGGGCGGCCCTCAGCGCGGTCGATCAAAAAGCCC
>JACCDP010552251.1_pt1 | contig 11625 bp, 9 predicted proteins | sample 7445841 | NCBI WGS metagenome assembly JACCDP01 (sample SAMN15323441, study PRJNA562643) | freshwater metagenome | isolation source: river surface water | place: USA:Blue River Watershed | collected 2017-08-17
CATACACCCTTTGAGATCGAATGTCGGCTCGTCGCGAAATCACAGGTAAAATGGATCAGCCTGAATGGCTTCCCACCGGGTCACCCCGATAGCAGTTCTTACCGGTTTCATGGTGTGATGGTCGACACCACTGAGCAGCGAACTGCTCAGGAAGCACTTCAGGACAGCCAGCAGCGCCTGAACAGCATCGTGCAATCCGCGATGGATGCGATCATCACACTCGATCAAGACCAAAACATCCTGCTCTTCAACAAGGCCGCTGAAACTCTTTTTCAATGCAGCGCCGACAAGGCACTCGGAACCCCAATTAGCCGGTTCATTCCTGTTCGCGTTCGACAACGTCATCATTCGCATATCATGAAATTTCAACAGAGCACTGTTACCGCGCGCCCTATGGGACGCCCGGGAGCCGTATATGGTCTCAGGACCGACGGGTACGAGTTTCCCATTGAGGCATCCGTTTCCCAAGTGAGCGTTGGGGGACAGCGTCTGTGCACGGTGATTCTCCGGGATATTACCGATCGGCTGCAGAGCGACGTCGCCCTGCGCGAACAAGAAGCTCGTTTTCGGAACATGGCCGACAGCGCCCCCGTCATAATGTTCATCACCGATTCAGCAGGATTCTGCACGTATCTCAACCGGCAATGGTATGAGTTTACGGGCCAAACGGAGGAGACCGGGCTGAAGACGGGCTGGCTAGACCACGTGCATGAGGACGACCGCAGCCGCTTGATTGAGTTACTCAACACCTGCGGCGATATGCAGCTGCGGCGATTGGAATGTCGTGTGCGGAGAGACGATGGGGAGTTTCGGTGGGCGCTGTGCTCTATCCTGTCCAGGATCGACGAAAACGGGGCGACGGGTGGTTGCATTGCGTCGATTATCGACATTACGGATCACAAGCTGGCAGAGCACACTTTGCAACGGTCTGCGGAAGAGCTTGAGCACAAAGTTGCCGAGCGGACCGCGGCTTTGAGCCGTTCGCAAGAACGATTGCGTGCCCTCTCGCATCAGCTCACGCGTACCGAACACCAAGAACGACGACGCATCGCGGGTGAACTGCATGATTACCTCGCCCAACTTCTCGTCGCAGCGCACTTGAAATTGGCCCAAGACACACGACCAGCGGAGACGGAGCAAGACCGAACCTTGGTCAAGGACCTGGAACGGATCCTGGACGAAGCGCTCGCGTATACACGCTCGCTGGTGGCCAAGCTGAGCCCTCCTGTGTTGTATCATCTCGGACTCCCAGCTGCACTGCAATGGCTGGCCGAACAGATGGAAGAGCATCAGCTGGTGACCGAGACCGCCTTCGACCTTCCTACCGATCTGCCGAAATTACCGGATGATGTGGCCGCCATCCTTTTTCAATCAGTCCGAGAGCTCCTTTTCAACGTCGTGAAACATGCGGGATCGTCCTACGTCCACATCGTGTTACGGACGACACCGGACCGGCATCTCGTAATCGTCGTCACCGACCAAGGCAAAGGATTCAACACGGCACAATTGGATCAGAGCACCTTCTCCGCGACCTCCTTCGGCCTATTCAGCATCAAAGAGCGAATGGAGGCGCTTGGTGGGTCCATCGACATCAATAGTCATGTCGGTCACGGCACCTCAGTGACATTGGTCTGCCCAATAGCACTTTCCCCAAAAGCCGGAGAGTCCCAACTAATTCAGAGCGTACATGACGGAACACGCACCATACCGCACGCGGGGCCAGCAAGATCGATTCGGGTCCTGTTGGCCGATGATCATACTATGGTCCGTCAGGGGATTCGAGCGCTGCTTGAACGACACGACGACGTATTCGTGGTGGGAGAAGCCTGGGACGGTCAACACGCTTGCGAGCTTGCATCTGCGTTGCATCCGGACGTGATCGTCATGGACGCTAACATGCCGCATCTTGACGGGATCGAAGCGACACGGCGTATCAAGCAAACACACCCTCACATAGTGATCATCGGATTGTCCGTGCAATCCGCAGCTCAAGTCGCAACCACTATGCTGGAGGCCGGCGCCAGCCGCTACCTGACTAAAGAGTCCGCAGGAGAACAACTCTACAAGACGATCATGGCAGCAGTAGCTTAACGCGGCTCTTCCACAACCGACATGGTCTCAGGAGGTCCTGCAGCTCACAGTCACTGAAGCCTCTCAATCGTCTTTATAATATGGCCGGGGCCTCGCCGGATTACTGATGCTATCCACAAACTGGCATCCGCCTTTTGCGCGGAAGCTCCCATAGCACCCTAAGGCTTCCTCATGTGCTACGAGGAAGTGACCGAAGTCTGGGTAAAGAACACCTGCGATTATTACATTGATAATCAAAAAGGCTACTTACAGATGGTTCGAGATTAGGCACCGATTGACGTTCCAATCGCTCACGTCATTGAATCGATGGATGGCAAACACATATCACACCCACACGTTACCCACCTGCAGGTACAGCATGTGTTATGCCCATCCACCGTATCTGCCGCAATTCACCAAACCACGTCATGCCGTCGGTTTACGTCCTGTAATAAATCCGACGAGGGCAAGAATAATAAATATGACAAACAATGCGTATGCAATACTTGTTGCCGTCCCCGCCACTCCGGATAATCCCAACACTCCGGCAATAATGGCGACAACGAGAAATGTGATTGCCCAACTCAGCATAGCGTCCCTCCTGGTTATATGAGTCATTGACTTACAATTTCTCCCTCCACCTCTTCCAAAGCCTTCCCTCGTTTTATTTGCAGGCCAGACGAAGCGATTCGATTTCATTTTTCATCTGTGCGTCGGCCACATTGCCGATAGTCTGGTTAGCGGCAAAAATGAGTGCGCGTCCCGCGAACTCTGGATGTTCATTGGCGACCATCGTGGCCTCGGGGCCAAGGACGAGGCTCTCGATGTCATTATCCCAGTTCTGACCGTTCAGCCCTTTCAACGTGGGAAGATCATGGGGATCGACAAGCAATAACCTCAGCGCATTCTTGTTGAAATCGGCATTTATGTAGATTTCCGCCCAGCATTTGTTGTCATGCTTCATCGGATTGTTATCCTGAGAAATTCCCATTGCCGTCCCCTCACTCACTAGACCTACCCGATGCAGAGACGAACAAGAGACTGACAAGGAGTCTGGTCCGTTCGGTGAATTTCATTTTCATACTCACTCCACTTGCACAAGACACGACACCGGGAGTACTTTATTCTGCAGTTTCGATGTGACAACATCCCATCTGTCTCAGAAGTGGAAATTCAATCCGACGGTAATCATGTGCCCGGTATCATCAAACTTTTTGTCGACGAGGGACGCATCCTTCGACTGGATTTTTTCCAGCCAAATATGCCGATAAGAGGCGTCGGCAGAAATATGTTTGTTGATAAACACCTGTAAACCTCCTCCCACATGACCACCGAACCGCTGTTGAGTATCATCGAAATCACCAGGACCCGTAACCGTCGTGTAGTACCACCCCCCTCCACCAAGAATGAAGGGCGAGATGCGCTTGAGGCCCAACGGATAGATCATCAACGATCCTTGTACTGGATAGGAGTGCACCCTCGTATCACCAAAATCGTTTCGGCGATAATCAACGGAGCCTTCTACGGCTAGGAATCGAATCGGATGTACACGGACTTGTGCTCCCCCAAACCATTGGCCGTCACCTTCCTTCGGATCAAAATAGGTTCCACGTCCCCCGATGGAGAAGAATCCAACATCTACATCATCAAAAATACCTTCCGCTCGTGCATGATCCACCTCTCCCAACGACAGAGATCCGACAGTCATCAATAGCGCTGCAGAAAATAGGAACCGCTTGCATGCACTCATGAATGATCCCTCCATGAAGGTTTCCTCGAAGCCTTTAAAACACAACCAAACCTTGTCTCTTTTTTTGTTGTACTCCAGGCCTCGTGCGTGAAGTCCTGGCATATGCCCTAGTCATCCCTGACTGTCCCCCTAGTCTTAGGCGGCACGAAAATCATACCTCATCAGTATTGAATTCAAGGCAAATGGAGGCGTAGGCTAACCTACCGATCACACATCGAATAAGTGGGATTCTCCTGCATAGCCATCGATCGGTAACATTTCAATTATTGTTTAGCCTTTTGCCCATGGAGGCGCGATTGCCTGGCTTTCTATGGGCCATGATCTTATGAGCATTCCATTGACCGAACGGAGAATCACAGTTATCGGCCTCATCTTGGGCTTGGTCGTGCTGGCTGGACTGATAGCGTACGCCGTCGATCGAAGCGTGGAACAAGCAACGCAACGCGGGAAATTCCGCGAGATCCGAAACGTGGTTGAGCACATTCTTGCGTTCCAATCATATGTAGCGAGCGCTGAAAGCGCGCAACGCGGTTTCTTGCTGACCCATGATCCGCAATATCTTAGCACCTACGATATCGCCCTTAAAAAGATTCCATCGGCATTGACCTTCTTAGAACAGACAATCAAGCAAGATACTTTCCAGCAAGAACACATGACCAGATTGCGCCTCCTGACCGAGACGAAATTAGCCGAGCTTCGCGCGGCGCTCGACATGACGCAGACCAATACCGAGGAGGCTATCAACTTCGTGCGGAGTAATGCCGGGAAGTTATTGATGGATGACTTGGAGCGCGACCTGAAGGCTATTCTCGATCATGAATACGAACTTCTTCGCGTCACCGATCAGCTAGAGCGTCAGGTCGCCGATGAAGTTTTTCAAACCATCATCGGAGCGACACTGCTGGCGATGCTTGTGCTGGGAGTCGGAACCTACCGTGTCGTTCGTGACTCGGGAGCGAGAGAACTGGTCGATCAACTGCGCGACCAGGCCGGGCTCCTAAATCTTGCGCCCATTATGATCCGAGATATAGACGGCCGTATTCTGTCGTGGAGCAAGGGCTATGAACACCTCTATGGATGGACGGAGAATGAGGTAATCGGAACAATCAGCCACGACCTGCTCCAAACTTGTTGCAGCACCTCACTGGATGAGACCCGTGCCATGCTTCTGAGGGAGGGGCAATGGGTCGGAGAACTCACGCATACGCGACGGGACGGCACGACAATTCCCGTCGCAGCCAGTTGGACGTTACTCAAGGAGGGAAACCGGAGACCCATACTCGTGGTGGAGGTGAATACCGACATCTCTGAACTCAAGGCGGCTCAGACAGCCTTAGACGAAAGCGAGGGTCGGTTCAGAGTCCTGGCCGACAATATCTCTCAGTTCGCATGGGTCGCCGACGAAAAAGGATGGATTCATTGGTACAACACCCGATGGTTTGAGTACACCGGGACAACGCTTTCAGAGATGAACGGATGGGGTTGGATGAAGGTCCACCATCCCGACCATGTCGATCGGGTCGTCGAGAAGTTCACCCGATGTCTTGAGACCGGCGAAGCGTGGGAAGATACGTTCCCGATCCGTGGACGGGATGGTCAATACCGCTGGTTCCTATCTAGGGCCGTTCCAATTCACAATGCACAGGGGAAGGTTCTACAGTGGTTCGGCACCAACACCGATATCACAAGCCAGTATCAGACCGAACAGGCACTCATCCATCAGACCACCCTTACCCAATCCATCCTCGATTCACTTCACGTTCATATCGCCGTCATTGATCTGCGAGGGATGATCGTGCAGGTCACCGCAGGCTGGGAGCATTTCTCGAGAGAGCATCTCATTCCATCCCCCGCTGAGTCCTTCGGCACCACCGTCAATTATCTCGACCTCGTACGCAGAGCTGCCGACTCTGACGAAAAGGCTCGTCGCGCGCTAGACGGTATGGAAGCAGTCTTGTCGGGACGCCTGGAGGTGTTTGAGCAAGAGTACCTATCCCCTTCTCCGTCAAAGCGATGCTGGTATCGAATGTCCGTGGTTCCTCTGAACACCTCAAAAGGCGGCGCAGTGATCAGCCACCATGATATCACCACGCGCAAACTCGCGGAGGAAACTCAGGCGTTTCTCGCTGCCATCGTGACTAGCAGTCCAGACGCCATCATCACCAAATCAGTCGATGGAATCATTCTTACCTGGAACCGAGGAGCCGAGGAGCTGTTTGGCTACACCAGGGACGAGATCGTCGGCCAACGAGTGAATCGATTGGTGCCCGAGGAGTTGCAAGAGGAGGAGCTACGTCTCCGTCGCCGTGCCCTGCGCGGCACAAGCGTAGAGCAGTTTGAAACCAATCGGCTACACAAGTCTGGTCAGCGGGTCGAAGTTTCTATCAGCATGTCGCCAGTCCTCGACGAAACCGGTGTGATCATAGCTACTGCACAGACGATGCGGGATATTACTTTCCGTAAGCAGGCAGAGCTGGCGATGCAGGCGAGCGAGGAGCGATTCCGCACGCTGACAACGACCATTCCACAGTTAGTGTGGTCTTGCCGACCCGATGGGGCGTGTGAATATCTCAGCGAACAGTGGTTTGCCTATACCGGTACAACGCTGGAAGACAATCTTGGTTACGGCTGGTTATCATTGATTCACCCAGAGGACGTCTCCATGGTCGACGGGTCATGGAAAGAGGCTGTGACATCCGGGCTTCCTTATAGCGTCGAATATCGGCTGAGGGCCGGCGACGGAACCTATCGCTGGCAGCTGGCCCGCGCAACCCCGCAACGGGACGCCGATGGACGCATTGTACGGTGGTTCGGCACCACCACCGATATTTCATCCCAAAAGGACACGGAATCTACCCTTGAGCGGATCAATTCCCTGCTGGAATCCAAAAGCGAGGCGCTTACTGCGGCAAACAAAGAGCTGGAGGCCTTTTCCTATTCTGTGTCGCACGATCTTCGCGCACCGCTCCGGACCATGACGGGATTCGCTCAGGCATTGATCGAAGATTACGGCACGACGCTTGAGCCAGAAGCGGTACGCTTTCTCACGACCATCTCCAATGGTGCCCGTCAAATGGGTTGCCTGATCGACGACCTTCTTTCGTTTTCTCGACTGTCACGCCAGGGTTTGCTCATGAGCCCGATCTGGATTGCTGAGTTGGTGAAAGAGATTCGTGACGAACTGGCAGCGGATCAAGCCGATCGAATTATCGACTGGCAAGTCGCCGATCTTCCGACCTGTCTGGGCGATCGGACGACCATCAAACTAGTCCTTGCCAACCTGCTCGGCAATGCGCTTAAATACACCCGCCCTCGTAACGTTGCGACAATCCAGATCGGATGGCAATGCGACGAGCAAGACCCGAAGTTCTCCCGGATTTTCGTGAAAGACAACGGCGTCGGCTTTGACATGCGGTATGCGGACAAACTGTTTACCGTATTTCAGCGATTGCATCGAGCAGAGGCGTTCGAAGGTACCGGCGTGGGCCTGGCTATCGTGCAGCGTATCGTACACCGACACAGGGGGCGAGTCTGGGCCGAGGGACGGCCTAACGAAGGGGCCACCTTCTGGTTCACATTGGAAATGACCACATGATTACCTCTATACAATCCGAGATTCTTTTGGTCGAAGACAATCCGGACGATGCGGAATTGACCATTCGAGCCTTAAAAAAAAGCAACGTCATAAATCGGATGAGTGTGGTCCAAGATGGAGCCGAGGCTCTGGAATATCTATTTGGTACAGGACGATATGCCCATCTCGCAAATTCAAATCTTCCCAAGGTAGTCTTGCTCGATCTGAAACTACCGTTGGTGAGCGGAATAGAGGTGTTGCGGCGATGCAAGGAAGACCAGCGTACCCGTCAACTCCCTATTGTTGTATTGACGTCTTCCCGAGAGGAGCCTGACATTGAAACTTGTTATAATCTCGGCGTAAATAGCTATATCGTGAAACCTGTCGATTTTCATCAATTCGCGGATGCCATTCGCCAGATCGGCTTGTACTGGCTGCTCCTGAATGAGCCCCCACACGTTACCTCACGCGACGCGCGCGATAGGGGCGCACGATGCATCCTCCGACAGACAATACAGCGATGACTCCACTCAAAATACTCATCGTCGAGGATCGCGAAACCGATACGGAACTCATTGTTCGCGAACTCAAAAAGCACGGTTTCGTACCCTCTTGGATTCGTGTCGATACTGAAGAAGATTTCCTTCGTCAGATTCACACACCGTTAGACTTGATTTCCGTCGACGCCATTATGCCGCAGTTCAGTGCGCATCGCGTCCTGACATTACTCAACGAGCACCAGCTCGACATCCCCTGCATCGTGATCTCCGGTTCGATCGGGGAAGAAGAGGCGGTCGCGATGATCCGTGCAGGCGCATCCGATTACCTCATGAAAGATCGTCTCGGACGACTTGGACAGTCCATCCGTCAGGTGTTGGATCAGCATCGACTGCGCAAGGAACATGCTCGGGCCCACAAGGCCCTCATCGCATTGAACGAAGAACTGGAGCGGCGCATTGCCGAACGCACCGCCATGCTGGAAGATGTTAATCAACAACTGAACGAGGAGCTTCTGGAACGCAAGCACATCGAACTGCGCCTCCGTCAACATGAGACCACGCTGGAACGGCTAGTGACGGCTCGGACGGCACAACTCGAACGTTCGCATGCCAGGCTACGACGCCTGGCCAGTGAATTGACGCTGGCCGAGCAACGAGAGCGTAAGAATCTCGCCTCCGAGCTGCACGACTATCTCGCTCAGTTATTAGTCGTGTCACAATTTAAGATCGACCAGCTCCGTCGCAATCCCTCCGATCATAACCTGTTACAGGAGATGGATTCCTTGCTCGATCAGGCGTTGACATATACCAGGACCCTGATTACGCACCTAAGTCCCGCGATTCTCTTCATGCAGGGACTCGTTGCCGCGCTTCACTGGCTTCCGGAATACTTCTCCAAGCACGGCCTTCGAGTCGATGTGAAATCCCGCATAGCAACCGTAAAACTTTCCGAAGATCGTTCGATTTTACTGTTTCAATCGGTGCGAGAACTATTGTTTAACGCGCTGAAGCATGCTGGTACGGGTGAGGCCACTGTTGAAATACACGTGGTTGAAGCGCGAGTCTTGCGCATCATAGTGGCGGATGGCGGAGCGGGGTTCGATGTGGAGATGTTATTAGCCGAAGACAGGAAAGGATTCGGACTATTCAGCATCAGGGAACGCATTGAAGGACTGGACGGTACATTTTCCGTGCTCTCTTCTCCAGGAACCGGCACACGGATCGAATTGTCCGTTCCTTTGGCCGACATTGCAGGACCATCGAAGATGCCAGATGAGCTACGAGAAGCCAGTGATCTGTCTCTCGAACCATGTCGAGTGATGATCGTTGACGATCATCACTCGATACGACAGGAATTGACCAAGCTCTTGAGTGCTATGACTGGTCTGACGGTGGCTGGTGAGGCGTCGGATGGACATCAAGCTGTGAAATTAGCGAACACACTGCGCCCACAACTAATTTTAATGGCTACTAATATACCAAAGCTCGACGGAATTGAGGCGACACGACAAATTCTTGCTCAGAATCCGAACATCAAGATCATCGGTATCACAGTCAACACAGATAACGAGAGCCATAGGCGAATGATGACTGCGGGGGCAGTTGCTTCTCTGGTTAAAGATGCACTCTCGCGAGACCTTAAGCCAACCATCTCTCGAATTTTCGACCGACAAGACACGTTCGCATCTTCTTAAACAGAGCCACCCCTGGCCTTCCGAAAGGGCCCTTCCTCTGCAATGGTCTTCCGCAGAGGATTGGCCGTCATCTAAGAACGCCGAAGAGGTATAGAAGAATCACGATTCCCCCCGGCACGCCGAGCAGCCATAGAAGTAATCCTTTACCCATGTCGGTTTCCCCTCCTCTCCTGACGCACATATTTAGGTAGTTTACAATTGCATGCACGAGTTGGAGGAGGGCCGGTCAGCATACCGACCGGGCCTCCTCGTCGAAGAAACAAGGATGCGCCCCTTGCTGCTCCGACTTCGTTCGCCATCCAGTGCTCCGCCCACCCTGCTCTATTTTGTGCGGGAGCGCTGTTGCGTATCATGCCGTTCGAACCACTCGTCCACCCACTTCTTCACTTCTTCCTGCTTGTCTCCATACCGCTCCTGAATTTTACCTTCGAGCTTGTCTTTACGGCCTTCGATATACAACAGGTCGTCATCAGTGAGATCCGCCCACTTTTTCTTCAGCTCACCCTTAAACTGTTTCCAGTTTCCTTTGAGTTGATCGTCATTGACGACGGGTGTCGCGCGTACATCTCCGCGTACATCTCTTTGTCCACTCATTGCCGTTCCCACCACGGGCGCGATGATCGCAAAGGATGAAGTCCCGATGATGGTACTTCCTGCAACAACAACAGTTGCGAGTAATCGTCGATCGAGTCTCATAGGCTCACTCCAAGAATGAATGTGATACCGGCGGTTAACCTGCGCGGCAGTGGTGCCGCGCAGGATCCGGAGTCATTATTTTGCAGTTTTGTGCGTTTGTGATCCTTGGTCGACCTGCTTGTCATACCAATCGTTTGTCCACTTCATGACGTCTTCTTTCTTATCGCCATACCGCTCCTGGACACGCCCGATAAACTTATCATAGTTGCCTTCAGCCTCCGTGAGGTCGTCGTCCGTCAGCTTACCCCACTGCCGCTTTGCCTCACCTTTGAACTGACTCCACTTCCCTTTAAATTGTTCTGCATTCATACGAACCTCCTCAATTGGTTAAGAGATAGTTAGGATGCCCCGTTACAAGTCCTGTTGGTAACGGCCTTATGCATGGTCTAACGTACTTCGAGAAAATCAGATTGGGGACTAGTCGATCCCCTAGTCGTCACCTGTAGAGCATCTTGGGATCAACTCCATCCACACGTCGAATGATTCGTATAGCGGCACACGCTCATCCATTCATTGCCGGTGCAGACAAGACTCCTGCCAGTTTTCCCTGTATATCCAAAACCGGCAAAGATGTGTGTCCGCTCTGCCGCATTCGTGTCCATGCTTCAGACAACAGTTCATCGGGCGAACTGGGGCCAATCCTAAACTCTCTCATCTCCATGATTTCTCTGACTCGCACAGGATGAGAGTGATGAACGTGATCGCCCATGACTGCTTTCAAGGCGGCATACCCTATAAGACCCACGTATTCTTTCCCATCATAGATAGCTACGACTTTAATATTCTTCGTCGTGAATAAATGGAGCACTTCATTCAATCTGGTCTCTGGACTCACTACGGAAATGCTCGATGTCATACGATCCGCGACACGCGCGGTCCGCAGATGTTTCCACCGTTTAGGACCCATTGAGTCCGATCTGTGCTCAAGATCGTAATGCGCCCTCAAACTCTGCACATTATTAGCTACACGCATATCGTCACCCCCTTGTACGTCTTGTGACGCCATATTGATCACCTGCTGATAGTTAATTCGATGAGCGAGTTTTTGCCAACTAGCGAATACCCGAGACTCATACATACGGTTGCAATTGCCAGCGGTTGAACCGGCGGGAGCGTAACGCTGCAGGCGGAGTCGGTTCCCTTGTATGAATCTGGCTGAAGCAGCTAAGTGCTCGTGCGATAACAGGGGACTCGCAAGCCATCCAACGCCTCAATACTAGGCATTACCCCAGCTTCGAGGTTTCCTCACGCAGGAATACACTTTCTTGGAATGAGGACACGTATTATTTCTTTGATTAACGAAGGGGGGTCTAACATGTGGCATCTACTCGGGGTGAGGAC
>JACCDP010807390.1_pt1 | contig 11624 bp, 10 predicted proteins | sample 7445841 | NCBI WGS metagenome assembly JACCDP01 (sample SAMN15323441, study PRJNA562643) | freshwater metagenome | isolation source: river surface water | place: USA:Blue River Watershed | collected 2017-08-17
TAGAAATTATCTATTAGTTTTTATACAAGAGAAAACATGTGCAAAATCATTTATTTTCTTTCAACCAATCCTATCTAAGATGTTTGAAAAAATAGAAGAGTACCCTGAAGAGGATATAAATATTAATGGTTTTTTGGTAAAAAGAGTACAGATTTGGTACCTCAAAAATTACCAGAAAAACTGGGCTGAAGATATCAGTGATTTACTTCAACATAAAATAGTTCAAGATGGGATTTTAATAGGTTTGAAAGAAAAAGGTAAAGAGGAAACAAAAAAAATAAATCACAAAAAAACAGATCAAATTTCAGGTATTGGTTTAATCAAAGGATATTTAGAAAGATCAGGAGAAATGGAATGTTCCTTTTTTCTAAAAAAATAATATTTATATTTTTTATACTTTTATTTATTTTTAATTGTAAACGGAATAAACAAGAGATATCAGAAATCTTGGATTATAAAGAATTTATTAACCTAGCGGCAAAGGAGTCATGCACTAAAGTTAGGAAATGTTTTGGATATATATACCGAACATTTCCTGAAAATATACTTAAAAAATCGACCATAGAAGAATGTGAGGCTCATGTACTACTAAATGTTGATAAGAAATTAGAGTCTCATACTTCTAACATAAAATTATTGGCTCGATCTTGCTATATTCATATTTTAAATTCTAATTGCAAAGATTTACCTCTAGTTGTTATTACAGATCCTTCTTGCATGCTATTAAAAACAGAAATTGAAAAGGTAAATGGGAAGAAACTTGTTAATTAGCTTTTCTAAGACTAATAATCTCAAAAAATTAGATCTTTTAAATTCCTACCTTAACTATTTTCTTAAAAAAAAGTTTGAATATTATAGCACTTAAAAAATTTATATTATAAAATAATTCTAAAAGTATTTATAATTTTTATTAAATGGCGTTCCTGCAAAAAGTCAATTTTTGCAATTTTATTCGCAACAATCCTTGGCTTTTTTCCGCCTGCCGGCGGAAAAAGATAGTTATTGCAGTTGCGTCATAAATAAGTATAGGAAGTAGTATGAAAATAATTTTAATTTTCTTGTGTCCTTTAGTATTTTCAGCTTGGTTAAGTGCACAGGAATTCTATGTAGATAAAGAATCTGGGCAAGTTTTTACAAAACCAGGCCCCAACAGAACTAAAATGGATGAAACAGATCAACCTAAGAAAAAAGTCATTTCTGATTTTATAAAGGCTCCATTGCCAGCCGGATTTTCTCATACCCCAGAAAAACCAAATGAAGAAAAAATAACAATCATTGGAAGAGTACAGTTCCGGGGAGTTTCTGGTCAGCGTGATACTATTTGGTCTAATGGACATTCTGATTTTAATGCTGTAGATATGAATTTTAGAAGAGTTCGATTTGGATTTATGTACCAAGGAGCAAAGTGGTGGGGCACATCAGTAGCTATAAGACTAGAGGATATGATCAATAGACCCTATACAGTTCAGCAAAAAACTGATATAGAATATAAAGATTCAAATGACCAGGTTCAGAAAGTAACTCTAGTAAGAGATGTTGCAATTCGTGATAACAGAGGAGGGCTCCAAGAAGCAAATATATTTATCAATATCCCGTATTGGGGTTCAAGAGTTGTGTTTGGGCAAGTGCCAATGGCTTATGCAAGGGAGTGGCAACAAAGTTCTGCCAACCTAATTAGTGTAGAAAGATCTCACTTAACAAATACAATATGGCAAATGGATATCGGTACTACTTTTATTACGCAACCATTAGGTGATTTAATTGATAAAAAGTATGAAAGGTATCTCCAAATCCAAGGTGGTATTTATAATGGTCATGGTTCTGGCTTAGAGGGTGCAGGTCGACTTCAAGGTCTCACAAATAACTACAGTAATACAAGACCATTACTTTTATCACCTATGTATACTTGGAGAGTCCAATTTCAACCATTTGGTGGTCTTATTCGGGATGGAAAAGATGTTGGTTGGCATGAAGGGGAAGAGATTTTTCAGAAAGATATGAAGCTCTCCTTTGGAATTGGTGGCATACAAACTAAAAACTTATTTCTTTCACCAAACCTTATGGGGATAAACCAACCCGGAATACGTGGCATAGACACTATCCAAACCTTTATTACGCAAAACCAACCAGACAATGGATATGGCTTAGGTGGATCCTCTGCCTATGGAAATGGTATTGTAAATACTTTTCCATCCTCAGCTTCTAATCAACTGTTAACTCCTACAAATATCCAAACATCATTTAATAGACCATCATTTGGTTTAGTTGGAAGAACACATGATTTCACTTTTACTGTAAAAGGATTTTATTTGAGCGGCCAATACTCAATGTACTCCGGATCTGCATCAAAACAAAATAGAACAGGCCAAGTAACAGTAGGATATAACTTTAGGTTAGGTACAGAATATAAGTTTTATTTGATGCCAGTCCTACGTGCTGATTTTATAAATGGAGACTGGAATGTTGACCAAAAAATTGATGATAGAGAGAGATTTAAAACTTATTGGGTTGGCTTAAATTTATTTGGAGATGGTCATTTATTCAAGGCCCAACTGTTTTACGAAATATTTAGAAATAAACTAGGAAGTGATCCATTTACATATGAACCTAAGGCCGTTCGTGGAGATACAATCTATTTCCAACTTCAGGCAACATTTTGGACAGGAGCTGCTACAAAGGAAAATTGGGTGAATTTACATGATTGATAAATATAATCTATATATGAAAAATTTTTATTTCGGATCTCTTTTGTCCATCTTTCTAGGATTTGGTATCATTGGATGCACATCGCAAAAAGAATCAGATGGAAAAGCCCTCCTTCTTAATATTCTAATCAATGGAACAAAAAATTCAGAGTACAAAGATGTTTTATCAGTAATCGAATTGGAAAGGATAGATCCAACAAGCTTTAAAGGAAAATGTATAGATACTTTTATTGGAATTACAGCGTACCAATTCTATGTAAATAATGCTTCCTTTTCTTCAGGTAAGTACGATACTGAAAGTAGAAGAACAGCTACAACTACTAAAAATTGTATAGATTTAGGTTTTAGAGATCCTGGAGGGTATGTGGTTCAAACTACAGGTGGCTCGAGCTTTACAAACTATGAGTGCAGTGCTAAAAATACTGTTTGCAGCGTATCTACACTGAATGCCCAGTTAGGAGCTTCCAATCCCAATCCTAAGGGCAGATTTGGATCGTATACATTTTAGCTTAGAATGAATTTTATTTTATCCAAAAAAGAATATTTTTCTAAACGTTAAGGAATTTTTGTCGTAGTAAGAAATAGAGATAACACTTCTATTAGGATTTTCCCTGAGAAAAGTATAAATGAATTATAGAATATGCATAAAATAAAATTATTTTTTAAAATTTTGCAAAAAATTGACCATAGTAAGAAAATTATTTACAAGAAGCATATTTCTAATCCACTGAGAACATTTCTTTTTGTTGTTACTATTCTTTTTGTTTGTTCAACCAATACAAATGCAGCTGATTCTAAAGAAACACCAATAGATGTTTTTAAGAAGCAAAGAATGCTACAAGGTGAAATGCACTTTGCTAAAGCTCAGGAATACTTCCAAAATCGTAAATTTAAAGCATCTTCTGAAAAAGTTTTAGACTTTTTAATCATCTACCCTGATCACCCTCAATCATTAGGAGCCTTAAAGCTACTCAGTGAAGCATATTTCATGGATGACCAAATTGAAAAATCTATCCAAGTTGACTTAAAGATCTATAGAGAGAATCCAATGATTGAAGAAGGATTAATTTCTTATTTCCAAGCAGCTAAGAAATATGTCAAGTTAGGCAAGAAAGATGACGCAGTCGGCATGTATTTGTTTATAGCCAGACAAATGTTTTCCAGGAAAATTGCTAAAGATGCAGAAATTGAACTCGAGCAGATAAAAATCCTTGATATAGAAAACCCAATATCAGAAAAATAAAAAATATGATATATAAATCGGGATTCTTCCCGGAAGAGAGACGTTCTCATGTCCGCTCCTAGTTTTAATATGGTTTCCTACAATGCCAATTCCTTTATAATTGTAGAAGGAAAGAAAGATCCACCCACCTTTTACATTGTTAGGGAAGGAAAAGTAAAAGTACTACGTGAAAATCCAGTGGTTGGAGAAGATCCTAATACAGTTTTAGGTCCTGGAGACTTTTTTGGTGTAGTAGCTGCCATGAGTCATAAGTCTCAAATTGAAAGTGTAACTGCATTGACGAATGTATCCCTAATTGCTGTTAATTACGATCAGTTCGGTACACTCATCCAACGAAATACGCCCGTTGCTATGAAGATCATTAGATACTTCTCTATGAAGCTTCGTCAGTTCAGTCAAACTATTGCAAAACTTTCCTTTAAAACAGCAAGTGCTCCCGAAGATCTTAACCAACTTTATAATATGGCAGAGCATTATTTTAACGAAGGAAAAATGGAACATTGCATATATGCATACCAAGCTTATATAAAATACTTACCCCAAGGGAAATATGTTGAAGAAGTAAAAACAAAATTGGAAGACTTAGGAAGAGAGCCAAGTTTACCCGATGTTGATGAAACAAAAATCAATCGAAAGTTTGAAGACAATGAAGTTATCTTTTGTGAATATGAACCAGGCAAAGAGCTCTACATTATCCAATCAGGAAAGGTGCGTATTTCAAAGATTATCAATGATAATGAAGTAATGTTGGCAGTTTTAAACGAAGGTGATATTTTTGGAGAGATGGCGATTCTAGATAATAAACCTCGATCAGCCTCAGCTGTTGCATTTGGTGATGTTAGTGTTTTGGCTATTAATAAAGCCAATTTTGAAGGGATGGTAAAAGCACAGCCCCAACTTGCTACCAAGCTCATAACACTGCTCTCAGAAAGAATCTGGACAGCTTATAAGCAGTTAGCAAACCTAATGATCACAGATCCAGCAGGAAGGATAGCCGATACACTCTTTACACTTGCAGAAAAAAATAGAGCCAAGATTGGACCACGTGCACCATATAGTTTTGATATTGGAGTTGCTGAAGTATTAAAAATGGTAGGTCTTGTTGAAAATAGAGATGAGAAAATTGTATATAAATTATTTGAAAAAAATAAATTTCTCAAGATAGAAGAAGATGTTATCAAAACATCTGACCTAGGTCTGCTTGAAAAACTTGTTCAATATTACCATAAGATGTCTTCTAAAGATGATAAAGTCAGAAGATAGTTTTTGGCCATGGTAAAAAAATGAAAGAAAGAACGTTAGCAGCTATCGATTTAGGAACTAACTCTTTTCACATTATCATTGTAAAGGTCAAAGAGGACGGTTCTTTCGAATCCCTTGGCAAAGAAAAAGAATCAGTAAGACTAGGAAGTGGATCAGGGAACTATGAAATTATCACTCCCGATGCAATAGATCGTGGAATAAAATGTCTTAAAAGATTTAAAGGTCTAGCGGAAATCCATAATGCCGAAATTCGAGCAGTAGCTACTAGTGCTTTGCGAGAAGCTAAAAATAGAGATGTATTTCTAAACAGAGCTGTTGAAGAACTTGGTCTTCATATAGAAATAATATCTGGTTTTGAAGAAGCCAGATTGATCTACTTTGGAATTCTTCAGGGGCTTCCTGTGTTTGAAAAGAAAATATTAATGGTGGATATCGGTGGGGGGAGCACAGAGCTTCTCGTCGGTCAAAAGGGAGAAATTTTTACTGCACAGAGTTTTAAAATGGGAGCAGTGCGCCTTACAGAAAAATTTTTCAATGGTGATCCCGATCGTCCATCAGATATAAACCAATGCTCTCTTCATGTAGAAGGTATGCTAGGGCCTATGAGGAGAGAAGTTCAAAAACTTGCTCCTGATATTGTAATTGGTTCATCTGGAACAATCCAGTCAATTGCTAGTATGATTATTGCTGACAAAGGTGACCCACTCCCTAGGTCACTGAACAGTTTTGAATTTTCAGATGAAGCTTTATTCAAAATAAGAAATATTCTAAATGGTGCAGACACACTCAAAAAAAGAACCAAGATTCCTGGCTTAGACCTTAAACGAGCGGATATAATAGTTGCTGGAAGTATTATCCTCCAAGAAATCTTTAAGCAATTTTCAATAAATAAAATGATGGTTTCTGATTATGCACTCAGAGAAGGAATCATATATGATACAATTAAGAAATGGGAAGGCAAGGGCGATGGTGTTGGTCATGCCCTAACCAATATTAGGCTAAAAGCTATAAATAGCTTATTCAATACTTTTCCTTATGAAAAAGAGCATGTTGAAAAAGTATCTCGTCTTTCTTTGAAAATCTTTGATGATCTAATAGATCTACACTGTTTTACAGGAGATGAGAGAGAATACTTAGAAGCTGCATCTATGTTACATGAAGTTGGATTTGGAATATCTCACAGCTCTCATCACAAGCATAGCTATTATATCATTAGAAACTCTGAACACATGGTAGGATTTAATTTTGAAGAAATTGAGATTATAGCATTAGTAGCAAGATATCATAGAAAGAGTTCTCCCAAGCCAAAGCATTTGGAGTTCAATGCAATTCCTCTAGAGGATCAAATGACTGTGAGAAAATTAGGAGGAATTCTACGAATTGCGGATGGTTTAGACAGAAGTCACCAAGGGATAGTGGAGGATATTTCTTGTGAAATGCAAAATGATTTGGTTATTTTCAAAGTTAAAACCCGTAATGGAATAGACCCGCATATTGATGTTTGGTCAGCTCAGCAAAAAAGGGATTTATTTGAAGAAGCATACAATAAAAAAACTGCATTTGTATTAGTTTAATCAGTTGATTTAATTGTGTGACGTCTTACCATTTCTCTCCTTTCCAGTAATCCCGAATCAATAGATTGAATAATTTCTCTTACTTTCCTAGAAAGGTCAATATTTAATTGCCCATGAAAAGAGTCAAGTATTGTGATACAATATTGTATAATTCTGCAATGAACTTTTAATTTTAAATCATCATCTTTTATATCACTGACAATCAATCTTTGAACTTCATGGTACATATTATTTATTTCATCTCGGGAGTAGTCTGCAATTTCAGGTAGTAGATTTTTTTCTAAGCAAAAAACGGGCAAAACCTCTTTTGCATTATCTTCAGAACTATGTTTTACAGATATTTCTAACCATGAGGAACTCATTGGTTCAGACTTTATAGATTCAAATGGAAAAAGATCAGGGTATTGCAAGAGTGTTGATCTAAAAAGAATTCTACTTTTCTTTTCTTCCCCCAAATGATAAAAACATTCTGCTTTATAAAAGTAGTATTCTGCTGGAAGCTCAAAGAACCTCTTTGAAAATTCCATCAACTCAAATGCATTTTTATAGTCTTCTGTACGAACTAGGTTTTTAGCTAAGAGTAAGTAGTTATCTCTCCCAAAGCCATAAGCACCCTCTTTTTGGAAGCCAGTTCTAAGTTGAGAGCAAGATTCTCCTACAATACAATATATAATAGCATCATAAGAAGAGTTAATTATGTACCTTCTATTCTTATATTCATTTTCAAATTCAACAAAGAGAGAATTTAATAGTAAACCTCTTTCCTTTCCTTCAGGGCTAGAGAGAATTTTTTCTAATCGATTATCCCAATAACTTGCAATATAAAATCCTGAAATATAATCAGGATTCTCAGGATTTATATCAAGGAGTTCAGAAAAGATAATTTTAGCTTTCTCAAACTCCCCTTCTTTTATCTTATAATTTGCTTCATCAATCCGTTGCTGCATGAACTTAAATCAATGGGTTGATTTTTTATCATGAAATTTGCTGAGCTGCCTTTCTACTTTATCTTCAAGCCCATCTATACATGCATAGATATCTTTATTGCTATTGTGTGCATTGAAGGTATTGTTGTCTGCATGTAGATTGAAATTTGCTTGGATAACATCATGAACCATTTCGAAAGTTACTTCGCATGATATAATCTTATGAACATACTTTGTTATACGCTCAAGTTTAGAGTTTGCGTAATCCTCTGCTGCATTAGAATGATCCAAGTGTTTCCAAGTATAATTAATTTTCATAAAATACTCCAATTTAATTTTTAGTAACTACTTAGAGATATTTAAATTATAAAAAAAAGCTACTAGAAAAAGGAATAAAATATATATTTTTTTCTATAAAAGTACGTTAAATCTCTCTAAAATTGCCTCCATACACCCAAAATTAAATACATATATTTAAGGAAAGTGAAACAGATAAAAAAAATAGGATTCCCTTCTAATAGAATTTAGGGAAAGTGCCCAGATTACAAATTTCCTTTAAAATTAATATATGACATATATCAGGTCATAATATAATTAAAAAAAAATTTACGGTTGAGTATCTTTATTCAGAGTAAACTATAGTGTTATAGTTCAGATGTTGTGTCTCTAGGAGATTTAGTATGAACGAGAATCCAGAAACTAAAGGCTCTGGTATATACAATGAGCCAGACAAAAGTACTCTTCCTGTTTACTATGGAAGAGATATAATAAAAGTTCTAACAAAGAATCCTAAAGAGGTTTATATCTTTTGGGGTATCTCAGAGGAAAGTTTTAGTAAAATCAAAGATTATTTTAATATCTCTCTCGAGGACATTCGCTATAAACTTCATGTTCGATTTTCAGACGAAAATAAACATTCACACTTTATGGAAGTTTATCTTCCTCCATATACTGTATCTTATCTTGTAAAATTTGATTACCCCGTCAAAAACCTAAGAGTAGAAATAATTGCATATAGCTCGGCAGGAACTACATATTCTTTTTTACATTCAGCTCATATCAATATGCCAATCAATAAACCAAGTCAATATGTTCATAAGGAATGGATTCATCCTAAATGGGTACAGGAAGGGTATATAGAAAAAGTAGAAGATAGTTATATTATTCAATCATTTGATGGAAGTTCAAAATTTAATCCAGAGATTGAGGAAGAGAATTGGTTACCCGAGTGGGAAAGTAAAGTTTTATTTGATGGATCTTCAGGTCAAAGCTCCCATTCTATTCCTACATCTATCCAGAAAAAAAGGAGTAATCAATGAGTCCAATAAAAGGATACCAAGTAATCGTATTACATGCTCACCTTCCGTACGTAAGACATAAGGGTTATAATCCCGCTTTCCTGGAAGAAAATTGGTTAAATGAGGCTATTTCAGAAACTTATTTACCTTTATTAAAAGTTTTTAGAACCTTGAAAAAAGAAAATGTTCATTTTAAAATTACAATGTCCTTCACACCTACTCTAGTTTCCATGTTGAAAGATATATACCTTCAAGAAAAATTTTTAAAGTATCTAGATCAGCTTATAGAACTATCCAATAAAGAAGTAAAAAGAAATATAAATGATCCACATCTAAACTATTTATCTACATTTTATCTGCATAGATTTTTAGATTTGAAAACAATTTTTCTTGAACTAGAAAAAGATATTATCTCTGGCTTTAAAGAATTTGTTAAGGATGGTTCTTTAGAGGTAATTACTTGTAATGCAACTCATGGTTTTTTACCTCTCCTAGAAAGTGAGCCTTCTTCCATTAGAGCTCAATTGACAATGGGGAAGAAAAAACATAAGAGTACTTGGGGAATTGAACCTAGAGGAATATGGTTAGCAGAGTGCGGCTATTACAATGGCCTTGAAAAATATCTGTCCGATCAGGGCATTCGTTACTTTTTTGTAGATAGTCACGCAGTGAAAAACTCTTCACCTAGACCAAAGTTTGGTGTTTATGCACCAGTTGAAGTTGGTGCTGGAGTATTTGCTTTTGGACGTGATATGGAAAGCTCCTCACAAGTCTGGAGTGCAGAGGAAGGTTATCCGGGAGATTTCAATTATCGAGAGTACTACAGAGATATTGGATTTGATCTTGAATATGATTATATAAAAGAGTATATACATGCTGATGGAATTCGTCACAATACAGGTATAAAGTATCATCGTACTACAGGAAATTCTAATTACAAAGATTATTATCATCCTGACTGGGCTACAGAATCAGCTGGTAAACATGCAGAAGATTTCATGAGCAGTAGAATCAACCAAGCCAGAAAATTTTACCATGAAGAACATCAATCAGCTATAATTGTATCACCTTATGATGCTGAATTATATGGACACTGGTGGTTTGAAGGACCTCAGTTTTTAGAATTTCTTTTTAAGAAGATTCACTACGATCAAAATGAAATAATTACTGCACATCCAATGCAGGTCATATCAAACCTTCCCCGTATACAAAGCGTAGAAATGGAAATGTCAAGCTGGGGAGAGGGAGGATATGGAGACGTTTGGCTCAACCCTTCAAATGAATGGATATACCAACATATATTTGAATGTTCAATATCAATGAATCAATTTACACATAAGTATTTTAAGACTCAAATTCCACTCCAAAGAAGAATTCTTAACCAAATGGCAAGAGAAGTTTTATTACTTCAGAGCTCTGATTGGCCTTTTATATTAAAAACAGGAACCATGCCCGAGTATGCTTCAAGGAGAGTTCATATTCATACTAATTTATTTTTAGAGATGAGATCAATGCTAGAAAGAGATCAAATAAATGAAGAGAGACTAAAACAAATAGAAGAAGAACATCCTATTTTTCCTGAAATTGATTTTGAAATTTTTAGTTAGTAAGAATTAAAAACTAAAAGAATAGTTTTACAGGTTAGTTTTTTTAAACATCTGTGACGCAACTGCAATAATTATTTTTTTCCGCCGGCAGGCGGAAAAAAGCCAAGGGTTGTTGCGAATTGAATTGCAAAAACTGACTTTTTGCAGGAACGCCATCTGTGGTTCCAACCTAAAACAAGATAGAGAGAGTCCTAATTAACCTAAGCTTTAGATCTATTTAAGAAATAGGAGTCCATTTCAGTCATAAATGGCTGTACGGTTTTTTCATAAGTTAGTATTGCTTCTACAGCTTTTTCATAGATACTCATGACGATTGCCTGAGCTGCATCACACTTTTGTTCTTTTCTAAATGCCTCAGTGTGTAGGGTTTCTGTAATGGAACCATCTGCTTTGAATGGAAGACATCCCAATAGATTTTGCATGACTATTTTATCGTCACCAGCAACATGCGAAGGATCAAAGATACATGGAAGAATAGTTTTCTTTTTAGCATGTGTTATAACATTGAAATCAGGAGTATTACGACAATAACCTTCTTTTATAAAAAGTGTTTTTACTCCCCTTTCACATAACACTATGTTTAGATTCCCTTGGTTAGCAATGTATTCAGCAGCAGAAAACCATTCTTCAGATTCATTACCAAATCCTCTCTTTAGAATGACAGGTTTCATGGTTTTACCTACAGCCTCTAAGAGCTCGAAGTCTTGGGCGTTTCGAGTTCCAATCTGGATCATATCTGCATGTTTAGCAACTTCTTCGGCCATTGTATGATCCATTACTTCTGTGACATAGGGAAGACCTGTTTCCTGCTTAACTTGGTCGAGGATTTTAATTCCATCCCATCCTAAACCTCTCCAATCTGTTGGACGGGTTCTAGGCTTAAATGCACCACCTCTGAGAATGATTCTATCTAGAATACCTAATTTTTCTCCAATAGCTTTTGCTTGTTTCGCGATGGTCAAAGTTTGTTTTAAGGCCTGGGGGGAATCAGGACCTCCAATGAACATA
>JACCDP010150310.1_pt1 | contig 11623 bp, 9 predicted proteins | sample 7445841 | NCBI WGS metagenome assembly JACCDP01 (sample SAMN15323441, study PRJNA562643) | freshwater metagenome | isolation source: river surface water | place: USA:Blue River Watershed | collected 2017-08-17
GTTACCTGCCTTAGTTTTAGTTGTCAATCTTTTTCTATATTCATCGAGAGTTAACTTAACCTTAGCTCTTTGGGCAATCTTACTCAATGGAACTTTCTTATCAAATATCTTTTGTAGATACTCGTAATAGTATTCGACAAACGCCTTACCATCGCCCTGTAATAACATCTTGATTCCTTTATCCAAGAACTCCTCAATATATAAAGGTAACTTCTTTGACTTAATTGAATTGCCAGTCAATTTTATCTTTCCCTTGGCATCCATAACAGCGTAATTTTTTCTGGCAAGATTTATACATGAAGGCCACACCCCATCGGTATCAAGAGCCATCTCACCTCTCATGAATATATCATTGTATTCAGCCACGTCAGCTTCAGGACCATAATACTCTTTACCTAACTTTACTTTCCAATTCAATCCACGACCAACATATACACGGTCTTTAGCATCATCAGGAGTAGAGAAGTTCACACCATCGGTATCCATCACCAACGGAACATAACCTTTCGTCATAAAGAATTTAATCATCTGACGAAGATATTGTCTACCAGTACAAGTGATTTGTTCACCCATATACATGTCACCCCAAGCATAAACCTGAGGGGCTGACAATGCACCGAACATTGAGTTAATGAAGATTTTAATCGGTAATTGTTTGTTACCATATGATTCGGATTTTTTACGGTCTGTCTCATAGAATTGTTCCGCAAGTTGTTTGTATTTGATACGAGTATCACGGAAATATTTTAACATTCCTTTCATCGCACCTGTCACATCACAGTCAGGGAAAACATCGTGAACAAGTTGAATAGAGGGGTATAGAGACGAGAAGTCGAGCTTAAGGACGTTCTTACTATAACCGACCTTAAGTAGTCGAGAAAGACCTCCTACGAAGTCTGTCTTCGATTGTTTGGCGGGAATAGCTAACCCATGTTTATAAGACCAAGCAAGCATCAACATTTTCCATAGTGTTGCAGTTCCCATTGTAGAAACTCTCTCATAAGTTGTTGGAATCATCGCAGCAAGTAGGAATGAACCTTGGTTGAATTCCTTGTCAACTTTCAAAGTCTCATCCAAGTCATCATCAAGATATCTCTCGACAAGGTTGTCCCCAGTAGTTTTTATGTATACCCCAGGAAACTTAATATCTAAGTCTTGGTATTCGGTTGCCTTCTTATATTTTCCATTCTGAACATTTAACCAATACTCTTCTTTGTTCCTATACATCTTACCAATATTTTCATGGTCAATGTAAACACGGTCAGGCTCTTCAGCGTTAATAAACTTTGTAATATATTTCAAACCCGCAGCCTTGATACTCGAGTTGATAGCCTGAGCTCTACGAACTGCATGGATGATATCGATAACATTATAACCCCAAATTGAAGTTTGGATATAATCCTCAACCTCATTGGCGAGTTTCAATATTGTTTCTTTTCTTGTGAATGAATGTTGGGGGTGTAATGAACGACAAATTTTCTTTGGGTCGACTCCCAATATTTTACATCTTTCGAATATCCAATGCCAGTCAAAGTTCGCAGAATTGTATCCACCAATAATGCTCGGCTTGATTTCATCAATCACTCTGAAGAACTCGATGATTGCAGTCTTCTCCTGAGACTCATCAAGACACTCAATTACTCGGTGATATCCTTTATTGGTTTTGATTCCAATCATAAAAATACGACCATCTTTAGGGTCAAGAGCATCAGTTTCCAAGTCAAACACAAGTCTTGTAACTTGGTCATAATCTTCATAACCTTTGAATAGTCTTTTTTCTTTTGAAATAAGGTATTGTTCTACAGGAGGTAGAATCATTATTTTTTCCTTAGCTTTTTCACCCCAAGGGTCACAACCACCATCTCTAAAAAATTGAATTAACTCGCGATATCCTTTCAAAGATTTAACCATATAAGTCAAACCATTTTCAAGTCTTTCATTTCCCTGAGTTTCTAACTTGTCAATCATGATTCCGTATTTGGTCATCGCCTCTTTCTGAGCGGCTTTGGAATCACCATAAAACTTCAATCCACGTAAATCACCAACCCACGCAAACGGAATGAATGTATCCTTACGGATTTCTTTTCCTTTGCCAGGTGCCTCTTTGACTTTGTAAATTTAATTGGATGCGTAGTCAAACTCGATTGCGACTATAAATTCTTCAGGGTCGTTTCCATGTAAAAACGATTCTATCTCTTCGTTAGATATCATAATATATTTTTTAGAGTGGTCTATTAGCTTTCACAATATGTGAAATTTACCTTCCCTAATAAATATAAAAAATGTTGTGGATTAATCAAATTAACAACAAGCAGTCTCAGAAATAAAACTATCTTGAACATTGATATAAAGCTCTTCACGAATCGGAAGAATCAAATTACCCTCGTCATTCTTTATTAAGAATTGACCTTGATATCTACCCGGTGTGTTGGTATCTCTCGCCGTAAATTTGAAATAAATGTAATATTCGGTTGGAGCACCATCTTCAGGAAAAATAAGTGCAACTATCTCAGCAGGAGCCGAGACAATCTTTGGAATACCTGTTTCAACATCAATCATTGAGAAGTATATTGTTGAAACTTCTAAGTCTTCCATTAATTGCAGATAACCCGCTCTACCGTCTTTTACAACCTGCATTTTTAAAACAGGGAGTGTTGCGTTCTTCTTGATATAAAATTCCATAACAATAAATATATTGTTATGACTCTTTACGAATATTTCTGTCGTAATGTTCAAATCTATCGTGCTCTGTTGGTGTCAACAACAATAAACCTGAATACATTTTCCCCTTTTTTGTTAGTTGATACATGTGACTCATCCAAGTTTGTTCAAACGGATGCGCCCAAGTTGTATCCAAAAACATTATTTGATTTCCTGTTCTCGAAACAATTTGAGGCCAGTTACAATAGTAGATTTCACCCTTAGAGTATGGAATCCCTTTATGAGAATGAATAGATTTGAACACAGTTCTCGGAGCATTTGGGTCTAATCCCATTTGTGGTAATTTTGGTTTTTCAGGCCAAAACTCAACCCTAACACTTTGAGGAACGTTATACCAAGACCACTGAGTTCCATTATCACCAAAGAATTCAGAATAATTTAATTTCAAGAAATCGAAGTTTTCTTTCTTCATTATTTCTAATGACTTCGAATAAAGATTTGGAACAAATCTATTGAATCCATTTCTACAAACTCCGTCTTTATTATAGAAAAACATGTCATCTTCAAAGAATAGATAATAATCTAAATCAGTTGAATCGAAATGTTCTGCAATCCATTGTCTTCCACCACAAATACCTAAATTATCTTTCTTGATATGTTCAAAACCAAACTCTCGACAAATTGATGAGTATTCCTCGGTAGTTGACAAATCCGTCGAATTATCTAGTAAAAACTTTTTAGTTTTTAAAATATAATCTTGGTCATATGCCAACATTGAATCGATTAATGTTTTGAATTGTTTTGGACTATTAAACCCAATCACATATAGACCGACTTTGTTAGTATCCAAGTTAGATACGCCTCTTGTTGGATTCTCAGATTTAACAACCAAAGTTTCATTTTTCAAATCCTCAAAAAACTTACTAATTAAACCGTTACCCTCAATTTCAAAATAATTAATTAAATCTGAATGTTTGTAACACATGATTGAAAAAATAGACTCTTCAGTTCCCATGTATCCATCGTTCAAAGTAGAACTCAATAATCCATAATATATTGAATTTATATCAGTAATAGTGTGTTTCGGTCCTCCAAAAAATCCTCCACGTGCAACCTTGTTAACTTTATCACCGGCAATTTCATTCAGAACATGAGAATTAAATCCATGTATTTCACTTGTGGCTTCATAAGGGAAACATATAAATGAAAATTTGGACACGTATTTTGGTAGTTTATCGAAAACTTTGTCGTGAGTAAAATATCCTGGATGAACCGTATTTGCTATACCACCATCAATCCAAAATAGATAGTCTGAATTAAATTGGTCCATTATTTTGGCATCATGTAAAAGAAAAACTTTTGACATTACCAAAGGGTTGTAATTATCAAGTTTTGCTTGCGTAGAATCTTTTAACCAACCCACTTGATTATACCAATCAGGGTCTGTTCTAATTTTTTGAACCTTGTCGTAAAACTCATTTTTGAACCAAGAGACATCCCTCAATATAAATTGAGTGTTCTCTGAATTTCTTTTCTTAAAAACTAATTCCCTTAAATTCTCATCACCAAAAATTATCATGTTTTCTTCAACATCTAATAATCTTTCGAATCTATCTAAATAATGTTGGTAAGTTCTTGACCATCCTTCAGATAGTTCTCCTCTTCCAATATCCCAAATACCCGTTACTAAAGTTACTCCGTTCATATTTTATTTTTTAACTCTACAAGTCCAAGCAACATTTTCAAATGTCTCTTTATTATAAATTAGTAAATTATTTTTGTCACTCGCCTCACTAATATCAGAGTCTTGTATTTCGTGCCAATTCCAAACTTTTCCATTAATCTTTAATTCGAAAACTTCTTTGTTCTCAGCATAATCGTGAGCTAAAATAAAATCTCCCGACTTGATGTGTTCTGATAAAACTTTGAATTCACCAATTTTCCAACCACCATCACAAAGAACAATTGTTATTCCTCCTTGTTTGATAAATTCAACAACCTCTGGTTTGACAGTAAAATTTATAAAATCAAAAACATCTTCAACTCTTACGTCAACACCTAAACTGATAATGTCTTTATACCATGGTCTTTCAGCAATATCATATGATAATATTTTAGTTGATAGTCCAAGGTCTTCCACACATAGTTTTAAAAACTGTGTAAACCCACCTAAAGCTGTTCCGATTTCTAAAATTTGATTTGGTCTTACTTGTTTCAAAAACTCATAAAACACTTCATATGCACCATGAAATTGTTGTGCGGTATTACCTTTGAACCCTGATAAACTGTCGTTAGCATCTAGGTTTGTGAACTTTGTTATATTTTCTTGTATATTCATAATTAAAATCTTATATGTAAATTTCCTGATTTATCATGAAATTCAAAACAGCTTGGTAAAAGACCCCTAAAGCTATTATAATCCCATTTCATTTCAGCATCTAATGCTGATACACCTATATCGAAACCATCTGGATAATTTCTGATGTTGTTGTGAATTGAATACCATAAGAATTCTTCCCATCTTCTCACAAAATATCTGAACTTCCAATTGTTTCTAAAAACCATGAACTGCTCATTTACTACATGGGCGTTGTCCCATTTACTGTGTTCGAAAACATGATAGTCATATAATTTTCTATCAAAGAAACAATTACTCATATCTCTTTTATGACCTCCAATTAACGCAGGTCTTTCAAATAAGAAATCTAAATCATTCATCTCCATGTGGTTGAACATATTGAATAATTTGTCTTCACTAAAATTATCTGTCATCCTCCAATCAGCATCATTGTAAATGATGTAATCATATCCTTTATCCAAGCAATATTTCAAAGACAATACCTTGAGATTCAGGAAAAAAGAAAATCCTGGATTACCGTCATCATATTTATCTAACTTGAATAGGTTTAAATTTACCTTAGGTCCAACTTCACAAATTTCGTTTGTAGTAATATTGAAGTCCGCAGAACATTTTTCACTATATTTGGTGTAACATTCGGAAGCATTCTTTAGATATGAATCCCCAACGGCTAAAGTTGTAAAAATATATTTCATTAGGCTTCTACTATTTTTTCTAAAAAATTGAGTGTATAATCAAAATCGTAATAATCAGGTAGTCTATTATCAACAAAGATTGGAGACTCAACATATAGTTTATATAACGTTTCATTGTTATCGATATCCTTAACTAAGGATAAAAAATCATTCAAATCAGTAAAGTCATGAAGATTAATAAAACTTTCAGGATTGAACCCTTCTTCTAAAATATATTTGTTACCAAAGAAAATTGGTATTGCTCCACTGAAGAACGCATGATATATTTTTTCTTGTAAAATATAATCAGTATTCGTATAATGAATTGCCATGTTGAACTTATACTTTTGAAAAAATCCAATTTTTTCTCTATACGTAAGTCCATCATTTCTTCCAATATATACAGGATTCATCCATTGATGCTTATTTAATTCTTCTTCCCTTGCGATGTTTTGTTTCCAAGGACCTGAAGAAGTAACTTGTTTGTATTCGGATAATTTATTGAAAACAACTTCTCTAAAATCATTATGAGACGCCTGAGTAATCGAGCAAAATCTATTATTTCTTTTTGATATGATATCAAAATTTCTTTTTTCTGTAAGCCAATTCAATGGACTGTCTACGAGTCTTGATTCATCATATAATGTCCACACGTCAAAAACACCTGACGGTTGTCTCAAGAACCTTGGATGTTCAAATTTATTGTATCCAATAGACCATTGATTCTCATTTGTGTCTAAACAATTTCTGAAGTTTGCAACCTCACCAGAAACATACAAAAACTTTTTATTCTTGTCTGTCTGATTGAAACTTGTTGGTAAATGACCTGTATAAGTATCCAAAGCATTTTCATTACAATTCAAATCAGAATGTATGACAATGTCAGGATTTATTGGGTCGATAACAACATTATATTTTTTTGATAGAATGAATTTAAAGTAATTCATCCAACTATGTTGACCGTGATTCGGAAACCCTTGTCTTGTAATTCTTATTGTCTTCATCTGAAATATTCCATTAATTTAACTGTGTCATCATTATATCCACCGTTATCGTGAACAAAGATTGGTGTATTAGTCAAAAATGTTACAATGTTATCTTTTACATCAACATCATTTTTTGCCAAATACGTATTCAACACTAATTTATTTTCACTGTCAAGTTTTATATCGTCATTAAACAAATACTCTATTTGCCAATTTCCTTGGTCACACAAACCAACCAAACCTCTTTCTAAAATATTTTTTATATGGTTTAAAAAAGATTCTGTTTTCGCACAAAAAACACCTGCATTCAAAAATTTATAATTTGAATCAACATTTTTTCTATCATGTAAATAACTATAATCCGTCGTCGGCCACAAGTTCCTTTCACCACCAAATAATATATTACAATTGTATTGATTCATTATGTCTTCAACTTTATTGATGTTACCGACATACCCTACATCAGTTGCATCTAAAAGAATAAAGTATTCATAGTTGTTGAGGATGAATTCTTCAATAAATTTAACGATTTCTTTTATCCTGTAGAAAGTGAATTTGAAATAATAACTTTCGTTTGTAATTCCATAATCCTCACTCTTATATCTTATAACATAATAATCATTGACGTCAAAGTCATTCAAAAGTTTTGTTTCAAATACAGGTTTGAAGTATTCAGGATAGTCAAATAAGACAGATAAAACTGCAACTTTCTTCATATTAGTTAGTTGATATTTGTTTGTAAAACTCACTAATTAATTCACCGTCACTATGAAATATATTATTCTGAGAGAAAAATTTATATGGTATATCAATGTCCCAAAAAACTACCAATTCTTTACCTAAAGAACTTTTTAAAATTTCATCAGATTCATCATATACTTCTATGAATGGATATTTTGGATATATACAAATCATGTCATCTTTAACATCAATAATTTGTTTATGATGAGCATTTCCTCTGTATTTGTTATTCCATAAAAATGAGAATTCATCATACTTTGAAGGAACTGCAATATATCCCCTCTTTGAGATTTTCGGTAAAAGATTTAACAAATCGACAGGAGTTAAAACATCCTCCAATGTGTGAGAACAAATACTAAAATCAAATTTTCCGTGTTCCTCTACATAAGAAATTAACTCACCCCAAGTGTCTTTATTTTGGATGTTGAAGTTAAAAAACCTAACCCCTTCCTCTTGTATTTCTACTATGTCCGCAACGAACTTACATTCAGGATAAGACCAAAACTGAGCGGATGCCCCAATATCAATTGTCTTATAATTGTTCTCGGATATTATGTTTTTTACATCACCAATCAAATCTTTAACTGATGAATTATATTGCCAATGTGTTATCACTATTCTATTATTTGTAAACTTTATTAACTAACATGGTTATGGGTTAGTTGGCCAGTAATTCTATCACACCATCCTTTTGATTCTGAGTGAGGCCAAACCACCCAATAAGTTGGGGTTTCTGATGTTTGAAACTCTCTCCAAACCTTACAATACTTATCAGGGTCATTCATCATTCTACTGATTTCAGCCTTATCTGCATCTTTTCTAAATAGGGTTTTATCTTCTTTGTTGTGGAATGCAACTACCCAAAAATCATAATCCTTTTCAGGAACTTGACTATATCCAATATCAATACAATGTTTGAATACAACTGCAAAATCGTTTTTCCAATCTTCTTCTGTTGCATAATTGTATGGATTTGGAGGATAATTTTTATCTAAGGTATATTGTTGGATTGCTCTTTTTTCGAATAAAATTCCTGCATACTTTTCGTATTCCCTTAAAGTTCTTTCAGGACCGAAACCATAAAGACCATCATGACCTTCTTGTTTTTCACCGTCCATACCAAAGAGTTGTCTATTTTTCAAGTGAGAAATTCTATTTCTTTCACCCCAACCTTTATCGTCATCCCATTGTTTTGTTCTACCCTTACGAGTGTATTCGTGATAAACAACAGGGATGTGAGGATGGAATAAATCATAACCCCAAGTGTATGCTCTTACGGCAATTGAAATCTCTTCTCCGTGGAAATAATATTCAGGATTGTGTTGAACCTCAACTGAGAATTGACCTAATGTAAAACAGAAGTGAGCCGAATAGAATCTCGCTGTAACAGGTTTCTTAAGTTCTCTCCAACCTGGAATTGTTTCAGGTAAAAAGAACACAGCACCTTCAGGAATAAATCTATCAAACGCCATTCTCCAAGCATCTTGAGCTCTTCCTGCTGGGTCATTTTCAGGGTCAAAAGACGGAACATAACCCGTAAGTAGAGGTTTCTTGTAACCGTCCTTTTGTAACCCCTTTATCATTTTGATTAAGGTTTCATCCCAATTCTTTTCAAATCTCATGTGAGAATCAATCTGCATTGTATATTCTTCACCATCATACAATTGTTGTGTTAAGTTTCTTGCCCAACAAACACCTTTAGCTTCTTGGTAAGGAATGTCTAAGATTTTGAATCTTTTATCGTTTCTGAATTCATCAAGGTTATCAAAACCGTCTGTTTCACTGAATTGTCTTGCAATTGAGAAAACCAGGTTTTTTGGTTTCTTTGCATTTGCAATCATATCTTTCAAAGTTGGAACCAATTGAGGGTCTCTGTAACTTGCAATTTGTATAAAAATTTTGCTCATAATTTGTATTTGGTATAAAAATAAAAAACCCTCTACAAAAGTAGAGGGTTATATATAATTTTAATTTTTGTTTTATTAACAACCGTTAGGGTCAACTGAAGTAATTAATCCTGAACCTCCTGTCACTTGATACCAAGCAACTCCATTAGAGTAGTATCCATTAGTCGCTGGTGTTGTTAAAGCACTATCAGTATATAATGTTTCACCAATGTTAGGACCAGGTCCACCAGCTAATGGTGCGTAATAGGTATTAGGGGAAGCGAAGTTCGTACAAGCATCTGCCGCAGAAGTTCCACTAAATCCTAAACTATAAGTAAAGTAACCAATTGTTTGAGTTGGTGTTACAGTTGGTGTTGTTGTAACTGTAGGTGTCACTGTTACTGTTGATGTCACTGTAGGTGTTGGTGTTGGACTAACACAAGCCGAGTAACCACCTGTTTCAGAACCATTAGTTAATAGTTGAACCACACTTCCACCGAAAGAGTAGAAACCTGCTAAGTCAGTTGTTGTAGGACCTGAAGCAGAATCATAGAATATAGTGTTTTGGTCAAATAGTGATTCATCACCCCAAATTGTAATAGAAGAACCTCCATGACAAGCTTCATATCCTGTTGCTCCTGATGTTGTTGAGAAACTGAATCTAGCATTTGTTGGAGTTGGTGTAATCGTTGTTGTTGGAGTTACAGTTGTAGTAACTGTTGGAGTTGGTGTTTCTGTTGGTGTCTCAGTGACTGTAGGTGTAACTGTATTAGTTGGTGTTATAGATGGGGTTGGTGTAACTGTTGGTGTTTGAGTAGGTGTTACAGTTGGACAGTTACCATAAACTGTTATCGTAGCACCTGTAACACAACCAATACCACAATCAGAAGAAACTTGATACACAACATTATCTTGAACATAATATCCTACAGGGTCTCCAGTATTAGGTCCAAATTGGTCTGCCCAAGCTAAAGTTGAGTTTGCAAGACTTGTTCCATTAACATATAATGTTGCTGTGCCAGGACAATTACAAACAGCTGAAGGGTCACTTTCGTCGTGACAAATATTAGATAATGTTGTTCTCAAAATATTTGTCGGTGTTACAGTTTGAGTAACAGTTGGTGTAACTGTAGTCGTCGGAGTTACAGTATTAGTTGGAGTAATAGATGGTGTAGGTGTTACCGTAGGTGTATTAGTTGGAGTAATAGATGGTGTTGGAGTTATAGTCGGTGTAGGTGTTGGACTTATCGCTGGAGGGAATGCTCCTTCATCAACTACAACAACTGATTGTTGAAATAATTGTGCTGAGGAATAAGTTCCATTAACTAACCAAATATTTTTAGTTTGATTTGGTGATAGTTCTACCTGATATTGCCAAAGAGTGTCATCACATCTTTGGTAATTAAAATTAACGGTTGTTGAACCGGTATTTGTTAGTGTATATTTGCTACATGCCATCTTATTACTATTTTTCTTATAAATACTACGATTTATTCTATTTTTTTAAATTGATTTTTATTTTTTATATTATTATTGATTGTGCTCCAATTGTTCCGCCAGTTAAGTATGTTACATACACTCCATTATCTGAAGCGTCTTTTACAACATTAACAGTTATATCAGTATAAAGTATTGGGTTTCCTCCTGTTCCACCAGAAAGAGTATAATTTCCTGTAAACCCTGTAAATGTGAAGTTATTGTTTTGACAATTACCTGAAGAATCATAATCTCCAAACATTGCTCCTTGCATTCCATAGGAGATTTTATTATTAACAAAATAATCCGGTATATCGTTATTAGCAAATTGGTCACCAATTGTATTATCGTAGAAGTATTCACCAATGTTGTTACCTTGGAAGCCGTTTCCAATTACATTACCTCTATAGTTTCCTCCTCCGAATCCAAAATCATTTGCGATTGTATTGTTAATAAACACATTACCAATTTGGTTGTATGAAAAATTGGTTGCTATTGTATTACTACCAAACACATATCCGACTTTGTTAAATTGCGATGCTCCTGTGAAAACATTGTCACTAACATCTCCATTAAATGAATTATACTGAAAGTTATAACTTCCAATGTTGTTCGCGTCACCTATATTATTCCTATAGAAATTAGAACCTAAACTATTATCTAAAATATGGTTGTAAAAATTGTTTTCGTAGAAAAGTGGTCCACCAGTATTTCTTTCAAAATCGCCATAGAAATTATTTCGATAAAAATCAGCACCAATCACATTGTCAGTAAAATTTCGTTTTATTAAATTTTCATAAAAGTTTGCACCAATTTGGTTGTTTTCAAATTCTTCTTCTA
>JACCDP010332613.1_pt1 | contig 11623 bp, 12 predicted proteins | sample 7445841 | NCBI WGS metagenome assembly JACCDP01 (sample SAMN15323441, study PRJNA562643) | freshwater metagenome | isolation source: river surface water | place: USA:Blue River Watershed | collected 2017-08-17
CGATTGTAGCGTAGTGAACGCCTGAAGATGCTGCGAAGTATGGATCGATGTAAACCTTGATACGACCATTCAGAACACCAGCAAATGTGTTGCCTGTGTCATCAACTTGCAGGTTGTTTGCAAGTGCTGGAGTGTAATCAAGAACACCAGCCATCTGAAGTGCGGATGCAACGTCTGAAGAGCAGATCAGAACGTTACCCTTGCCACGGCGAGTTGCCTTAGCAATAGCGTTAGATTCACGTTCGATTTGGAACATCAAGCCCTTGAACTTCTCAACTGACCAACGACCATTTGCGTCAACGTCAAGGTTGAAAGTACCAGCAGCAGCAACGTTTTCCTGTGCGCCAACTGTTGCAGAAATGTTTACTTGACGAACAACTTCACGGTTGATTTCAGCAAGGATTTCTGTTGAAAGGATGTTAGCAAGTTCTTGCTCTGCATCAAGACCGTGAACTGCCTTAAGGTCTTGTGCAAGTTCCATTGTGTATTCTGCTTTCAATGCACGGCTCTTAGCAGTAACAGCAACCTTTTCGATGCTGAATGCCATTTCTTGGAAACCGTTAGCAGCAGAATCACCAAGTGCTTCAGACTGTGCAGTTGTCATGCCTGTACCAACTGTATACTCAGTACCGCTTGACAGAGATGCTGGTGTAGCGCCTGTCTGTGCTGTGCCGATTGTACCGTTTGCGTTGGTTGCAGAGAATGTTGTGTTTGCTTCGTTGAACAATGCTTCAGTACCGCCTTGTGTGCCGTAACGTGAACGCATTGCGAAGATTAGACCAGTTGGTCCTGTCATTGGCTGAACGCCGCAAATGTCATAAGCGATCAGGTTAGGAGCAGCACGGCGAACCAGGCTGATCAGAACAGGATCATAAATGTCGATTGCGCCATCGCCTGCTGTTGAAGAAGACGAGCCCATTGCGTTTGTAGGTGCTGCTTCTGACAGAAGGCTAGTTGGTGACTGATAGCCGCCAGATGAGGACTCACGGCAAGCAATTTCTTGGTTCTCAAGAAGTTGTGCTGTGACTGAACGCTTGTGTGCGTCCTTAATCGCACCAAGATCAGGATGATCCAGAACTGGAGTCCATTTCTTTACGAGTTGATTTACATTCATATTTCTCTCCTTTGAGTATTGTGTATGTTATTACAGTTTATTTATAAAAACTTATTTCCTGAGGGTTCTAGAAATGCTCTTGACATAGTGAGACATTACTGGAGAAAACTCTTCTTCAAGTGTGTCTTCTGCTTCAAACTGTTCTTTTGCTGGAGCAACATCGACAGTCTTAGACTCTTCAAAATACTTCTTCTTTGTGAGATTCAGTTTTTCTTTGTAATCTTCTTCAGATACAAATTCGATGTTTTCTGCCAAAGACTTTAGTTTTGCTGATTGAACTTCAGTCAAACCTTCAGTCACTTGAGCAAGAATAGTTGCCTTTTTGTAACCGTTGATTTCGTTGTTCAAATTAACGTTCTCGGTAACTGCTTTGTCCAGATCGACTTCAAGGGTTTCAACCTTAGAAGCGAGTTCTTCAACCATATCAACCTTTTCTTCAGGAATGTCAATGTAATGTTCTACGAAAAGATTCTTCAATCCAGTCATGAAATCTTCTACAATTTCAGATTTGATTCCAGACTCAATTGCCAACTTGTTTTCTTCCATCCACTCGCTAACAACATAGTCGAGGTATTCGTCAACCTTAGCAACGATGTTTTCATTGATTGCTTTAGTTTCTTCCTCAAGTTTTGTAGCGTATTCAGCGTCAAGTTTTTCAATCTGTTCATTAACTTTTGCAACTACAGCGGCTTCGAAGATAGCCTTTGCGTTTGTTTTGAATTCTTCAGAAAGATTTTCGCCAGAGAAAATCGCGTTGATATCTTCGGTAGCATCAACTTTGATTTCATCATTTACAATTTCTTCAGAATGAAGTTCATCCTGATTTTCGATGACTTCATCGTGTTTGATTTTGTCAGTCATAATACTCTCCTTATGCGTATTTAAAGATTTACTTACCTATTTATAAAAATTTTATAGTTTAGTCAGGAAATCATTAAAGGTACGCAACATATTTTCTTCTAAATCGCGCTTTGAAGACTTTTTGATTGTCTCTTTATACTGTGCAATCTGCACTTCCTTTATGATTCCGTTTTCCCAAACCCATTCTTTGTTTTCCATAATGCCTCTTACGAACGCATCTGGTGCTGAAGGATCGGCAACAATATCGGCAGCGGTTGCAAGATAAAAATCATCTTTAACATATTTAACGCCATTCTTTTCTTCAAGAGTTCCCATGCCTCTTGTAGAAACACCTAGAGTAGCACCCTCTAACATAAGGTTCTTAACAATATTACCATAAGGAGTGTCCATGATTTTTGCTTTACCCATAAAGTCGTTGCCTACTTGACGCAACTCTTTAATCATGTGTGATACTCTTTCGAGGTTGATTGTTGGACCTTCAGGATGTCCTAACTCGCCATATGCGCGATTCTTTTCAACGTATTCTTTAATGTATCGATCTGCTTCTTTTTGAAGAACGTTAATGGGATAAACTCGACCATTACGGTTCTTTTGTTCAGCCTGCATGAAAGGTCCTTCGATGAAGAACTGCTTTTTGCCGCCTTCTGTTTCTTCGGTAATAATACTTACCTGTTCGTTAATTTCTGTAAATAATTTCATTTGATCCCCGCAGACTTTCTTCTTCTGAGTGACAATGCTCTCTTACGCAAAATGCGAGAAAGCAATGGTTGTCTTTTTCTTGCAGCCTTGCGTTGAGCAAGTCTTCTGTGCATTCTTTCCTGTGAGGTCATTCTAACAAGTTTACCGTCTTGAACTTTATATCCAGGACGTAAAGAAACAACTTTTCTTCTCTGAACTTGTCCAGAACGGACTCTGTTGACTCTAGCAATACTTGCTTCTTCAACGTCCGATTCTGTAATGAACTCTATAAAACTTAGCATATTATGCAATACCGTCATCAGTTACTTCACGGCTAGTGTAACCAGCAACTTTCTTGCCTTCAATAATAATTGAATATGCTGCGCCGTTAGTGAAGCCTACAGTTGAAAGTTGCAAGTCGCCGTTAGTATTTGCAATTTCATTTGTGATTGGGCATGTGCCATTTGTAACTAGATCAAATACACCAGAACCAGTTAGAGTGATTACGGTGTTTGGTGCATCGCCTTCCCAATGTAATTTTACAATTGGTGACTGTGTAGCAGAAGTGCCAGACGCGATTGACCAGAAAATTTTATTGATGGTTAAGCGTTGTGTTGATCCATCACCATTTGATGCAATCAAGTTATTTGCTGTAACTTTTGTCACGAATGATTCATTTCCTGAACCATCGTTCTCATGAGTAAACTTATAAGCCCATGCCGTTGCGTGGTCTTTAAGTTTTTGTGATGTTAGTGTGTTTGCCATAATGATTAAATCTCAACTTGAGAAATCGCAAAGTCTAGCAATGCTTCTGCATCTTGTTCTAATTTAAGCATGAAGAATTGCTGATTGTCTTCATTCAAATCTTCGTAAAGTTTGAATAGAATATCTACCGCTGCTTCTTCTTTCATCTTTGCTTTGATGGTATCATATGCTTTCTTTGCTGCTTCAGGCTTATCTCTTACCATTGCTGATGCAACTGCATATGCGCCACCTTTGTCTTCATCGCCAACACCCTTCTTTTCGAATTCTTTGCCGATGGTGTGAGCCATCTTAGTTTGCTGTTTAGTAAAGTCTGCTTCTTTCACAGACTTCATCATCTTCTTATATGTTTTCATTTCTGTAACAGCCTCTTCTGCAAATTTTTGTTTGTTATCTAATCTGTCAGCAGGACGTTTGCCTTGACCAGGCTTTACATCTTTTGGACCAACCTCTTCAGGACCAACTTTTTCTAAGTCTCCTGGGTCTTTTACTTGAGCCAAATATGTAGAGCGAACAAACTCTTGCTCCTTTTTTGCTTTAGGAGCAATGGTTGTTATTTCATCAATTCCTATAAATGACTTAAAGGTCCTCATCTACGTTTCCTTCTGAACTTGATTGGAATTCTGATTCCAAATTATCTTCTTGTGTATCATCATTGTCTCTAAACAATGAACCAGCAACCTGAACTTTTCGTGTCTCAAGAGCATCATGAACTTTAGCCTGAAGAGCGTGATATACATGCTGCTTGAAATCTGAAGGCTTAGATGATGCTGCACTTAAAACTGCTGATTGAATGTTTTCCATATTATATCTCCTATATTCTGTTGTCTTTATTTATAAAAAACGGAACTTTTAATTACTGATCTGATCTTTTCACATTAATCACTACCTCTTGTGGAGAGCCAGTAGATTGTGTTGGTTGTGGTTCAGAAACAGGAGGTAATTCATCTGGTTCATCCGCAGATTCTTCTTCCATTTCTTTGTCTAATTCTTCAATTTCATCTTCAGTCTGTCTCAATACATGCTTACGAACCCATGCTTGAGAGAAATACTTGCCAACATAATTGTCAACGTCACTAAGAATACCAAGGCGCTCTTTAAGAATTTCTACTTCTTTGAGTTCAGCAAAATGCATATCGTTCATGAAGTCATATGAAATGTCTTCTTTGATCATATTCCATTCTGCTCTTGTGCAAACACCTTTGAGTAGCAACTGAGTCTCAAGCAATCTATCAAATAAATGAGAGAATCTTAAACGCAATCTAGCAATGAACTTTGAGAACTTCAATTCATCGCGAGTAATCTCTGATGCGCGCCCTAATGAGAATCCATTGTCTGCTTCAAGTCTTGATACAGGAACGTTAAGTGCCTTGTATAGTTTCTTTTGAAAATACAATACGTCTTCAATTTCACCTAAGTTTTGACCTGCTGGTAGTGTGGTAATCTCAGTACCGCGTCCACCTTCTCTTCGTGGCAACCAGAAATCTTCAAGCATTGTTTGAAATCTACGATCATCGCGAATCTCACCAGTCTGTGCATCGTATACTAACTTGTTCTTATACTTCTGCATGATTTCGCGAAGATATTGTTCCGCTTTCATCTTAGGTAAGTTACCAACATCGATGTAGAAAATTCTACGTTCTGGTGCGCGAGAAATACGATAGATTACAGTAGCGTCTTCAAGCATACGCAACTGATTTAAAGGCTTGAGTGCCTTGTGTAAGTGTGATACGATGATCTTTCCGTCTTTGTCTGTTACGCCAGAATGAACATAGCAAACAGAATCAGGAGCAATTTTTAATCCTTGATTGCCATCGTTATTAAAACCTTTTGAAGAGTAAATGAAATATTCATTTTGCTCTTGTGCAACCTGTGTTTGACCTAATACTTGTTTTGATTTTTTAGTTTCGCGAACTTTGCGAATCTTGCGAGGATCAATGTAACGAATTTCTTTTAGACCTTGACGAGGATTCTTTTCGTCAATCATCATGTGATAGTAGAGTCTACCATCAACATACCAACGTCTAAAAATGTCGTAGCCTTGATTATTGAAGTCAAGCAACTTCATGACTTGATAGTATTCTTCACGAATTTTTTTCTTAACAGATTCAGGCTGTTCTAGTTTATCAAGCATAATTTGAACAGGATAATCACCGTCACCGTAGACAATTGCTTCGTTTACAATATCTTCAATTGCGGTATCACATTCTGGCTGCAATGCCATTTCTCTGTAACGCTTGATTAAATCTGCATCATTACGAATTGACCCTTCGAGGTCGGTATAAATGCCGTAGACACCACCACCGGCAACCGCAACTGCACCATCATCCTCTGTTGGAGGTGCAAACGATTTTACCTCAGGTAGTTCTTCATCTTTACCAATTTTATATCCAAATAATTTTATCGCCATGTTATCTTCCTAAAAAAATGGGGGCGTAATAGCCCCCATTCGAATATGATTGACTATTACGCAATTATTTATATCATTGCGTATCGGTCAATTTTTATTTAAGATGTAACTGACGCTGGCGCAGCAGCATCGCCAGATTCACTTGTACCACCAACATCCATGTGTGTATATTGGAAAGTAACTGTGAATTCTTGAATTGCGTCTGTTGTATCGTAAGACAAGTCAATTGCAGAAACATCGGTAGGGAATGCATTAAACAGGCTATAAATTCTGCTTACTGTACCATCGCCGCGATAGTGCTGAATTGTGATTGTCGAACGATAGTCTGAATCGCTATCTCTAAGTGCAACTTCGCCATCTGGATTAATGATGAGTTTCATCCATTGATCCATGATTTTACGCATCTGTTGACGCTCATCATTGATAACGGTAACTGTCCAGTCTGCAAATGTTCTGTCACCAGGAACCTTAACTCTTCTTCCTCTGAATGGAACTTCGATCACACCAATCGACATTGCTGGAATCGCAGCAGAACGGCACAGAAATGAAAATTTACTTTCATCGCTGAAAATACCATTTGGGTCTGCTAAATCGGTAGGTGGGGTAAGGAAGCATCTGAAAAGGTTAGCCCTAGCGCCAGTGCCTAACGTTTCTCTAAATCTTGAAATGCTAAAAATTTCATCTCTAATTGTTGCCATATCTTTCCCCTACCTTATTCAACTGTTGTGAAGTAGTCATATGACCAAGTCACAGTAAATTCTTCAATGGTATCTGTTGTATCATATGACAAGTCGATTGTGCTGATATCGCTAGGCCAGCAATGCTCTAATCTGTATGTGTGAACAACTTCACCAGTTTGATTTAACTGTTCAACAATCATGGTCGAGTATTCAGCAGAAAGTGTTGTGTCAGTAACTTCTTTAGAGAACGTCTGTTCGTAGTTAATGACTGCATATTTCTTCTGAATATCTTCAAGTAATTGACGAACTCTTTGGTTCTTATCGTTAAGAATGGTTGTTGTCCATTCTGCAAATGTTCTATCGCCTGCGACTTTAAATCGTCTACCCGCCATAAAAGGAATTTCAATTAGTCCAACTGTAGAGCCGGGTAACTGAGCAGCCTTGCAGAGGAAACTGAATTCATCTGCGGTTGCATTTCCTGTTGTATCCAATGATGTTCCGAATGTTGGTGTCACTCGGAACAGATTAGAACGGGCACCAGTTCTGATAGCACTTGTAAGACTTGATATTGTAGTAATTGCCATCTTTGTGTCTCCTTAATCTGTTCCTATATTTAGCCCGCGATTTCAGTAAATGTAGCGTTACCTCTTACAGAAACAAAGTTAAGTTGAACAAAGTTGACAGAACGGATTGGCTGAACGAAGATATCGCAAATAAATTCGTTTGAGTTTACAACTGATTCTGGGTTGTTGCTTTCATCGCAAACAACACGGAATGCTGTAATACCACGGCGTGCCTGAACGCTACGCAGATAAGGAACAACTAGGTTTACAAAGTTGCTTCTTGTGATTGCGTCATTCTGATCAAACAGAACGTTTTCGGCAGCAGAACCAATAGTGTTCTGAAGTTCGATGAACAATTTACGAACGTTGATACGGTTCAGAGAAGTGTTCTTAACTGTGAATGTCTTATCACCAAACAGAACAGTACCCTTACCAACTTGAGTTAGAACTGGGTTAATTGCTGCCTTGTATAGTGAGTCTCTTTCAGACTGATTTGGGTTGAAAGCAAGACGAACTAGATTCTGAATGTTGCCGTTTGTGTAGCCTGCTGGTGATAGCCATGGTTCACGAACAGAATCATTTCTACCCATGCAACCTGCTACGTCTGCGTTTAGAGGAACATATGTGTATGCGTCATTGTAACGATCATACTGATACTTCCAGCCGCTGTCTGCAACAACATAAGTTGAACGGGTGATACCGTCAGCCCATGAAAGAATTGAAGTAACTTCGCTGCCTGCGTTGTTAACTACGCTTGCTCTTGTTGGAGAGATAGCAACAACTGAATCCTTACGAACTTCTGCAACGTCTGCGATAACACGGTTAACAACTGTAGCAGATGCCTGACCAGTTACGATGATTGGAGAAGGAACTTCAGACTTGTTAGCGAACATCAAGTAACCAGTTACTCTATCGCCATCTGTCAGAGCAGCGCCATCTGAACCGCCTGCAAGGCTATAATTCTTTGGCTTAGTTACAGAGGTAAATGTTGTACCTGCTGCGGTGTTACCCCAATTTGTGCCAGCAGAGTCGTGGTCTGTCCAGTAAACATATGCTGAAGAATTGTTGATAACGTCTTTGTAGTAGTTTGTACCACCGTTGTCTGCTTTTGCATCAGATGCCTTAGAAACAAGAGCATACTTTTCTACAACGGTATTTACTGCACCAGTAACATCACCGTCTTCGTCAACTACAACGATGTGCATTTCGTCACCTGAACCGCCTTTGCCAGAAGCAAAGTTTGATGTGCCAGGTGCTGCATCGAATTCACCAAAGAATTCCCAACGGCGAACTGCTGTATCAGCGGATGCGCCTGTCAAGTGTGCGGATGCAAGGGTGAAGTGGGTTGCGTTAGCGATAGATGCAACCTTGATTGCACGACCTTCGCAAACGAACAAATCACCAACTGTTAATTCTGTGTTTGCTGCTGAACCAGCGCCAACAACTTGTGTAGAACCTGCTGCAACGGTAAATGTACCGGTCAAAGCAGATTGCCATGCAGATGAAGATGGGCAAGCAGAAACTTTCAGAGAGTTTCCGAGTGCGCCAGCATATCTAGCAGTCCATGGACCAACATCAAAAGATGCTGTGTTAATGTAAGCGTCTTCGTTCTTAACTAGAGTACCTGTACCTGCGGTACCTGAACCAGTAGTTGCTTCAGCAGTAGCATTCAGCGCGGTGTTAGCGACACGAACAACATAAAGAGGTGCAGCATAGCCGAGATAGTTAGAAGCACTCAGGAAGTCAACTGCATTGGTAGTGTTTGGCTTACCAAAACGATCAACTAATTCAACTTCTGACTGAACTGCGGTTGCCTTTTCAATAGGTCCCCAACGAAACTGTCCAGAGAATGCACCTGTTGTTGTCGCAACGGTGGCTTGTGAGGAAACAAGGTCTTGTTCTGTGATCTTGATTCCTGGTGAGATGAGACTTAAAGCCATTGATTTCTCCTTGTTTTATAATGATGTGTTTGATACGGTTATTTTCATTTTATTTATAAAAATCCAGATTTATATCTTTCCTCATACCAAACTTGCCCTGTGTCATCGATGAGTCTATTATCGTCATCGTCTTCACCATTATTTATAAAACCAAAGGGGGCTACTTCTTCTTCAATCATTTTGATTCGATTTTCATAAAGTTCTTTTCTAAGATTCACATTTGTCAACTCTTTGAAATAAGAATTGGTTGTTAGCCAAGAGAAAAGAACCAAAGGCATCACTAAGTCATCGTGATAACCGTCATCAGCCATGTAAGTGTTTTTTCTTTGAATGAAAGTAGATATTTCTGAGATTGTATCTGCATCATGTATCAATAATTTCTTCTCTTCTACCATAGACTTAAAGTTGGAGCATCCGATTCTCTTCACCTTTTTATCGGTAATTACACCCAACTGAGTCTTTCCTCCTCCGAAGCCGCCCGTTACTGCTTGTCCGGAGGTCGTTCTATTCACCGATATGATATTTTCATATTCGTATTCACTATATAAAATTTCTGCAACTTGTTCTGAAGCATTTATTTCGACCAAAACGTATGCTTCATTGAATTCTTTAGCCACTTTGTAGATGATAGATGGATATAAAAGTGGACTAATCTTGTTATCTTTGTATTTTCCAACTAGTTTATAAGGCATTTGTGTCACATCAATGATTTGGAATGCTGAATAATCACCCCCAACACCTTTGGCGGTGTCTGCTACAATAACATAAGTGTGTTCTTTCTGTGCGCCTTCATAAACATCAAGTCCATCTTTGCTGTAGATCATTGGAATTGGTGACATTTGTGCAATTGTATCGGCAGCAATGAGAGTAAGACTTGAACCCAAGAATTTACACAATACTTCTTGATTAAATTTGAGTTCACCAAGAAGTCTGCGCTGTTCTTCAGCCCATTTTTCATCGCGACCAGGGATATCCCAGTATGGAATGAACAATGGAACGAATCCATTACGATCTTGCTCTGCTTCGTTCCAGAATTTCCAGAAATGGTTGTACCCAAGCGGCGTGGACGATAGAAGAATCTTTGTTGTTTCACCAGCAGAGATTGTAGGATAGACTGAGGTGAAGAATTGTTCTGCTACTGTGTTTGGAATGATTGCTGCTTCGTCAACGTATAGCAAGTTTACAGACTTACCGCGAATACCTGATGCGCTTGTTGCAGCAGTAAAGACAATTGATCCGTTTTCTAAAGCAATATCACCCTTGTTCCAGGTTGTCACACCTTGCTGTAGCCAAGGAGGAAGATTCTCGAACATCAACTGATAACGATAAAGAACTTCTCGCGCTGCGGTAGCCTTGTTTGCAAGAATCGCAACTGTCTTGCTTTCCTGGAAAAGGGTATACCAAAGGATATACGCCGCAGAGGTGGTAGTCTTGCCCTGCTGACGCCCTTCCATGAGAATGACTTTGCGATTCTCGTGGATTACTTTGACTTTGTTCTTTTGGCATTCGTAAAGTTTGAAGGGCTGAAGTCCGTGATCTAGCGTGACAATTTTGCAGTATGTCTCAATAAAGTAGATTGGGTCTTTAGCGCACTTAAGATATTCTTCAATTTCATCTTTTGTAAAATTGAGTTGAACACCAGCAGCCTTTAAATTTGCGTTACCAAGATATTGTTTTACACTCATTGTTTATTGTTCAATAATTTCTGTAACTCTGCTGTGCTACCAACAAACAATGCATTTGTTACATGTGTTGGACTCTGAGTTTCTTCATCTTTCTTCTGTTGAAGTTCTTTTCTCTGCTTTGCAAGATTTAACAAGTCTTTATTTGTATCTGCTAATGTCTTGATCATTTGTCCAATGACTTCGTATGCTCTAGGAGATTCACCTTCTTTTGCCAAGAATGTCAGATTCTCCATAACATCTTTACCATTGTCTATGAGTGTGCGTAAATTCTTTCTAGCATACTCATAGTCATCTTCAACTGTTTCGTTTTCGGTTACAACCGTAACCTGATTAGTTACAACTTCTTGCGCGGGAACTATTTCAAAAATGTCGTTCAATTTTTCATCTACTGTCTTTTTCATGATAAGTGACCATTTTCCGTAACAGTTTTAGTAACTTCAAATGAAGCATCACCATCAAAAGTTTGAGTGGTAATAATTGCTTCTTCGATGCGAGTGTTAATATCGGCTCTGTCAATGTATTTGTATTTCTGTAGAGGACCAAATAGATAACCTTTCACGGTAAAATCAAACTGCCAAGTTAAAACTCTGCGTGTGTCAAAGTCACCTTCCCATTGATCGTCTGAAGTTACGCTTGTGAGTTCAATTGGAATGTCCATGGTGATTCCTAATTCAGGCAGAATCTTCATTGTAACAGTCCAATCTGGTGTGAAGAAAGGTACAATCTGTTCTACAATTTGAGTTCCATCTTCAGCATTTTTGACGAATGCATTCAACTGAAACTGCATATCATATGGTACAGGAGCATAGGTAAAATTAAAATCATTGCCGCCTGTGTTTTGTCCTTTGACAAACTTGTGTGCAGTATTCAATTTGCGTGAAGGTGCGTATGTCATTGACATAAATTCAAATCCAAGCCTTGGATTAGTGA
>JACCDP010548614.1_pt1 | contig 11623 bp, 11 predicted proteins | sample 7445841 | NCBI WGS metagenome assembly JACCDP01 (sample SAMN15323441, study PRJNA562643) | freshwater metagenome | isolation source: river surface water | place: USA:Blue River Watershed | collected 2017-08-17
GGCAGGGGCAGGGGCAGGGGCCGCACTGCCCTCGGCAGACTTGAAGATCTGCAGGAATTGCTGGGCCGATTGCGCCACGCCGCTGTAGGTGTTGATGGGCGTCAGGCCGCTGCTGCTCTGGGCAATATCGCGGTTGTAAGACCAGTAGGACAGCAGTCCGATGCCGTTGGCTTTGACGAAATCGGCCACGGTCTGGGCGTCGGCCAGGGTAAAGACGGTCCAGTCGTCGTTCCACCCGATCATGGGCGTGATGCCCATCATGGCGTGGATCTGTGCGCGCGTTTTGCTGGGAAAAATTTGCTGGATCTGATCGGCGGTCGCCTTGAAGGACACGATCGAGGCCTGGGCCAGGGTGGGCGGTGAGATCATGGTTCGGACGTTGTCCGCGCCAAAGGTCATGGTCATGGCGTTGATCATCTGGATCTTCACGCCGGCGTTTGCGGCGCCTCGAATCAGATTCAGGCTCGAGTCATTGAGCCCGCGAAACCAGGCTGGCAAGGTGAAGGAGGTGTAGAGATCCGGGTACTTGACCTGAAGGCGCACCAGCACCCGGTTGCGGCGGGCGGTGGCATCGGTGTTGTTCAACTGCTGGCCTTCGATATCCCAGTCGATGCGGCGCGTCCCCGAGTCCTGGATCAGCTTGTCCAGCAGGGCCAGCAGCTGGTCGTCCGAGCAGGACACCTCGGCGTAGATCCCGTCGGCGCCGCCCATTGAGATGATCAGCCGTCCACCCTGGGCGACGTAGTTGCGGGCATCGGGCAGCACATTGGTGAGATTCGCATCGAGGGCGCAACTGCCGCGCGTGATGCCAAAGGCCAGAGTCGCGCTGGTCAGGCCGTTTTTCTGGGCACCGGTCAATGTGCCCGGACCCCAGCTCTGGAAGTACGGTGCAATTTCGGCAGCCTGGCTGGTGCCGGCGCCAGCGAGCGCCGTGGCTGCCGCAATGAGGGACAGCCGGAAGATGGAGGAGGTGCGGAACTTAAGAGGGGTCATGGCCTTGTGCAGTGAAGAGGGGTTGACTTGAGTCTTTGGGCAGGTCCGGATCAGCTTGGTGCGCATCCTAGGTGTCATGGCCGAGCTTGGAAGCCTCATCCGCGCGTCTTTGAAAGCAGATGCAACGCTGTAGGGCCTGTGCTGACGACCCGACCGCTTTCTTACGATTGGATGCTTGTGGCAGCCCTCTCGCTAAAATGCCACTGCTTAAACAACCCCCTGTTGCGCGCCCGGCGTTGGCTGCAAACCCACCGATGAGTTCCAAGGTCTCTGCTGAAACTTCGTTGGAAGGCCTGCGCAAGTGGCGTGAAGCGGTGCCCAATGACCGCCTGGCTCATGTCATCAAGGATTTACTGCGCACGATTCAGCGGGCCATGCAAAATCGTCTGGCGCAGCATGGAGTCTCGATTGGGCAGTGGGTGTTTCTGCGTATCTTGTGGGAGCGTGATGGCATCACTCAGCGAGAACTGAGCGAACTCGCGGGTGTTCGCGAGCCGACCACGTACAGCGCCCTCTTGGCCATGGAAAAGGCCGGTTACATCACCCGTCAGCGGATGGCCGGCAATATGCGCAACCTCAGCGTCTGTCTGACACCGGCAGGCCGGTCGCTCAGGGCCCAGCTGGTGCCGCTGGCCGAGGAGGTCAATGCGGTGGCCATTGGAGGCCTGTCCGCGCCAGAGGTGGCCGCCTTGCGCAAGACGCTGCTGCACATGATCGCCAACCTCGAGGCCGACGAAGAATCGGCCGCCAGCTGACGGCCGATTCCGTGGCCTTGGCGGGTCTTCAGCCGCTGCGGGTGATCGGCATGTCCGGCTCTTGGCCTGAGACCAACTGGCGGGCCAGTTCAAGCTTGGCCAGGGAAGCCCGGTGCACTTCGTCTGGGCCGTCGGCGAACCGCAAGGCCCGCTGCCAGACGTAGGCGTAGGCCAGCGGGAAATCATCGGACATGCCGCCGCCGCCATGGGCTTGTATGGCCCAGTCGATCACCTGGGCCGCCATGTTCGGGGCCACCACCTTGATCATGGCGATTTCGGCTTTGGCCACCTTGTTGCCCACCGTGTCCATCATGTAGGCAGCCTTGAGCGTGAGCAGGCGGGCCTGCTCGATCATGCAGCGCGATTGGGCAATGCGTTCGTGCCAGACCGACTGCGAGGAGACCGGCTTGCCAAAGGCCACCCGTTCATTGAGGCGCTTGCACATCAGTTCAAGCGCGCGCTCGGCTGCGCCTATGCTGCGCATGCAATGGTGGATGCGACCCGGGCCGAGGCGTCCTTGGGCGATTTCGAAACCACGCCCTTCGCCCAGCAGCAGGTTGCCCACCGGAACCCGCACGTCCTTGAGGTCGACCTCCATATGGCCGTGGGGCGCGTCGTCATAGCCGAAGATGGGCAGATGCCGCAGGATCCGGATGCCCGGTGTATCGGCCGGCACCAAAATCATGGATTGCTGCGAATGTCGCGGTGCCTCGGGATCGGTTTTACCCATCAATATAAAGATGGCGCAGCGCGGGTCGCCGACCCCGGAGGACCACCATTTGCGGCCATTGATGACGTAGTGGTCGCCCTCTCTCTGGATGCTGCACTGGATGTTGGTGGCGTCCGATGAGGCCACGGCTGGCTCGGTCATCAGGAAGGCCGATCGAATCTGCCCCTGCAGCAGAGGTTCGAGCCAGCGTTGCTTGTGCGCCTCGGTGCCGTAGCGCTCGATGGTTTCCATGTTGCCGGTGTCCGGTGCACTGCAGTTGAACACCTCGGGCGCCCAGTGCACCCGTCCCATGATCTCGCACAAGGGCGCGTACTCCAGATTGGACAGCCCTTCGGGCGCGCGGGCGGAATGGGGCAAGAACAGGTTCCACAGACCTGCGGCGCGGGCCTTGGGCTTGAGATCCTCGATCAGTTGCAGCGGAACCCAGGCGTTGCCCTTTTCGCGGTTGGCGGCGACCTCTTGGTGGAAGCGCTTTTCGTTGGGGTAAATGTGCTCGTCCATGAAGGCGATCAGGCGAGCCTGCATCTGCTGGACTTTGGGGCTGTAGTCAAAATGCATGGTCAGTCTCCGGGTCATCAGGCGGCTTGGGTTTTCAGTGCAAACTGCCAAGCCAGTTCAGCCAGGGGGCGGGCGCCGGCGCCTGAGCTGCGGGCCTGGTCGCTCGAGGCAGTGCCATCCTCGGCGCGCTTGGCGATGCCCTGCAAGATGGCCGCCATGCGAAACAGGTTGTAGGCCAGGTAGAAATTCCACTCGGCAGCCGATGGTGGCTTGGTTGCAGTGCGCTCACAGTAGCGTTTGACATAGTCGGCCTCGCTGGGGATGCCCAGGCTGTACAGATCCAGGCCGCCCAGGCCCCGGAAGACGCCGGGGGGGATGTGCCAGGACATGCAGTGGTAGGCGAAGTCGGCCATCGGGTGACCCAGGGTGGACAGTTCCCAGTCCAGCACCGCTGTCACCCGTGCCTCGGCAGGATGGAACATCAGGTTGTCCAGGCGGTAGTCCCCATGGACGATGCACACCTGGCTCGGATCGCGGGCGCTGTCAGGAATGTGTTGAGGCAGCCAGTCGATCAGGGCGTCCATGGCGGCGATGGGTTGGGAGACGGAGGCAGCGTACTGCTTGCTCCAGCGACCGATTTGCCGCTCGAAATAATTACCCGGTCGGCCAAAGTCGGCCAAGCCCAGCGCCTGCGGGTCCACCCGGTGCAGGGCTGCAATCACCTGGTTCATGGCATCGTAGATGGCTGCCCTGTCGGCACGGTCCATCCCGGGTAGCGATTGGTCCCACAGCACACGTCCTTCCACGAACTCCATGAGGTAGAAGGCTCGACCGATGATGGATTCGTCCTCGCACAGGCAAAGCATCTGCGCCACCGGCACCTGGCTGTTGCGCAGCGCGTGCATGACGCGAAATTCGCGTTCTATGGCATGGGCCGAGGGCAGCAGTTTGGCCACCGGTCCTGGCTTGGCGCGCATCACATAGGACCGTGATGGGGTGCTTAGTTTGTAGGTCGGGTTGGACTGCCCGCCCTTGAAGCGCTGAACGGCCAGGGGCCCGGAAAAGTCTGGCACCTGGCCTTGCAGGTAGGCCTGCAGGGCCCCTATGTCGACCTGATGCTGCTCGCTCATGGGCTGGGTGTTGTCCGGCTCGCCGGGTTGCGTCATGTGGACCTCCTGCTTGCGCCGTGCGAGTGCGCCGGCTTTGCGCCCCCCTGCACGTCGGATGTACGGCTCAGGCGGTGCTCTGGCGCTCGGACTCGGCCGACCCCAGTCGGATCAGCGCCTGGCGGTCGCGCACCACCAGCCCCGCCGGCTCGATGCGGATGATGCCCTCGCGCTCCATGGTCTTGAGCTCCTGGTTGACCCGTTGCCGAGAAGCGCCAAGCAACTGCGCCAGTTCCTCTTGGGCCAGTTGCAGACCGATGCGGGTTTCGTTGCTGTCGGACAGGCTGGCTGAACCGTAGCTGCGCACCAGATGGAGCAGTTGCTTGGCCAGGCGCGCCCGCAGAGGCAGGGTGTTGAGGTCCTCCACCAGCCCATAGAGCTGCCGGATGCGTCTGGCGTTGAGCCGCAGCATCGCCTGGTAGAACTCGACATGCTGGGACAAGATCTTTTGGAAATCGGCTCGCGCCAGGCACAGCAAGGTGGTCTCTCCATGGGCGTAGACGTCGTGCGTGCGCGCGTCGCCGTCGCCGATCGAGCCATCGCCAAACCAGATGCCCGGTTCGATATAGGTCAGGATGACCTGTTTGCCGGTCACCGAGGTGGAGCTCACCCGCACGGCTCCCTTGGCGCAGGCCATCCATTCCAGCGGCGTATCGCCCCGGGCCGCGATCAGCTCGTTGTCTTGGAATCGCTTGACATAGGCGCATCGCAGAATGTCGTGTCGCAGGGAGGGTGAGAGAGAAGAGAACCAGAGGCCGGCGTTGATCGCCGACCGTTCCTCCATGGTAAGGATGGGATCTTCCACAGGCTGTCTTTCGGGTGACTGTCACGGTTTCGACCAGGCCTTTGCCGACGCCACGGTGAGTTCAGGCAAAGCGTGGCGGCCTTTTTTCAAGAAAGGCGGCGATGCCCTCACCGGCATTGGCATGCTGGAGGTTGCGCAGGAAGGCTTCGCCCTCCTGGGCCAGATGCGCACTGAGATCTTGTTGTTCGGCGTCATGGATCAGCTCCTTGATGCTTCCCAAGACATTGCTGGCCCGGGCGTTCAGGTCAGCGGCCAGCTCCACGGCGGTTTGCAAGGCCTGCCCGGCCGGGCAGATCTGATTGATCAGACCGTACTGCTGCAGGGTGGTGGCGCTCAGTCGCGAGCCTAGCATGAGGGCATCGGTGGCCAGGGGCCGGGGCAGGGCCCGGGCGAGCTGCCAACTGCCGCCACCATCGGGCGACAGGCCGATTTTGCTGTGCGCCATGAAGAAATAGGCGTCTTCAGCGGCGACCAGAAAATCACAGGCCAGCACCAAGGCGAATGCCGCACCCACCGCCGGCCCCTCCACCGCAGCAATGACCGGCTTGGCCGAGGTGCGTATGGCGTCAACCCAGCCGCTGAGGCTCTCCAGGGTCTGGCGCTGCATGTCCAGCCGACCGTCGCGGGCCGCCTGCAGACGCTTGAGGTTGCCGCCGGCGCTGAAGACCTTGCCCTCGCCGGTGAGGACGATGCTGCGCACATCCGGATTGCTCTCGGCCGCGTTGATGGCCTCAATGCCGGCCGCGTAGATTTCCGGCCCCAGGGCATTGTGCTGCTCGGGGTTGCTGATGGTCAGAATCAGGGTCTTGCCATCGCTGGTGCTTTTCAGGCAGGCCGTCATGAGGGGTCCTCTTGCTGCAGCAGCGACAGACCGATGGCGCCACGTCGGCGCAGCCAGGCAGAAGGCCGGTAGCGTGGATCGCCATAGACCGTCTGCAGGTTAAACAGGACCTCCAGCACATTGGCCGGCCCCCACCGATCGCCCATCGCCAGCGGGCCGAGCGGATAGCCCAGGCCCAAAGTCACTGCGGTGTCCAGGTCGGAGGGCGTGCAGATACCCTGCTGGCACATATCGCTGGCGATATTGACGATGGTGGCCACCACCCGTTGGGTGATGAAGCCGCCACTGTCGCGGATCACCGTGACGGCTTTGCCATCGCGCGCAAACAGGGCATGGGCGGCTGCCCTCATGTCACTGCGGGTGGCCGGGTTGGTGGCCAGGACCCGCCGGCGGGTGGCCGCGTCTTCAATCAGCAGGTCTATGCCCACCGTGCGCGCCGGGTCCAGCCGCTCCACCACGGCCACGGTGGTCACATCAAAGCCCAGCGGCGCCACCAGCGTCAGCGCCTGGGCCGAAGGCGATGCGCCGGTTTCGATGCGGGCGCCCAAATCTTTAAGCAGTTGCAAAAGCTCGGCGCGCCGGGCTGCCCGCGGAGACACCCACACCGGGGGCAGGGCGGTCACTTGCGGGGCGGCCGGCTCGGGCGGCAACTCGGCCTGGCCGTCCTTGTAGCGGTAAAAACCTTGTCCGCTCTTGCGCCCCAGGACCCCGCCGGCCAGACGCTGTGCCGTGATCACGCTGGGGCGATACCGCGGTTCCTGGTAGTACTGGTTGTAGATCGACTCCATCACCGGATGCGACACATCCAGCCCGGTCAAGTCCATGAGCTCAAAGGGGCCGAGCCGAAAGCCCACCTGATCGCGCAGGACCCGGTCGATGGTGGCAAAGTCGGCCACCGACTCCCCGGCGATCCGCAAGGCCTCGGTGTTGTAGCCACGACCGGCGTGGTTGACGACGAAGCCTGGCGTATCGGCGGCCTGCACCGGGGTGTGCCCCATGTCGCGTGCAAAGCGGGTCAGCGCCTGGGCCACTTGTGGGTCGGTCTTGAGGCCGCAGATGACTTCAACCACCTTCATCAGCGGCACGGGGTTGAAAAAATGGAATCCGGCGAGCTGCTGCGGTCGCTTCAGGCCGGCGCCGATGGCGGTCACCGACAGGGAGGAGGTGTTGGTGGCCAGAACGGCCGAATCGGACACGATGTCTTCGATCTGGGCGAGCAGGCCTTGCTTGACATCGAGCCGCTCAACGATGGCCTCGACGACCAGGGTGCAGTCGCTGATTTCGCTGAGCTGCGAGGGTCGCACCCTGTCTTTGCAGGCCTGGGCTTGCGCCGGGTCTATCTTGCCCTTGCTTGCCAGCTTGTCCCACTGCTCGGCCAGGGCTTGCTTGGCCTGCACAGGCGCTTGCGGGTTGTTGTCTACCAAACGGACCACGCTGCCGGCTTGGGCGGCAATCTGCGCGATGCCGCGGCCCATGGCGCCTGAGCCGATGATGGCGAGGGTTGGGAAGGTGGGTGTCATGGTGAAAGCATCCTGCGGGCCATCTGACCCGCTCACCGCCGCACTTGCAGCGCGCCGGGGTTGACGATATTTGTCGGTGTGCCCCTGATGAAGTTGACGACGTTGTCAAAGGCTGACCCAAACATGAGTTCGTAGTTGTCCTGCTCGACATAGCCGATGTGCGGCGTGCAGATGCAGTTCTCCAGTCGCAGCAGCGCGTGCCCTTGCAGAATCGGTTCAGATTCGAAGACATCCACCGCGGCCATGCCCGGTCGACCTCGGTTCAGCGCGGCGATGAGCGCATCGCTTTCGATCAGTTCGGCCCGCGAGGTGTTGACCAGCAGGGCGGTGCTCTTCATGCGCGAAAGATCGTCCAGGGTAACGCTGCCGCGGGTGCTCTCAGCCAGTCGCAGGTGCAGGCTGAGCACATCGCTCTGCTCAAAGAGTTCGGTCCGGCTACCGGCAATTTCATACCCATCGGCACGCGCACGCTGACAGCTCGGTTCACTGCCCCAGACGATCACCCGCATGCCGAAGGCGCGGCCGTAACCGGCCACAACCTGACCGATCTTGCCGTAGCTCCAGACACCGAGCGTCTTGCCCTTGAGCAGAGAGCCCAGACCGAAATTAGGGGGCATGGCGCTCGATTTCAGGCCCGCTTGCTGCCAAGCGCCGTGTTTGAGGTTGGACACGTATTGGGGCACGCGCCGCTTGGCTGCCATGATCAAGGCCCAGGTCAACTCGGCCGTGGCCGTCGGCGAGCTCGAGCCCTCGGCAACCGCCACACCCCTCTCGGTGCAGGCAGCCACATCAATGTGACCGCCGACCCGGCCTGTTTGTGAAATCAGTTTGAGCTTGGGCAGCTTTTCAATCAGGGCCCGGCTCATCGGCGTGCGCTCGCGGATCAGCACCAACACCTCGGCGTCCTTGAGCCTCACCGAGAGCTGACCAATGCCTTTGACCGTGTTGGTGAAAACCTTGGCGGGATAGGCGTCGAGTTTGGAGGCGCACTGGAGCTTGCGGACGGCATCCTGATAGTCGTCCAGAATCACGATATTCATGGCCTTATTGTGCCCGCAAGCCCGGTCGCTGGCCGGCCGGCCCTCGCCTCAAGGGGGTGAGGTCTCCATGGGCAGCGGCCGATTTCAAGACCCTGGGGGCTGGTGGCGCTGCAGCCCACTGCAGCTGCCTCTAGGGCTTGCAACGGCCCGAGGTTTTTTGGGGGCGACGGCTTTTGACCGTCAGCAGGTCTATCAGGATTCCGCCCAGACCGCCCATCAGCCCCGCACCGATGGCTTTGAGGATGTGCGGCATCGGGGTGCCGGCTTGTTCGCGCTGCTGCGTGCCCGGCTCACCGGCCTGATTGCGATCACTGGGCATGAATCTGGCCTCAGATCAGCATGGTGTTGCGGATCAGGCCGACCGCCAAGCCTTCGAGTTCGAACGGATCCTCAGGACCCACCCAGATGGGCTTGAAATCGGGGTTCTCGGGCAGCAATTCGATGCCGCTCTTGCCGCGGCGGTAGCGCTTGACGGTGACTTCATCGCCCAGACGTGCCACCACAATCTGACCGTTGCGGGCCTCCCGGCTTTGCTGGACCGCCAGCAGGTCGCCGTCCATGATGCCCACGTCGCGCATGCTCATGCCCCGCACCTTGAGCAGGTAGTCGGGCTTGCGCTGAAACAGGCTGGCTTCGAGGTAGTAGGTTTGGTCGATGTGTTCCTGCGCCAAAATCGGGTGGCCGGCTGCGACGCGGCCGATCAGGGGCAGTGCCAGCTGGGCCAGATTGGGCAGCGGGAGCATGAGCTGCTTGATCCGTGAAGCATTGAGCGAGCGCAGCGCCTCGCCCCGAAGGCGGATGCCCCGGGAGGTGCCGCTGACCAGTTCGATCACGCCTTTGCGGGCCAGCGCCTGCAGGTGTTCCTCGGCGGCGTTGGCCGACTTGAAACCCAGTTCGCTGGCGATCTCGGCGCGGGTGGGCGGAGCGCCGGTGCGTGCGATGGCGCTTTCAATCAGATCGAGAATCTGCTGTTGGCGCGCGGTCAGTTTGGGGCTTTCCGGTAAGGGCTCGTCATGCATGGCGGCGGCTCGGTGCGGTAAGGGTTGGGCGAGACTGTTTGGAAAAACAGTGGCTGTATTTTTATCCAGTTTTTCGGGATTGACAAGTGAGTGACAAAAAATTGGTGGTACTGGGTACCGGAGGCACGATCGCTGGTGTGGGTGCGCATCCCGGGGATCAGACGGTGTATTCGGCCGCCCAGTTGGGGGTGACGCAGTTGCTCGCTGGCCTGGGCGATGCCTTCGCGGACGCGGCGCGGGTGGAGGTCGAGCAGCTGGCCCAGCTCGACAGCAAGGACATGGCGGCATCGGTCTGGGCTGGGCTGGCCAAGCGGGTGGCCGACTTGCTTGAGCGCGACGATGTGCAGGGCATCGTGATCACGCACGGCACCGACACCCTGGAGGAGACTGCCTATTTCCTGCACGCCTTGCTGGCCCCGGCCAAGCCGGTGGTGCTGGTTTGCGCGATGCGACCGGCCACGGCGGTGTCGGCCGATGGGCCCCGCAACTTGCTCGATGGGCTGGTTTTGGCTGCTCATCCATCGGCCCGCGGCGTGTTGTGCGTCTGTGCGGGACAGGTGCACGGCCCCGATGACGTACAGAAAGTGCACCCCTACCGTCTGGACGCCTTGAGTTCGGGCGATGCCGGTGTCATCGCCTACGTGGAGGAGGGGTGTGTTCGCCAGTTGCGACCCTGGCCCGAAGGTCGCTCCCGTTTGCATCTGATCGATCGGATCAGCGGACCCTGGCCTCGCGTGCCTGTGGTCTTGAGTCACGCCCTGGCCGAGGCCTGGATGGTGGACGCCCTGGTGCAGCAGGGCGCGCAGGGCATCGTGGTGGCGTGTACGGGCAACGGCACGGTTCACCGTGACTTGCTGCAGGCCCTGGAGTCGGCCAGGCGGCGTGGCGTTGAGGTGGTGCGCAGCAGCCGCTGTCCCTTGGGCCGCCTTTTGCCCGCCGCGGCAGACACCCTACCGGCGCTGCCCGGTCTGTCACCGGTCAAGGCCCGAATCGCTCTGTGCCTGCAGTTGCTCGAGGGCCGACCGAACTGACCTCGCCCCCATCTCTGAGGCTGGGGCCCCGAGGCCCCCTCTCTTTAACCCCGAATCGGCTGTGAAGGGTACGCCGCTTCAGGCACTCAGGGCTTGCAAGGCGCGGGCCGTGATTTCATCGACACCCCCGATGCCGCTGATCGAGCGGTAACGCGGAGCCAGGGCCGGATCCTGCCGGGCCCAATCGGAGTAGTAGTCCACCAGCGGCCGGGTTTGCGCGCTGTAGACCTCAAGCCGCTTGCGCACGGTCTCTTCCTTGTCGTCCTCGCGCTGGACCAGGGGCTCGCCCGTGAGGTCGTCGCGGCCCTCCACCTTGGGGGGGTTGTATTTGACGTGATAGGTGCGACCCGATGCCGGGTGCGAGCGGCGTCCGCTCATGCGTTCGATGATGGCCTCGAAGGGGACGCTGATCTCCAGCACATAGTCGATCTTTACGCCAGCGGTCTTCATGGCCTCGGCCTGGGGCAGGGTGCGCGGGAAGCCGTCGAACAGGAAGCCCTGGGCGCAGTCGGGCTGCGCGATTCGCTCCTTGACCAGATTGATGATCAAGGCGTCGCTGACCAGACCCCCGGCGTCCATGACTTTCTTGGCCTGTTGGCCCAGTTCAGTGCCGGCCTTGACGGCCGCGCGCAGCATGTCGCCGGTGGAGATCTGGGGAATGCCGTACTTGCTGCAGATGAAGGTGGCCTGTGTGCCTTTTCCAGCGCCAGGTGCGCCCAGAAGAATGAGTCTCATGGTGGTCCTCCGATGGTTCGTGGGCCGGCGCTGCGCCAATCAGCCCCTGTCTCTCGTCCGAATGCTTGCCGTGTGGACGCCTCGGAACGGGAACTCCGGTGGAGGATAGCACGGCCCTGCGGGCGGGCGGCTTACAGCGTGCCGGCCAGGATCGCTCGCACTTGCTCGAGATCTTCGGGGGTGTCAACGCCCGGCCCGGGCGCCCGCTCGCTCAGATGCACCGCGATGCGGTGGCCGTGCCACAGGGCGCGCAATTGTTCGAGCGACTCGAGCCGCTCCAGCGGGGCCGCGGACAAAGTGGGGAAGCGGGACAGAAAGCCCACCCGGTAGCCGTAGATGCCGACATGGCGCAGCGGCGCCGGCCCAGCGCAGTTGGGCTGCTGCCACCAGGCCTGTTGGGCAAAGTCGCGGCCGTAGGGAATGGGCGCGCGGCTGAAATACAGGGCGGTCTGGCGGTTGTCGGTGACCACCTTGACGATGTTGGGGTTGA
>JACCDP011373104.1_pt1 | contig 11623 bp, 6 predicted proteins | sample 7445841 | NCBI WGS metagenome assembly JACCDP01 (sample SAMN15323441, study PRJNA562643) | freshwater metagenome | isolation source: river surface water | place: USA:Blue River Watershed | collected 2017-08-17
GTGTCTTCCATGTATCCTTGCCCTCCAAAAGATTCAAGTCCTTCTGAAACAACTTTCACACATTGCTTGCCTGTGTAGAGTTTTACAAGAGGGAGGAGTAGACGTAGTAACTGCTGCTGATCGTTGCTGGCCGTTCCACTTTCCTCTAAGCTGAGCAAACGGGCAGCTTCCGCAAACAGGACAAATCCAGCTCTGCATTCTAGTTCCATTTCCGCTAACGTGCGGATATGCAGTGGGTGATTGCGAATTAGTTTCCCAAATGCAACTCGCCTATGGCTGTAGTCACGAGCTAAGCTGATAATTCTTTAAACAGAAAAACAATCAAACAGAGCAATCATAAAAATGCAGAATTAATTAAAATGAAAATATTGTGGCTACGGACCGTCGCATAGCGGCAACCGAAGAACAAGCGTTGTGCAGCCGAGTAATGTTAAGCATCGCTGAAATGGACGCCACTCCACGACCTGGTGGGCTTATCAATTCGGCTTTCATTCCATCCAGCAAGAGCTCACCAGTAGGTAATTGCTTCGTCCCTAGTTTCTGTTTAAGGCGGATGACATTCAAGTTGCTTGGTTGATCCACGTGGACGAGAAACAACGACAATCCACTTGTACCCTAATTTTTAAAAATGAGCAAATGAACAATTGATCGATAAATTGTAAATTTACAGTACGTTTACCGCTGTAGTTTTGCCTGTGTTAGGATCAACTATGCGTGCTAAAGTCAAAGCTATGTCGGCATCCGTAGCTGAACTAAAGAATTTGTAACCATAGAGCTGGTACGTATTATCTGAGTTTTTATCTTGCACAGCCATAGTTTCAGTTCCGCCTGCTACATCGGAACCACCTGTTGGATTCGTACAGTAGTTTCACCCTGTTTGAGGATGCAGCCGTTTAAATTGGTTTATACCTCTTTTCTCTGTCATCCATTGGCCAGATGTAAAAAAATTCTCTGGGTTCCTTGTTGTAAGATTTTTATAGGCATCGCCATGATCTTTTAACCCGCTTACCTAGTTTAAAATAAAGACAATCAGGCAATATTTTGAAAAATAATATAATTGTGGCTGGTGGTTTACTTCTAAAGTCTTTGCTGCCCCATCTGTCATGGCTAGAGGGCAACCATACAGTCCTGATGATGGGGCAAAGAGGTAGTTTTTTGACATTTGAATGAGACGACTGAATCCTTGATGACTTGGATTTCTCTCATAAGCTAGAGCAATCAGACCCTGTCTAGCAGACACTTTTTTAAGTTCATTCCAGGCCCCACAAGTAACTGTAAACAGCAAACATTCAATCTAGATTAATTTTTGTGTTTTTGGAAGCACATATTCTTTGCCCAACCCACCAACTTTGTTGTGAGGATTTGCCCATGCATCTTGAAGCCTTAAGTAGGGAGGATTAAGTTCACATTCTCTGCCTAGCCTGAAAAATTTATGATTTTCCAATATATAAAAAAATGGTGTGTAAGGGAAACTGCTTTTTAAATACAGTATACTTGTAAATGTCTGTTGCCACAGCAGCACCAAACTCTGAAAGTTCTTCCTTGATACCATTGTAAACCTTTTGAAACAATAACAAAGAATCTAAAATTTACACATACATATATTCTGCATATATTACAATCATAGTGACAATCTACAGTTATTGCACTGGAAACTCACTTCGGTCGGCAAGATGCGTTGAAGATTTCTGCGTAGGAATGCGTCCCCTTCAAAAGAATTTTCCAGATGTGGTGCATCCTGTACAAAACTCCCCCCTTTGGCTTTGGCAAATGGAATACTGATTTTCGAGCTAAAATCGTTAACTGACAAACTCAAATATTGGGCTTTTATCAGGAGACGACAACAAATTCTGTTACTTCGAAGGGAAATCATCACTGAACCTCTGAACGGAAATGTACGCAAGAACTTTGAAGTACGCACGTAGACCTCCTAATTCAAATAGACGCAGGTGCCAGACCTGCAGAGCCTTTGACAGATAAGAGGGAATATAAACAAGCAGACAAAAATTTAAAATAGGGGCTAAACCCTCACTTGACACATGAATGGTGACACCTGATTGGCTGAGTCCAAATTAAACCAACAGTTTACTAGCCGCTTTGTTTCGATGTGAAGATTCAGTTTTCTCCATGACAAATCTCCTTGTTCAGCAGTTAGGATATTTCAAAGCCTACAAAGATCGTCTCAGTCCAACTCTAGATGTTTCGCAATCACCAAGTTTGTGATCTTTCATGAGGCTTCTTGTAATTTGCAACCGATTAACCGGTGTAAATACAATATCAGTTCCGGCCGATTGGTGTTTCGTTTATTAATCAACTTTCGGCCATTTTGACGCAAACTGGAATATGGAAAAGCCAAATAGTTCTCTTCTTGTTTTTACTTAACTATTCTAAAAACCAACACCAAGTTTCGCAGATGGTAATAAAATGTTTGCTCCATTGTATTCCGTCAAGTTCACAGATACAGTAAAACGGGAAAGGAGCCAAGGAATAAGAGTTGGGAAGCAAAACACAATGATAATGAAGTGGGCCTCTTTGTGATTTCACTATTAGTTCCTCTCTTTCTCCGACTGTAGATGTATATGGGGAGGGGGATTGAAAACGACCACAAAGAAAAATCGAGTGAAGAACAACTTAAGCGAATGAATCGTCACGATCAGCTCCGACGCTGTCACCCTCTTCGATGGACGAGAAGTTCATAAAATGCGATGGCCGGTGAACTTCGTGGTAAAACTCCTTGGGGTTGGCCAAATGTAACTCGTATTTCATGTTGGGGTCGTGGCGGACGCCCATAAAGTTGTAGTTCCACGAACCCTGGCACGGCACCATGAAGAAGCCGAGGAATTGGTCGGATAACAACATTTGTACGCGCTCGTAGTGCGAAGGCAGGTAACCCTTTGGATTGTTACCACGATCAGTATTCTGCTTGCCCCATTCGAAACCGCTGGGCGTCAACTTGTAGGCCATCAGCGAACAAGAACCGGGCGTGAAACTGCACGTGATGATCACAGTCTTCTCGCCGTCCCAAGCGGCGTTGTCGGCCATCACCTTGGCATGCGTCGTTATGTCCTGCGGCGACAATTGGGGCAACTCGTTGGGCTGAGTATGCATCCAACCGAGGGGTTCCAGGTCTTTTAGGTACTCGTGTTGAGGCAGCTGGACGGGTAAGTGAATGGACTGATGCGTTCCCCACTGAGGCGGCATCACGATGCAACGAATCTCCTTCACTTGGGGATTGTCCGGCGGACTGATGCCGTACAGGTAACCGGCGATTTGAGCACGCAAGTCCGAAATGGTGACAAACTTCTTCAGTACATTCTTGGGCAGAATGTAAGTGTAGCCCGTCTCCTTAATATCGTCAGACGACACATAAATGTGGTTGGTACGCAGATGGAGGTTGGTGGCCGAAATGGCTCGGATGCGCCACTCCGTCTTGGAGCTAAACGTCTGAGTCTCGTAGTTGGATGTCGTGCTCGTGATGATTTCGTCACCGTGCTTGTTGACCGTCCGTGTTGTCGTCGCTGTCAGCTGAGTCTGTTCCTTGGTCTGCTTTTCGATTTCGGCGATCTGTTGACGCTGGGCTGAAGGCGCGCTGATCTCCATACCGAGGATAATATCTCGAATTTCGGATTGTGTCAACGAAGCAACGTTGACGTTGTTCTTCTTGCCATAATCGGCCAGGATAAGGTCTTTGAGCTGCACTTCAACCTTGATCCATTGTTCGTCCGTCAGAGACGGCCAGATGTGATGCGCCTCAGTGATGGTAGTCTTGTCCGGCTTCAACACAACCTTGGTCCGGTCGTTGTTGACGTGCAGAGCACGCAGAATGAGGATCAGACGCGAGAAAGCCGTGTAACTGGAAATGGTTTTGAGCCAGTCGTCGTAGAGGTTGAAGAGGACCATCTGCGGTTCGGTAGCCTTCAGGATGAGATCACCAAACTTCTCCACCTTCAAACAGGCCTGGAACGGAAGCTGAAGTTCCGAACCCTTGATGACGATGTTGGGGAAATCGAGCAAGTGGACTTCAAGAGGATCCAACATGCCTTTGCGCGTGACAATGATCTGTTTCGGCTGTTCTTCCACGGGCAACGAACGAATCAAAGCGGCAACTTCTTCGGCCGTCTTCCACTTGGCCAGCTGACCCAAACGTTTTTGCCCGGCCCAGACGGAAGTGTGAATAATTTTGAGGAAGAGCTGACCAGTACGAGGATTGAAGATGAAAATGGCTCCGTTGATGGGTTTGGTGGTCAAGTTGCCTTCAAACGTTTTGTGAATCGTGACACGGTAGACGTTTGTATCGTCGACGAACCAAATGATCTGATTCGAGAAGAGTTCACCGTAGTTCTGCGATGACAAGTAAGGCTCCGTCGGCTCAGAAGAGTACAGCTGAAGACCCTTGCGGATACGTTCTCGCAACACGTACAGGGCTGGATTGGCTTTCATGATTTTGGCCATGGCTTGCTGGATGAGCGGCTTGGATCCAGGGAACCAGTTTCCGTACGCGCTGTGCAAGTTGTAAGCCAAATCGAGAGCGATGAGGACACCAGTGGGCGACGGATAGATCGACATGTTGTCCGTGGTGTAATCGAGGAATTTGGCGCGAGCGTAGCGTTCAATATCGTGGGAATCGTAATCGCCCCAACGCAGCTGGACGTCAATCCAATACTTTTGCGTCGTGGTGTTGTCCATAACATCGCGCGAATCGGCCAGAAGGGACGGCCTGGATACATTCCACTTGTACGAGGCGAAGAGAAGGATATCGGCACAGGAAGAGTTCATCTTGTAAGATTTACGAGGGTGGATCGTTTCCTTCTGCACCGTTTCAATCTCCAATGCGTCCAGCTCCTGATCGAAAACCTGACAAAGATCCATGACGACCGACTCGTGGATCTTCTGCCACAAGTGAGCACGGAAAATCTGAATCAGCGAAATCTTCAACGTAGGAATTTTGCCGTGCATGAAAATGCCAGTCAAATCCAATTGGACCTGGAAACCGACATAGACGTTGGCTCTGTTGATGGTAGGAGACCACCACAAGGTGAAGCGACGGTTGGGAATTTGATTCAAACCGGAACGCTGAGCGTTCGTCAGCTTCTTGTACTTCATCGACTCTTCGAAGCCGGAAGCTTTCTCCCAAAAGAGACCTTCCCATGTGGGGAAGTAGGTTCCCTTGAAGAGCGTGTGCTCCAAAATGCCTTCGACACCTCCCAACGCTTGAATCATGTCAGTACGGTAGTTGTTGAGGTTCCACAGTTTACCGTCGTGGCGCTGGTGGGTCCACCAGAAGGGATTCTGCTTCAGCACCTGGTACTGTTTGAATTCTGTCCTGACACGCCATCCTTTGTCGTAGGCCAACGTGTGCCGATCTTTCTGGAAGAGAGTGTTGATACGCGGAATACCACGATCCCAACTGTCTTCCAAGTCTTCGAGTGTCAAACGACGGTTCTGGGCAGATGCTTCTTGACGTTTGAGCGCGTACTCCGCCCAGACTCGTTGCGAATCGATGAATTCAGCTTCCCAAGGCTGGATGTATCGGTACAAATTGGGAATGAGCTGATCCTCGTCGTGAGACATACCGGAACGGAAATGGGTGATGCCGACATCCGTTTGCTTGGACCAGCGCAAATCAGACTGAGGGATGAGCACGTGACCCATGGACAACATGCCAAGACCTCCCAACTCCTTCGGCGTGTAGAAGACGACGGGCGGGAAACGCGAAGGCATTTTCGAGTTGAGGCCGATCTTGATACGCGTTTGGATTTTGTTCTCGCATTTCACCAACAGGTCCAGCAACTCCTGCGTGTTGACGACAGACTCTCGGAAGTAAGTCATCAAACCAATCAGGGCCGTGTTCCACTTGTTGACGATCTTGGTAAAGGTGGTGGATCCAGAGGCCATCAGGATTTGACGGACGCGATTGTGAAACTTTTGGAGAGACTCGTCATCGACTCGCAAGAAGCATTGAGCCGTTCTCTCTTTGGTGATCTCGTTCTGCAAGTTCCATACACCGTCGCGATGTGTAAACTCCTCGTGAGTCATTCGGCACTTGGGCAGGATACGGCATTCGAATCCAGCCATGTTGAAGAGCAAGTTAGGATTGTCCTTGGAGTAGACGCTGACGAAGCTACCTTCCCATTGGATGGTGGAGACAGACCGCGGCAATCGGTTCTTGATATCCCAAAAAACGGCCCGGCCAAGATTGACGTCGTGTTTCATCAGACGCATGCGAGCGTCACGAGGCCAGCATTTCTTGTTGTTGTAGCCGACAATGTTCTCGTTGTTGGGATCAGGATGCTCCGTCAAGTAGCGCTGGATCAAGTCGCGAGCTTCCTCAGCCGTGAAGCGGAAGTACATGTGGACGCGATCAACGTAACGTGAGTAGAGTCGGATCGGATGGGCAATTTCGGTGGCAACATCCTGAAAGATGAGGAAATCGTTGGGCATCTGCGGTGGGCCGGCCATTTCGGAAGCTCGTTGAAGACCCAAGACGAGAAGATCGAGGACCAGACCAAAGTACTGGGCGACGAACGAAGCAAACTGCAGACCACGGATGATACCGTACGAGTTGGTGTGGTTCATGTCCTTGTAATTGATGACCACGTTGTTCTTGGCTGTCATGTAATCGGCAATGTTGTGATCAACGATAAGACGCAAAAGACGATTGAGCAATGTCAAATCGATCTTTTCGTACAGCTTTTCGAATCGCGTCTCCAACATCACGTTACACTCGCCGTCTGATGTTTCCCAAACATCCTGCGGAAAGGAGAGGAAACAAAAAAACATTAAAACAATGAAAACCATGGAGTAAACAGTAAATAATCGAACCTGTAAGTTATTGATGCCTTGGCACCACTTGTAGACTAGCAACGGAGGTGGCTCAGCGTCAGCCGGCTTAATCCATGGAGGGAATAGACGACGCTTGTCGGCTTCATACCACAAGTACTGATCGAGATAAGCGTCAGTGATCTTCTCAAGGGGCTCGACATCGTAGACAGGAACCAAATGGCTGTAGAGGTCCATAAACTCTATGCCGACTTCTTTGAATGCTCGCTGTGTTAGCAAGTGACGCTTGATACGAGATAAGGCTTCGTGGGGATTGTCGTAAGCTTGTTCAATCAGACCGAGTTCTTCACGCTGGCTCTGGTTCAAACGCGACTTGACGCTATAGGCTTCCTTGAGTCGCTCCAATGCAAGAATGAGCAGTTTCGTGTCGTGCTTGTATGAAAGCGGAGGGAACTGGATGGGTGCGAAGCGACGCGATTCCAGCCAGTGCACCGTGGTGGTGTAGATGGCAACGGCCTCTTCGGGTGAGATGTAAGGGCCGTCTTTCAAGTAGTTGTGTTGACGTTCTTGCTCAGCCTTAAGGTAAAGACGAGTCAGACGACCCAAATTCTTCTTGCACACCGTTTTGTCGACAGTTGCACCACGACGAATACGCTCGCGATTGTAGTGGGCCGTATTGGTCCACCAGTCGGCCTTCATCTTGACATACCGAAGAATCATGTTTTCGATCGGTGTTGGCAATCCGGGGACCTAAGTCATTCAAAAAAAAAAAAAAGGATACCTGAATGCTGGAGCTTGTCTACATTCTCAAAGAAAAGATCGGTGTCATTTTAATCAGTTAGTGCGTTGTCCCGCCCGAATCGTCTAGCAAACGGCCAGCGCCGACTCGAACGTCCGCTCAACACCAGCGAGCGGCTTCATGACCCCTGCACAACTCATCATTTGATCTAAAAACTAAGATTTAAGGGAGAAAAAATGTGAAGCTCACCTTCCAGGGAATGTTGGCTTTCCAGCATCTCCAGGCTTCAGACAAATGCTGCAAGATGGTACGAGCCTTGTTTTGCTTGATACCTTCGGGCATCATATCGAGGATATCGTGCATAACAGATGCTCGGAGTTCCAAATCAAAGTGGGACTCGACACGCTGTTTCGTCACAGTTTTGGCAATGCCTTTAGAGTGACGACCTTCGAACTGACGTGACAGCAAGTTGCCCAACCAACGCTCAAGCAATGGAGTGATACCACGCAAGAAGAAGAGCCACACGCGCCATCCGGGGGCCCAAATACCGCACCCGGGACCCTTTCCAACTGGTCCAGTGTTGAAGCGGTAGTAAATAAGGTGCTTGAGATCCTTGCACATACGGATCTGCCTCATCAACTTGTACTTGTAACGGTACATGCCAGTCAACTGGCCGACATGAGCGAAAATGTACTGAAGTCCATCAGCCAATTGGAAGGCGTCAACGTTGTTCAGGCGGTATTGAACGTGGGAATCGATGATCAGCTTCGTCAAGCGCAGGATTTCACGACAATGATGGAAAGCGTTTCCGAAACGCGACTTTTTACGTTCCTTAGTCGTTAGAGTCTTGACTGGTTTCAAATTGAAATTGTAATCCAAATGCAAGTAGTTGAGGTTTTTTCGGTGAATCAACAAGTTCAACATGTTCCAGCCTTGACGACAAACCTAAAATTCAAAGAAAATGGTTAGACAACCGAATAGGGATGTACCAAGGAACTTGTATGTTTGAAATTTTTTTCTAGTCAGTGAGTGCGTTGTCCCACCGAAAGTTGGCTAGCAAACGGCCAGACCCTACTCTCGATGTCTACCTAACATGTTATGGGTAATTTCATGACCCCTGCACAACTCATCATTTTAAAGAACCATCTTGATCAAATGGGATTTTTTTTTTTAAGCGAACAATTACCTGAAGACCGACTTCGACCCAATCCAATGTTGTTTGCTGGAAGAATTTAGTGGACTTGAATGAGCGGAAAAGATAACGCTTTCGCTGGGCTTTGGGTGGCCGATGTTTTAACGCGTTCAAGACGTAATATTTCAGCAGTTTCTGATACGACACGCGAACCTTGACCGGCTGTCCAGGTGGACAGTGCTCTCGGTACCAGCTCTTGACCAATGGCACGTCTAATGCACGGCGGGTAAAACCCGATCGCAAGTTGAACGGCCTGGGTGCCCATAACAGTGCAATTCCGTTTGCGGTATTATCTGTATATAACGGCCATTCCTAATGAAAAGAAATCGGTTTTAAATAACATTAAAACAATAAACAGATCTTACTTGATTAAACAGTAAAAATAACATTAGTACAGTTGACAAGGATTTATGGCTTACTTGAAGAAGAGGTGTTGCATATTCAGGGAGCTCAAATTCCTCACTATCGTCTGGCAACAAATCTTGTTCAGCCAACTGAGCTGCTTGATTTTCGGTACGTCGATGCGAGATCGGATTGATCAGGGGATCAAAATAGAATGCAGGCAAATCAGGATCTTCAGTCTTGATGAAGACAACATTCGGTGTGTGGTACCTGAAACACAAAATAATGTAGGGCTCAACGTTATAATGTTGTAAACAAAGAGCTCTCGGTTTCCCTTAATTTCCGACTGTTTCAGCCGCCAATTTCCAAAACTTCTAAAAATCGGCGTATATCTCAGTCAGAAATGAGGGGGTAATTAACAAAAACAAAAAACTTACCAAGAAAGATGGACAAAGTTGGGCATGTTGTTGTAAAGATAAGGGAAAGCAATTCGATACTCAGTCCGCACCGGTTGACGGATGATGATTTTATTGATGTCATTGAATTCGTTCCAATCTTCGTCTTGTGTGTTGGCATCTTTAATAAGAGGCTCAAACTTGGGTCCACCAGGAATTGCCATGTTCAAGGCCTTGGCGGTGAAGAAGGACTTGAGGTCGAAGAGATAAAAGTAGTTATCGTCCACGAGATCTGTCAACAGTTGGTTGGCCAAACGGTAAAGCGTGGCCAGTTGGGGCATTTCAAGTTGCCACTTGCGGTAAGTCGTTCCATTCACGAACTTTGTGTCGACTAAAGGCTTGCTGTCATAAAGCCAGCCTGCTACAGGTTTGTCTTCATCTGAGTCAAGTTCCATCTGAATGGCCTCTAACGGCTCGACATCCAAGATGTTGTCAGCATAATCTAACGGAGGTTCCTCGTCGTCGAATGGAGGGAAACGCATTCGCTTGAAGTGTCTACGATCTCTTTTCTCTCGACGCATCATAATCCACATGGTACCCCATTGGGCAATATACACGGGCTCAATTACCCACGGAATCTCGTTCACAAAGCTGATTGCACCTATATTTCAAAAAATCAATTAAACTCGGAAAAATCGGAAACAGGAGAGGGTGAATGAGTCCTACCAGTTATGTGGTACAACACTTTAACGTCGCGGATTTGTTCCCAGGGCATCGGCATGTTTTCCAAGAGTTTCAAAACGGCGTGGGGCATGTACTTTAAAGCGCCAAGGTAGACACGTTTGTCGTGACGGAATTTACGATTGGTCATATCACCATGATCGCGAATGATTTTACGGACATGCTCAGGTGGCATGTCTTCTTTCTGAGAGTCAACAAAGCCAAACTTTCTCTTTTCTGCATATCGTTTGGTTTGTAGTTGCTGCCATTTACGAGCTTTGTCTTGTAATTTGTCTTCAGTTACTTGCTCTTGTTTTGCAAATGTACCCAGGTTAGGTCCTATTTAACCAAAAACATAAGAATTAGTTGATGATTAAGTAACACTTCACCTGACACTTACCCTGAGTGGCTTGAACTTGAGCTTGAACTTGGGCATGAGCTGCTTGAACGGCATGAATTTGAGCAGCTTGCAGTTGAGCAGCTGCTTGGGCCTGCAACTGGGCCGCAGCAGCCATTTGAGCCTGCTGGGCCTGTTGCTGGGCCTGAGCCATCATGGCTGCATTTGCCCTTGTATTTCGGGGTGTCACACCAGGTATAAAAAATGGTGGTATTCCCGACATCCTTCAATTAAGACGTATTGACGTCTTGCCCATGCCAGAAGAATGAACATTTCAAACTTACATGTACGTTCAACAAACAGACGTGAGATGCAGGTAGGTATACACTACATATAAGCTCACTAACTGACTTAAATAAACGACACTGCTTGTCAATTCTCCGTCAGTAATTTATTTATAAAACTAACCAAACAGAGACATTTTACGGTCCACGAGTTAAACCCATCTCTGTCTTCCCGCTTACCTTGTCACGAAACCATTCTTTAACCACCTAGTGATGGATTTCTGAGTCTTCAAACATGCCATCTAGTAGTAACACACGAAATTATTCATGGTCTTCAGCTGGACAGCTAGCTGGACCAATCTTACTGATGAGTGATGAAAGGGGCAACAATCGCAACATGTTGTATGTGTGTCTCAATCTCAACGGTTTTTTTGAATTAACGGTCAACTTGAAATTGGATTTTTCAAATTGGAGGCCTCTGATTGGCTGATAGGTTACTACGGGAGCTATTACGCAGTGTGTACGCTTGGGGCCACTCATGCGTGATTTATGTGATTTTAAAATGAAAATCACTTTAAAAACTCAGTTATATTAAATGAATTAGGTAGAAAACAGTTAATTTAACCGTTTTCTGGAACTTTTATGCGGTATAAATGCATAAATAGTAATTATAAACAGGAAAAACTGCGGATGTGTACGTGCGCGAGCGAGCTATCAGTACCGTACAAGGTTAAAGGTTGGCTTCTAAAGACGAGAATGACTGAAAGCATTCTCACTATTACAGATTGATACAGCATTAGCTTCACTCATCCTGTGCCTAATAGTTGACAGCAA
>JACCDP010363324.1_pt1 | contig 11621 bp, 10 predicted proteins | sample 7445841 | NCBI WGS metagenome assembly JACCDP01 (sample SAMN15323441, study PRJNA562643) | freshwater metagenome | isolation source: river surface water | place: USA:Blue River Watershed | collected 2017-08-17
CCCTGGCCGGCCATCAGGCAGTTGCCCATCAGCACTTCCTCGACGGCATCCCCCGGCACGCCGGCACGCTCGACGGCCGCCTTGATCGCGACGGCACCGAGCTCCCAGCCGGCGAGCCCGGCGAAATCACCCAGCAGGCCGCCGATGGGCGTGCGGGCGGCGGACACGATGACGATGGGATCGGACATGTTCAGTCTCCTGTCGTTGAATGGATGCTTCCATTGTGGAACCGCCCGGATTACGTGAAATCACCTATCGCCACAACCGGTAGGCCCAGAAAGCCTCCTCCGTCTGGATGCGACGGCGCAGATCCTCCGGGCTGAAGCCCGTCAGCCGCCGGGTCTCGCGGCAGAGATGGGATTGGTCGGCATAGTCGGTGTCGGCCGCGATGTCGGCCCAGTTGACGCCCGCGCCGCCCTCGGCGGCCGCGACCGCGTAGAACGCGCGTTCGGCCCGCGACACGGCACGCAGTTCGCGCAGTGGCAGACCGGCCCAGGCCTTGATGCGCCGCTCCAGCTGGCGCAGGCTGCGGCCAGCGGCACTGGTGGCCGCGCGCACGGCCAGCGCCTCCGTCCAGGCGGCGTAGCGCTGCCCCGGCCGCTGCGCGCCCAGCGCCTGCCAGCGCGGCAGCAGGAAGTCCTGCAACGCCTGCAGCCGCGCTGCGTCGTCCGGCGCCATGGCCAACGCATCAAGCCACCCGTGCCAGTCAGGCGGCAGCACCTCACGCGCATCGGCCACGCGGTTCACCTGCCGGTCGAGCGCCACGCCGGTCAAGGCCGTGAACGCATCCGGCTGCATCAGCAGCTTGAAAGCCCGCATCTCGCCCGGGTTGCGCGTATGCGTGGGCCGCGTGAACGGGCCGCCGAACTGCACCGGCGCGTGGCGCAACCCCGGCGTGGGCACGGAGAAGCCCGGCGTGGCCAGCCATTCGCTGCAGCCTTCGGCCCACCAGAACAGCTGCACCAGCGGCGTGGCCGGGAAGAAGTTCTCGCGCTGCGGCGCGTCGAGCCGGCGGCCCCGCGTGTCGCGCATCATGACGGCACGCACGCAGCCGGCCAGGGCCAGCGGCGGCAGCCAGAGGCGGGTACCAGCATCGGTCATGCGGTCAGTGTCGCATTCGTTCAAGACCACCCGCGGGCAGCGAGCGCAGCATGCGGGCCATGACAAGCCAGACCTGGAATGACCTCCCGAGCCACCCCACCCGCTGGTGGGGTCTGCCCGTGCTGGCGGCCATGCGCCGCGACTACCTCGCCGTCGTCACCGCGCAGCGGCCACTGGGCAACCTGGTGGCCCAGCGCGTGCTGGGCGAGCGCAGCGTGGATGTGTTCGACCCGGCGCTGCTGCGCGCCATCATGGTGGACCACGCCGATGCGCTGATCCGCTGGCAGCGCGGGCCGGAGGTCTTCGCCGATCTGATGGGCCAGTCGGTGCTCGTCACCGAGGGCGCCACCTGGCAGCGCCAGCGCCGCATGCTGATGCCGGCGTTCACGCCGAAGCGCGTAGCCGGCTACGCGACGCTGATGACCGACGCCGCCGTGCACGGGCTGGACGCCGTGCGCCCGGGGGCCGTCTCGATGGACGCGCTGTTCAGCCACCTGACGATGGACGTCATCTCGCGCACGCTGTTCAGCACGCCCATCGGTGTCGATACCGCCGCAGCGGCGCAGGCCGTGCAGGTGCTCAGCGAGACAGCGCTGGCCGAGATGTTCTGGCCGGTCACGCTGCCCGACTGGCTGCCGCTGCCCGGCAAGGCCGCCAAGCGCCGAGCCGGCCGGCTGCTGCACGGGCTGCTGGCCCAGCACATCGACGCGCGCCGGGCGTCAGCCGACGCCGGCCACACTGACCTGCTGGGCATGCTGATGACGCTGCGCGACGACGCCACGGGCGAGACGCTCTCGCCGCAAGAGGTGTACGACCAATGCATGGTCAGCTTCCAGGCTGGCCACGAGACCAGCGCGACGGCGCTGCTGTGGTGGAGCTGGCTGCTCGCGGCCCACCCGGCCATCCAGGCCCGCGTGTACGACGAGGTCGACGCGGTGCTGGCGGGTCGCGTGCCGACGGCCGACGACGCGGGTGCGCTGCCGCTGCTGTCGGCCACGCTGAAGGAGGCGATGCGGCTGTACCCGCCGGTGGCCGCAATGCTCACGCGCCGGCTGACGCGCGACATCACGGTCGGTGGCGTGCGCCTGCCGGCCCGCACGCTGGTGCGCGTGACGCCGTGGCTGCTGCACCGCGACCCGCGCTGGTGGCCGGACGAGCCGCTGGCCTTCAAGCCGGAGCGCTTCCTGCCTGCCTCGGCAGGCCAGGCGCCGCCCGAGATCCCGCGCGGCGCCTACATCCCGTTCGGCCTGGGCCCGCGCGTCTGCCTGGGCCAGCACTTCGCCGTGCTGGAGATGACGCTGATCGCGGCGCTGCTGCTGCAGCGTTTCGAGCTGCACCGCATCGGCAGCGCGGCACCGAAGCCGCGCCTGGCGGTCACCTTGCGCCCGGAGGGCGGGTTGACGCTGCGGCTGACCGCTCGCTCGTGATGTGTTCGGGCAAGCGCCGGGCCGCCCCAAGCCGGCCCGCTTGGGCGATGTGCTTGCGGCTCAGCGCCACAAGCATCGCCGTCCCCTCGGGGGCTGAGGCGGGGCACAACAAGTCCTGAGGACTCGTTGTGCCTGCCGAAGCGCAGCCGCTCTGCCGGCTGCGCGGTCTGCAAGACCGCCCAGGCTTGCCCGCATTCAGCGCGGCAAGCCTGGGCGAGGGGCTCACAGGTAATAGGCTTCGACCACGCCCTTGAGCTTGATGCACAGCGGCCGGCCCTTGCGGTCCAGCGTCTTGCCGGCGGGCACCTTGATCCAGCCCTCGCTGATGCAGTACTCCTCGACGTCGGAACGCTCCTTGCCGTTGAAACGGATGCCGATGTCGTGCTCGAACACGGCGGCGACATGGTGGGGGCTGCGCGGGTCGACGCTCAGGTGGTCGGGCAGTGCGGGGCGGGTGGCGGGAGCTTCGGACATGGCGGGGCAACGGGTGAGTGAACGGCGTATTGTCGCGCCCGCTCAGCAGCCGCAGCCATAGGAGAACTGGTCCACCCCCAGCAGCCGCCAGCTGCCGGCGACGTTGGCCAGCAACAGGCGAAGCCAGGCGTCGTCATGCACCGGTTGCGGCCCCATGTGGCCCGAGCCGCGGCCGGTGGCCTGCAGCCAGGCCAGGTCGGCAATGCCGTCGCCGTCCAGGTCCACGGTGCGCAGCTCACCGCTGACAAAGCCCGTCAGGTCACGGTCGAGCTTGAACGACTGGCGCGTCCAGTGCGCCGCCCCGGCCGGCAGCGCGCGGGCGCTCCAGAAGCGGAACAGCACCGGCGCCCCGCTGGCCTGGCGGGGCGTGAGGTCGTTGCGTTGGAAGGTGTCGGCGTCCGCGTCGCCATGGGCGAAACCTGGCTCCCAATCCGGGCAGTTGTAGTCGGCTGTGGGGTCCCAGTCGACGCGGTTCTGCGTCGGCACCGCGACGTCGTCGCGCAAGGCCTCGCCGGCCAGCAGGCTGACCCGGTGCAGTGGCTTGGTCAGCCGCTCGATGCGCACGCCCGGCGCGATCGAGCCCCGGCTCTGCGACCCGGGCTGCAAAGACTCGTGCAGCCACTGCACCTTGGCGCCGAAGCGCGTGGCCAGCGCCGCGATGGAATCGCCCGGCCCCGCCAGCTCGGCATCGCCGCGCCACCAGGACGGCGCCGCCTTGGGCAGCGCCGGCAGCGCCTGCACGAAGGCCGCGATGCGCGCCGATCGACCGTCAGGCATGCCGTCGTCGAAGCTGCCGCCCCACAGGTTCAGGTCGGCGGCCAGCGACTGAGCCTGCTCGCGCGACGGCGGCGCGGCGGCCTCGGCCAGCAAGGCGTCCCACGGCAGCCAGGCCGCCGGCGGCTCCTTGAGCATGAGCACCTGCCCGGACAACCTGGCCTTCATGCGCTCCAGCTGCTCGTCCGGCCCCTTGGGCGCGGCGTCACCCAGCGCGTCCCGCTGCTGGGCGACGCGGCGCGCGTAGTGGGCCATCAGCTCCCAGCTGGGCGCGATCCAGAACGCGCGGGCGGGGTCGAAGTCGGGGTTGTCCGTCCCGCCCTGGTGCGGCTCGCTCAGCTGCGCCCAGGCCAGCGGCGAGCGCAGCAGATAGCGGCAGGCGGTGAAGCCCTTCTGAGCATCGCCGCCGACGCGCTGAACGGCGCAGTAGCCGCTGCCCGTGTCCTCGCCCAGTTGCTGCAGCACGGTGTTCAGGGCCAAACGCCCCAGCACGGCGGCATCGGCGCGCGGCTCGGCACGCAGCAGCAGGTTGCTGCCGCCCACCCAGCGCTGGTCGGCGGGCACGCCCCCCTGGCCGGCCAGCGGCGGTGGCACCGGCCGATCACTCAGGTAGCGGCAGGCCACATAACCGCCATCGCCGCCGACCGCCACGTGGCACCAGTCCGCACCCTCGGCGGGCAGCGCCTGCAGCGTGACCGCCCGCCCCTGCGCCAACCGGCCGATGACGGCCGCCGTGGGCGACGGCGCCATGCGCAGCATCAGGCTGCTGGCCTGCACCCAGCGCGCGGTGGATTCAGCCTGCGCCAGCGTCGCAACCAGGCCCAGGCAGGTGAACAGCAGTCGTCGTTTCATGCCGCCATGATGGGGCAGCTCGGCTGGGCCACCGGGCTCCATCCTGGGGGGAGCGCGCGCCGGCGCTCAGTCGCAGCGGGACCGAACGACCTGCCGCTCAGCGCCGCTCAGTGACTTTCAGCGCGTACGGCGCGGCTTGGCGTGGCCGCGCAACTGCGCGCCAGCGCTGGCGCTGCCACGTGTGCCCGGCTTGTCGGCTGCGGCCTTGGCGGGCTTGACGAGACCCGTCTCTGCGGACACGGCGATGCTCTCGAACTCCGCCGCATAGTGCTTGCGCATGCGCACGATCTCGCGGCGGTACCTGGCCGCGAGCTGCGCCTTCTTCGCATCCGGCAGCAGACGGCCGGCCAGCTGGAAGAACTTGGACTCTTCTTCCTTCAGGTGGTGGCGCACCTTGAAGCTCAGCGTCTTGGCCGTCGCGATCCAGCCGTCCTGCTCCTTGTTGCGCACCGACAGGTCTTCCAGCAGCTCGTCCACCTGGTGGTGCTCATGCAGCGCATGGCGCGACGCGTCGAGGCCGCCATCGGCCATCAGCAGCGGCACATAAAGGTGCCGCTCCTCGGCCGCCGCATGGGCCATCAGCTCGACCTTGAGCTGCAGGAACAGCAGCTGGCGGGTCGCCATGTCACCGCGCGACGCGGTGAGCTTGCGGCACAAGTCGCGTTGCAGGTCGTGGCTCTCGCGGATGGCTTCGAAGATCATGCGGCGTCTCCAGGGGCAATGGGGCAACGCCGCCATTGTGGAAAGCCGTGCCTGCCGCGTTTGTCGGACGGAACCTCGTCGAGCGCCCGGCCAAGCGCGCAGTCAAGCCGCCGTGTAGCGCGCCTTCACGTTGAGCAGCGCACGGCGGTAGGCCGGGTCCACGTCCTCGGCGCGGGCCGCCGTCAGCGACAGGTCTTCCAGCAGCCCGTTATGCAGGCCGTAAACCCAGCCGTGCACGACGATCTCCTGCCCGCGCGCCCAGGCGTCCTGCACGACGGTGGTGTGGCAGGCATTGCGCGCCTGCTCCAGCACGTTGAGCTCGCACAGCGCGTCCACGCGCCGCGCCTCGGGGACGGTGGCCAGCCACTCCGCGTGCATGTGGCGCACGTCCTGCACGTGGCGAATCCAGTTCTCCACCAGGCCCACGCGCATGTCGTACAGCGCCGCACGCACGCCACCGCAGTTGCTGTGGCCCACAACGATGATGTGGCGCACCTTGAGGTGGTCCACCGCGAACTGCATGACCGACAGACAGTTCAGGTCCGAGTGCACGACGACGTTGGCGACGTTGCGGTGCACGAACAGCTCGCCGGGCAGCAGGTCCACCAGCTCGTTGGCCGGCACGCGGCTGTCGGCGCAGCCGATCCACAGGTACTGGGGTGTCTGCTGCTTCAGCAGCCGCGAGAAGAAGCCCGGCTCGCGCGCCTCGGTGTCGGCGGCCCAACGCTTGTTCTTGGCGAGCAGGTCTTGCAGGTCTTGGTTGGTCTCGGTCGTCATGACGCGATTTTCGCAGGCCCGTGTGTCACATCGTCTGGCGTCGAATCACATCCGCGTTGCGGACATGCGTCTTCGCCTCGACAGCGCCACCACGCGGCCCGGTGCCCGCCGCTTGAACATCACAGGGTCTCGGCGAACAGCTCGCGGCCGATCAGCATGCGGCGGATCTCCGACGTGCCCGCGCCGATTTCGTAGAGCTTCGCGTCACGCCACAGCCGCCCCAGCGGGTAGTCGTTGATGTAGCCGTTGCCGCCGAAGATCTGCACGCCTTCGCCGGCCATCCAGGTCGCCTTCTCGGCGGTCCACAGGATCACTGACGCGCAGTCCTTGCGCACCTGGCGCACATGCTGAGGCCCCAGCAGGTCCAGGTTCTTGGCCACCGTGTAGGCAAAGCTGCGCGCCGCCTGCAGCACGGTGTACATGTCGGCCACCTTGCCCTGGATGAGCTGGAACTCACCGATGCTTTGGCCGAACTGCTTGCGGTCGTGGATGTAGGGGATCACGTTGTCCATGACCGCCTGCATGATGCCCAGCGGCCCGCCCGTCAGCACGGCACGCTCGTAGTCCAGCCCCGACATCAGCACCTTGGCGCCGTTGTTCACGCCGCCCAGCACGTTCTCGGCCGGCACCTCGACGTTGTGGAACACCAGCTCGCCCGTGTGCGAGCCGCGCATGCCCAGCTTGTCGAGCTTCTGCGCGATGCTGAAACCAGGCATGCCTTTTTCGATGAGAAAGGCCGTGACGCCGCGTGCACCCAGCTCCGGTTCTGTTTTGGCGTAAACGACGAGCGTGTCGGCGTCGGGGCCGTTGGTGATCCACATCTTGCTGCCGTTGAGCAGGTAGTAGTCGCCCCCTGCCCCCGACTTCAGCTCGGCGCGCAGCTTCATGCTCAACACATCGGAGCCGGCGCCCGGTTCGCTCATCGCGAGAGCCCCGACATGCTCGCCGCTGATCAGCTTGGGCAGGTACTTCTGCCGCTGCGCCTCGTTGCCGTTGCGCCGGATCTGGTTCACGCACAGGTTGCTGTGGGCACCGTAGGAAAGGCCCACCGAGGCGCTGGCCCGGCTGATCTCCTCCATCGCCACCATGTGCGCGAGGTAACCCATGTTGGCGCCGCCGTATTCCTCCGGCACGGTGATGCCGAGCACGCCGAGTTCGCCCATCTTGCGCCACAGGTCCATGGGGAACTGGTCGCTGCGGTCGATCTCGGCCGCGCGCGGGGCGATCTGCTCGTCGGCGAACGCCCGCACCGCGTCACGCAGTGCGTCGATGTCCTCGCCGAGCTGGAAGTTGAGGCCGGGCAGATTCATGCGGAAGTCTCCTGTGCGGCCCGTCCGGCGCCCGGTCGTGCCAGGGCCGTCGAGCGCTTGATTGACGTGAACGTCAACTGTAGCAAGTCACGCAGTCGCCTCGTCAGGCTGCGGCAGCAACCGGCGCACCAGCGGATGGGCGATCTTCTTGTCGGTGCCCACGGCGTAGAACGCCTCCTCCACGCCCGCGCAGTCGCCCAACCGAACCAGGCCGTCGCGCTGCACGAGCTTGTCGCTCATCAGCGTCGCCGCAGGGAAGACGCCCATGCCCGCGGCGCCGAAGGTAGCCAGCAGCGCGCTGTCCTCGAACTCGCCGGCCACGCGCGCCCGCACCGCGTGGCGGTCCAGCCATTGGTCCAGCCGGGCGCGCACGGCCGCATGCGCCGTGGGCAGCAGCAGCGGTACGTCGGCGAGGGACGCCGGGAAGTCGCGCATCGCCGCTTCGGCCCAGCGCGGCGCACCGAACCCCGCCATCGGTGAACTGCCCAGCGCGTGGCTGTAGACGCGCAGGTTGGGGTTGGAGGGGGCGGGCCGATCGGCCAGCACGACGTCCAGCCGGTGCAGCGCCAGGTCGCCCAGCAGGTCGTCGAACTCGTCCTCGTGGCACAGCAGGCGCAGGTGCGGCGTGTCGATGATGGGCTGCAGCAGCCGCTGCACGACGAGCTTGGGCAAGCCGTCGGAGATGCCCACCGCGAGGCGCATGGCCGGTGCCGTCGCCGCGTCGCGAACGCGCTCCGGCAACGTCTCGCCCAGCGAGAACACCTGCTCCGCCACCTCCAGCGCCGCCTGGCCGGCATCGGTCAGCGTCAGCCCGCGCCCGGCCGGCTTCAGCAGCGCAGCGCCCAGCGACTGCTCCAGCTCGCGCACCTGGGTCGACACCGTCTGCACCGACAAGCCCAGGCGCTCGGCGGCGCGCGTGAGCCCGCCCTCCTTGGCCACCGCCCAGAAGTAGTACAGGTGGCGGTAGCTGAAGCTCATGCTCATGGGCGACTCCTCAAGTTATGCAGAAGAAATTGTTCTCGATTTTCTGCTTTTATTTGAATCTTCCGCTGTCTACCCTGCAGGCGTTCCATTCCCAAGGAGGTCTGCCATGCAAACCCGCCCCACCGTCATCGCCATGCCTTATGGCGCCTCGCTCGACCGCAGCGCCGCGCAGCGCGTGCTGCGCAACACCTATGCGTTGCTGTCGCTGACGCTGCTGTTCAGCGCCGCCGTCGCCGGTGCTGCCGTCGCCTTCAACCTGCCCGGCCCCGGGCTGATCCTCACGCTGGTCGTCTACTTCGGCCTGCTGTTCGGCATCCACAAGCTGAAGAACCGCGGCGCGGCCGTGGGCCTGGTCTTCGCGCTGACCGGCTTCATGGGCTGGACGCTGGGCCCGCTGCTGACCCGCACGCTGGCGCTGCCCGCCGGCGGGCAGACCGTCATGCTGGCGCTCGGCGCGACCGGCGCCGTGTTCCTGGCGCTGTCGGCCTACGCGACGACGACCAAGCGCGACCTGTCGTGGATGGGCGGCTTCCTGTTCGCCGGCATGATCATCGCGATGCTGGCCGGCCTGGCGGCGATCTTCTTCCAGATCCCGGCGCTGGCGCTGACCGTCTCTGCTGTCGTGGCGCTGCTGTCGGCCGGCCTGATCCTGTTCGAGACCAAGCAGATCGTCGACGGCGGCGAGACCAACTACGTGCTCGCCACGGTCAGCCTGTTCGTGTCCATCTTCAACCTGTTCACGAGCCTGCTGCAGCTGTTCGGCTTCGCCAGCTCGGACGAGTGAGTGCCCCTCGTCCGGTCTCGCCCCGCTGAACGCGGGCGAACCCAGCCGGTCCCCCGTGGGGACGGTGATGCTCGCGGCCTCGAGCCGCGAGCACATCACCAAATGGGCCGGCTTGGGAGCGGCCCTGCGCTCGGCCCGACGCGCGCCGCACGAGCACACATGACCGCGGCGCTGCTGGGGCTCAGCGCTTCAACAGCCAGCGATAGAGCCCGACACCAAGCCCGGCGAAGGCCGCGAAGCCCAGCACCTGGCCCGTCGTCGCGAAGCTCTCGCCCACCAGCGCCAGCGGCGCGCCGTTGCCGGAGAACACGACGACGGCGGCCAGGATGACGCCCAGCAGGCTCTCGCCGACGATGAGGCCGGAGGCCATCAGCACGCCCAGCTGCTTGGTGGCCTCGGGGTCGCGACGGCGCTCGGCGGCGCGCTCGAACAGCCAGCCCGCCACGGCGCCGACGACGATGGTCAGCGTGCTGTTCAGCGGCAGGTAGATGCCCAGGCCCACGGCCAGCGGCGCGAGGTGCGCCTTGCCAGCCGTCGAACGCTTCAACAGCTCGTCGATGACGACGCAGGCCGCGCCGATGCCGGCACCGATGCCGATCAGATCCCAGGCCAGGTCGCCCTGGATCACGCCTTTGGCCAATGCCGAGATCAGCGCGGCCTGCGGGGCGGCGAGCGCCTTCTTCGCGTCGGCGCCGGGCGCGCCGGCAAAGCCGTAGGCCTGGTTCAGCAGGTCCAGCACCGGCGGAATGACCGCCGCACCGGCGACCACGCCGATGATGAGCGCCACCTGCTGGCGCCACGGCGTGGCGTCGACGAGCTGGCCGGTCTTCAGGTCCTGCAGGTTGTCGTTGGAGATCGTCGCGACGGCGAGCACCACGGCCGTGACGAACAGCGCATAAGCCACCAGTGCCTGGCCACTGACGCCAGGCAGCAGCGGCTTCACCACCAGCGCCAGCAGCAGCGCCACGCCGATGACCACAAGGATGCCCACACCCGACAGCGGGCTGTTGGACGAGCCGATCAGCCCGGCCATGTAGCCGCACACGGCGGCGACGAAGAAGCTCATCAGCGCGACATAGACGACACCGCCGACCACCAGCAGCCCGAGCTGATCGCCCAGGCCCGCCGAGCCGGCGAACTGGGCCAGCATGAAGCCGATGGGCAGCATGCAGGCCAGCGTGACGAGGCCCACCGTGCCGATGGGAATGTCTCGCTCGGTGCGGGGCAGCGTGTCGGCCTGGCCGGCCTTGCGCACGCGGGCGGATTGCGCCGCCGAGCGCAGGCCCGTGATGACGGGCTTGGCGAGCTTGAGCAGTGTCCAGATCGCCGCGACGGCGATGCAGCCCGCGCCGATGAAGCGCACCTTCTTGCTCCACGCGAACAGGGCCACGGCTTCCGCCGCCCCGTCCACACCTTGCGTCAGCAAGGGCACGCCGCCCAGCCAGCCGATGCAGGCGCCGACGAGGATGGCGATGCCCACCCACAGCCCCACGAGGTGGCCCACGGCCAGCAGCGCGAAGCTGAAGTTGAGGTCATACCCCGTGGCTGGCCCGGCGCCGTTCCTGTCGCTGCCCGGCAGCCGGAAGTACTGCGCCAGGTTGGCCGCGAACAGCTGCGTCGCAACGACGACGCTGAAGGCTGCCGACACCAGACCGCCCATGACGATGGCGATCAGCCCCTGGCGGCTGCCTTCGCCACTGTCACTGGCGTGCCCCACTTTCAGCACTTCGGCGCAGGCCACGCCTTCCGGGTAGGGCAGCGGCGAATTCGTCACCAGCGCGCGGCGCAGCGGGATGGAATACATGACGCCCAGCACACCGCCCAAGGCGCACAGCGAAGCCGACAGCCAGTACGGGAAGCCCGTCCACCAGCCGATCATGACCAGGCCGGGCAGCACGAAGATGATGGACGACAGCGTGCCGGCGGACGACGCGATCGTCTGCACGATGTTGGTCTCGCCGATGGAATTGCCCTTGGCCTTGCGCAGCAGCGCCATCGCGATGACGGCGGCCGGGATGGACGTCGCGAACGTCAGGCCGGCCTTCAAGCCGAAGTAGACATTGGCCGCCGTGAAGACCAGCGTGATGAGGATGCCCAGCACGATGCCGCGCCAGGTGAGTTCGGTGCCCAGCGTGGGCGTGGCAGGGTTTGAAGTGCTCATGCGTCAAGTTGGGATGGGTGCGCTGCGCCAGCACACGCATCGCGTTCATTCGAACTGATGTGTTAAGGGGCTTGGGGCGCCCGCCGTCGAGTTGGTGAGGCGTCAGATGTTCGGGCGCGCCTCATGCTAAGCGGCTCGCCTGGCGATGGCGTCTCAGCATCGAAACAGCGTCCCCCCCTGAACCTCGATCTGTTCCAAGGCGTCCGGCGCAGGGACGCCTTTTATCAGTTGTCTAACCACGTTATCAGGCGCCTTTTCTCCAGGTGAATTTGCCC
>JACCDP010527674.1_pt1 | contig 11621 bp, 10 predicted proteins | sample 7445841 | NCBI WGS metagenome assembly JACCDP01 (sample SAMN15323441, study PRJNA562643) | freshwater metagenome | isolation source: river surface water | place: USA:Blue River Watershed | collected 2017-08-17
ATCAATTTCCGCCTCATCTCCGTTACGATCGTACCTTACTAGTGCAACGATCACACCTTCGATGTCGAGTACATAAAAAATTGTGCCCTGAGAGGCCAGTCGATTGGCATACCAAACGGCGTGATCCTCCAAGCATATGGGCTCGGGTGAAAACGAGTAACTTCGCACCACAGGATCATTCACTAATCTAAAAATATGTTCCATGTCTTCTGCTAATGCCCGCCGCAGGAGGAGTTCTCGGACTACAGGCTTGCCGGATAATGCAGTCAAGATCGCGCACACTCGCTCGGGCCCTTTTCCGTCACAAACTTTAGGCCCGGCGCATGACATGGCCGCCAAAAGCTCGGGTGACTGAATTAATTTTTTAACCGTGGATGCAAGTTCACCATCTTGCAATGCATGCTGGCTCTTCAAGTTGATCGCTACCCCCTCACGATCGAGATATTCTGCACCTGTCTCCTGGTTCCTGGCTATCGGAATCAGTACCGCCGGAAGGCCTACAGCAGCCATCTCCCAAGCAGTTCCGCCAACGGCAGTCACTGCAAGGTTAGCTCGCTCAAAGACCAGCGCCATGTCCTTCACGTCATGTAACAGCTCGTGTCGATAAGAAACCTCTGACAGTGTCTGCTCAATGCTCATGCGGTGTTGATTCAGGGGCCCAAGCACAACGATTACCGTATCTGCCCTACTCAAGGCACCATCAAGGGCAAGCAACACGGAACGCGTTGCATTGCCGGTATCTGCCCCACCAAAAGTGACCAGCACGACAAAACCAGCCCCATCACGCCTAATCGGGCGTGGATAGGCTGTTAATCTAGGGTGCAACAACCGGTAGCGCGGTCCTGCGAGTATCACGGTATCTGACCGCACGGGGTACTTTGCAGGGCTGGCAGCAGGGTCCGGAGCGAGAATTACTTTTGCACTGTAGCGCGGCATCAAGGCGCCATCGTCCACGCACAACACTGAATAGCCGGCACTCGCGAGTATCTCCTGCCATTCTGGGCCAAAGTGGTAACCATCCAATACGATCCAGTTAGCTTTCAGACGGCGCTTTCTAAGCAACTGTATGGTTGCGTCGACTCCTGCCCAGGGTTCAATAATTTCGAAGCCATCAGCGATGATCCTGCTCTTTAGCGCCTGGGATTCAATATGCGAGCAGAACACCACCGAACCACCCCGTCTTTTCCAGGCCAAGGCAAGCACCAGGCAGCGCATGACGTGACCAGCACCTATTCCCTGATGTGCATCGGCTCTTACGATCAGGGTGTCGATGTTCTGCGGCAATTTTGTCTAAGCCAACCTTTTGAAGCCAGATGCAGAGGGTTCTCCGCGTAGCCGCTCCGAAATTCCTTCTGCCTTTGCGGCGCGCACAATCTCGGAAAACGCCAGATCTGCTGCGACAAGATAAGCCTCGACATTGGCACGTGTATGGGCATACATCGAGTAGAAAATGGTCGAGGCTAGAAAACCTTGGTCTAACATGAGCTGTACGTAATAAGCCTTGGCTTCAAGTGGGTTGGGGAGTTCAAAGGCAAAGTGCGACAGCGGCGCAATGCCGCCCACATTTACTCCAATGCCGTGTCTCTGCCCCAGTTGTTGCCAACCTCTCTGAATCGATTCCCCTGAGGCAATAAGTTGGGTATGGGCCTTTTCTCGTCGGAACTTCCGAATCATGGCTAGGGCGGCGACCGAGCCGATTCGATCCGTCCAGTTGGTTGAGCTGATAAAGCTCTTCTGCGCCGCCTCCATGACCCCTGCGCGGCCAATGACGGCTGATACCGGATAACCATTACCCAGCGCTTTGGAGAAGACCGCTACGTCCGGCTCAAAGCCAAGAGCCATATGCGCCCCTCCGCATGTCAAACGAAATCCGGCAGATACCTCATCCGCTATGAGCACTGCACCACAAGATTCTGTCAGCTCACAAACTCGATTCAAAAAACCCGCCTCAGGCAGAGAGCTACGGATTGGCTCCATGATTACTGCCGCCAGCTCATGACCATGGTTGTTCACAATGGATGCCAGACTGTCTGCATCATTGTAAGAGAATGGTAATGCAGTCCCAGCTAGTGCCTTTGGAACACCGGCTGGATCTAGGCCAGAGATAAGGTGTTCTCCCAACGCGTTTTCTGTGCCGAGGTTAGCGGCCAGATACCAGTCATGCCAGCCGTGATAGCCACAGAAGGCAACTTTGTCTCGCCCCGTCGCAGCCCTTGCAATCCGAACGGCAATGGCCAAGGCTTCACCGCCGGATCGACCGAACCGAACCATATCAGCCCAAGGATGCAGTTCGCAAAGCAGATCGGCCAGTTCGACCTCCTCCGGGCAATTCAGGGATGAGGCGACACCTCGACTAATAGCTTCATGGACTGCAGCATCTACGTCAGGATCCTGGTAGCCCAGCACGGTGGCACCAATCCCACCGATGGACATATCTACATACTCGTTGCCATCCATATCCCAGACTCGCGCACCCTCAGCACGGCTGAAATAGCCTGGCCACACACCGTAAGAAAATCTGTCAGGTCGCTTTGATAGAAGTTGTGAAAGGCCAGGAATGCGAGCTTTGGCGCGCTCTTGTAGCGCGAAGGTCTGGCTAATATCTTTGATCTTCATCTCGAACCCTGGTTACGCTCAAAACGGTTATTCATGCTAACTAACTCTGGTTGCTGCTGCATTAGCGCAAGCACATCCTTGAAACCAAACCTGGGATTTCTTGGATATAGGGCTTCATATACCTTGGTCACAAAATCGAAATCCTCTGGTTCATCAACCGTCCAGCGCAGGCTGGAAAAGTCCTCTTCAGTTGTCCAATTGGCAATGGAAAAACGGTCCGGCTGCCTAACAATAAATGGAACAACGTGCTCACGTGCGAACGGCTCGTCCGCCTCCCGCCACGCCGCCTCTAAAGCTTCAATCGTAAAAATTTCAGCATCCAACCCGTCGGGCAATGAAGTTGGCCGGCAGTTTGAGGCGTAGCTCACGTTTCGACTCAAATAGAAAGCCACCAGCTCGTCAATCAGTTCCGGATCCGTTAGCGGACAATCTCCGGTTAACCGAACGATGTGTGAAGCCCCAAAGCTGTGGGCACAGCGGGTGAAGCGATCCAGTACATCGTTCAAGCTGCCTCTAAAACAAGGCACATTCTCCGTTACACAGACCTCAGCAATGGGTTCATCTGATGAACTGTCACTGGTCGCTACCACCAGTTGGTGAAGGGATTTGCTGCGCTTTAATCGCTCCAATTGTCTCGCCAACATGGGTCTGCCCATTATCGGCAAAAGAACTTTGCCAGGTAGGCGCGTAGAAGACATACGCGCCTGGAGGATACCTACCACCTTGCCGTCACGCATCAGACCAATCCTCGGCTAACAGTCCTAGCAGCATCTCATCTCGCCACGCACCGCCACAGCAATTCTGTTTCCTTCGCACCCCCTCAATGATGAAGAGATTCTTTTCAAAGGCCCGAAGGGAGGCCTCGTTTCCCTGAATCACACCGGCTGTGAGCTTATGTAGTTTCAGCTGTTCGAAGGCAAACCGCACTGCCAAACCAATCGCCTCTGTCGCATACCCTCTACCCCTGCAGTCCTTTTCGCCAATGATCACGCCTATGCTGGCACAAAGTTGGCGAGGATGAACGGGCCCAAGCTTTATGTTACCCACATGCCGGCCACCTAGTTTTTCGAATATCCCCATGAGGTGCTCATTTTCCCTTGTTCCAAGGGACTCGACATAGGTCAGAAGCGTTTCAAAGGAATGAGTTTCGTACCTAGCCTCGGTGTACATAATTGTTTCAGGGTCATTGAGCCACCCAACATAGGCCTGCCCCACATCCTCAGGGAATAAGCTCCGCACGCCCAAACGCCCCCCCCACAGAGGCGTCCTGAGGACAATCATGCACGTATCTCCTGCAACAAGACACTGGCCATATCCACCTCCGGCGAACTAGAAACCTGACCTATATCCGGCAAGATGGCCCCGAACAAACCCTGTATCCCCGGTATCAACATCCGGAGTCCATCAATCATGCCCCGAGACCAAATAAAGTCTAAATAGATAAAAGGAACACCAGCGCCGGCAACCCAGCCCAAAGTGCTCTGTGTGCTCGATGTTATGAGCAAGTCGGCCGCAGTGCGGACAAAGCGAAACTCAACATCTTTGACGACTCGAAGATTGCCGTAACGTCGCGTCAAGTCAGAAAAATCATAGTCATCAATGTAACGCTGTGTCGGATAAAGTTTGAGCACTACTATTGATGCTGGATAAGACCCACAAATAGTCTCAGTGACTTGTACCGTCTTCCTCAAAAACTGCAGATCGCTATCTTGGTGCGGTCCGTAAATGAAATTATTCCTTGGCAGGTCACAAACAATCATCACCACATGATCGCTTTGGCTAATACCTAGCATTCTTCGCGCCAAGCGACGCTGCAAATTTCTCAGGGCAGGGCGGGCGGTGACTTTCGGCAAGCCGACAGCGTGAGCGATCTGTCCATCTGCGTGAGGCTTCATGACACTGACTGCTCGTTGGCAGTGATAAAAGGCCCGTTCGCCGACGTTCATGCCGCTAAAGGGGGCATGAAAGCAACTCCATTCGGAAAGTCCAAGTGTAACGCCATGATCTACCGTATTGACTCTAATCCCGCTCTTTCGACAATGACTGGCAAAAAGCCGATCCACAATGGTGTTGATGGAACTGCTCAGTATCTCGTCACCTTGTTGCATGCTTAAGATGATTCGAGAAAATTCCTTTTCCAACACTGGCATGTTGTGCTGTATGGCAGCACAACAGCCATGTAGGCGTTGCCCTACCAGTTTCATACAGGATTCGTAAATATCAAGAAAGGGGAGTTTATGGCCTTGCAGTGCCTTAATGCTTAACTCCCGGCAGGCAACAATGTATGTATCAAGCTCACGCAAATCCGTTGATTGCGTATCGGAGATCTCTGGCTGCGGGAGTTTTGGGATTCTTCGAACCCTGCCTCCGCGTAACAGGATGCCGAGAAACGATTCTTCGATTAACTCACAGTCCTTTAATATGTAGATGGTCTTGGCGGGACGCAGTCGAAGAGAAACCCCCTGCCATGGCCAGTACTTCGACGCTACAAGGTTGCGCCATCCCTTGTACAAGAAAGAGCTGAATGTATTGTTTAAAAGGCTAAGGAGTTTCTCCTCCCTTCCGAGTCTGCGGTATCTGACACCTCTATCAATCGCCGTACATTGCTCTTTTGGCACAACGTGCTTGAAGACCTCAATTTTCGAAGCGGGTGATGCAATGGCGAGACGGGCAAAAAGAGTATCAAGCCGACCATAGGCCAAGGATAGACTCTCAAGTCTGGGGTCATCTGGATCACCTACGCAAACTACAGGCCCGTTTCCTGCCTCAGATAAAACCCTTCCTAAGAGAAGCCCCTTATAAAACGTCACGAAAAACAACCGCCCCACCTGCCCTGCAAGCAAAGCATCAACATCTAATTGATCCGCCCAAGCTGCCTGGGTCTGAATGTAAGAACAGGAATTCTTCGCAAAATCGCCGCTTGCCATTGCCAAGGCGTTGAACGTTGCATGGTCCAATCCATCTTCTGGCGATCGGACATCTTCTCGTAGTTCAGCCAAGTGCACCAGAAGAAAAGGGGATGTCGTCCACCAGACACGCTTTCCAGCAGGATCTTTGGCGCGGACGCCCTCATATGCGGAAAGGCTTTCAATGACCGTATGCACGCTCAACCATTCAGCCTCCAATTGCCTGGATTTATAAAGCGATCATCGTTGATAGCGAAGGAATGGAAGTCGATATCGGCAACATATGCATCCGAAAATTCGCTAATGTTCCGCTCCAACTGGGAGATGCTCTCGACTCCAATCAGTACGACATCCGTAGCATCTATTGAACGTAGGAAGGCAAATGCACCCTGCGCCGGGGTCAAGCCTTTACTTTCAAGCACGCTCCTCCACCTGACAAGATGCGGGATTACCGGTGAAAAATAGCCTGGCATCTGCCCTGGTTCCATTAATAGCAAACCTTGGAGAAAAACCGATCTGGCATGTATTTCCACTCCCCGCTGCTTCAGCCGGGCAAGCTGCCCACCCACGACGAGCCGCTGATCAAGAACATTGAGTGGTAGCTGGATAATGTCGAAGTCGTACCGATCCAGGGCAAGATCAATCTGCGCACCGTCATAGACTGAAATGCCAATGCGCTCTACCTGCCCTGAGGATTTTCTCTCTAGCAGCCATGCCCAAATATCATCGCCACCAGGTCCCAGCAGATCTTCTGCATGGTGAACTAGCAGACCATACACTGTTGAAACTTTCAAGTGCTTTAAAGAGGCATTGAAGCCTTCGCGCACAATTGTGGTCGCAGCGACAGTCCCCCTTGCAGCCTTTAGAGGTAGCGTCTTGGTGACAATGCTGAAATCTGCTCCGGGCGGCAAGCAGCGACCGAGCACGTCCTCACTCTCGCCATAAGCCGCCGCCGTATCCAGAATACGTATGTTTTTATCCGCCGCCATTTTCATAATGCGGCGCACCTCATTTTCCGGCGTGCGTCCATGTGCGTTGGACACCCCGTAATCCAAGCCGAACTGGACCGTACCAAGGCCAAGCTGCACGGTATTGACTATTCGCCTCGATAAGCTGATATTGACTCACTCAGCGCTGCGACCACGCGCTCCTGATCAGTCTTGCCCAGCCCCGGGAACATTGGTAACGAGAGGAGCCCTTCAAATGCTTTTTCGGCCACAGGACAAAGTCCCGGCCCTGTACCGAGCTTTTCGCGGTAATACGGGTGCAAATGCACCGGAATATAGTGCACATTGACGAGAATTCCCTTGCGACGCAGATCCGCGAAAATTATATCGCGGATTGTCGGACCATCCAGCCGAACCACGTAGAGGTGCCAAGCATGGGTTACGTCGGGCAATACGGCGAGCGGTGAAAGGCCAGGCATCCTCGAAAATGCTAAGTCATAGGTCATCGCAATTTCTCGTCTTCGTTCCAGCCAACGATATTGTTTGGTGAGCTGGGAAAGGCCCAATGCGCATTGAATATCAGTAAGTCGATAATTGAATCCCAAATCGACCATCTCGTAATACCAAACACCTTTTCTTTCACGCGTAATTGCGTCCGTCGAGATACCATGGCTGCGGAAGGCGCGCATACGTTTTGCCAAGTTTGAATCATCCGTGACTGCCATTCCGCCCTCCCCAGTGGTCAGGTGCTTGAGGGGATGAAAGCTGAAACAAGTGATATCGGCCAGAGAACCAACCCGACGCCCCTTGAAGGCGCCGCCGAGCGAGTGGCACGCGTCAGAAACCAGCGCTATGCCGCGCCTGTTGGCGATCGACCGCAAGGTATCATAATCGCAAGGATGTCCTGCATAATCAACTGTAATAATTGCCTTTGTTCTCGGGGTAATCTGTCGCTCTACTTCGTTCGGGTCAATCAGTAGTGTGTCTGGTCGGACGTCTGCAAAGACTGGCCTAGCCCCAAGATAAAGGACACAGTTGGCAGTTGCCGCAAAAGTCAATGGCGGAACTATGACCTCGTCCCCCGGGCCAATCTCCAACGCATACATCGCGCAATGAAGGGCAGCGGTGCCGCTGTTCACAGCGACCCCATAGGCCGCACTCGAGTAGTTAGCTACGGCTTCCTCGAACTCAGCAATCTTGGGGCCTGTCGTCAGAAAGTCGGAGCGCAAAATATCCGCTACCCCACGAATATCAGCTTCGTCGATACATTGCCTGCCATAGGGGATAAGGACAGGGCTGGCTTCCGGACGACTAGACACCGGACTACTCATCCACGCAGGTCTCAAGCATGGCACTAAGGTCATCCACGCCCAACCATGCCGTATTTGTTCCAGAACTGTACTCAAATTCAGGGCCAACCGGCGTACCCCCCACGGTCATAAACCGCTTTGCCAAATACTGGTTATCCGGACAAATGATGTAGCAGTCCGAAAACTCCCTGGTATTGCGGGCATCATCACGAGATACCATGACCTCATGAATTTTTTCGCCTGGCCTGATGCCAATGACAGTTGCCTCACAATTAGGACATATGGATTTTGCGAGATCCAGGATGTTCATGCTCGGGAGTTTTGGCACAAATATCTCTCCGCCAATCATTCGCGAAAAACAATCCAAAACAAAGTCGACACCTTGCTCCAAGGTAATCCAGAATCTTGTCATTCTCGGATCCGTAATTGTTAGACAACCGGTTGCGCGCTGCTGCAGAAAATGATTAATAACGCTGCCGCGACTAGCCACTACATTTCCGTAGCGTACTATCGAAAACCGTGTTTCATCGCTAGAAAAAAATCCGTTAGCTGCGACAAACAACTTATCCGAGCAGAGTTTGGTAGCTCCATAGAGATTGACTGGATTGCAGGCCTTGTCAGTTGAAAGCGCGACAAGTTTCTTCACCCCTCGATCAGCCGCCGCATTTATTACATTTTGCGCACCATCCACATTGGTCTTGATGCACTCAGTGGGGTTGTATTCCGCTGTAGGCACTTGCTTGAGCGCAGCGGCATGAATGATATAGTCCACGCCCTGAAAAGCTCTGTGCAAACGTTCTGGGTCCCGGACATCCCCCAAAAAGAATCGAAGCTTCTGTCGCTGATCTACCCCCTCGAACTTTTTCGCCATTTCCCACTGCTTGAATTCATCACGACTAAATATGATGACTTTTGCAGGCGAGTGCATTGTTAACAATCTATTTGTGCAAGCGTTACCAAATGAACCGGTCCCTCCGGTAATCAAAATTTTCTTTCCGTCGAAAATGCTCATGCTTATTCTTTCAATATTCAAGTGGAAGGTTAATTTTTTTTCCGTTTCGTGAAGATAGATACAACGCCACTAAGATTTCCAGCGACTTCAGCCCCTCTCGACCATCAGTCTCTGGCTGCACTTTGCCTTGCAGGGTGGCAATCATATTTTCATAATATGAGTTATGCCCAAAACCATAAACCGAAGTGGTTTGGTAACTGAGATTGGACGCTAACGCATCGTCCGCATGCGGCTCGGCAAATGCCCATTGATGTATCTCGTTCGCCGCGACACCGCCGACACGGACCGTGCCTTTTTCGCCGAGTATAGTGATTGAGCCCTCAAAGTTTTTGGGGTAAGTGAGCATAGTCACATTAACGGTACCCAATGCGCCATTGCGCCAGCGAACTGCAGCAACGCCCGAGTCCTCGACCTCAATGTTGCGAGCCAAAGTTTCCGTATAGGCCATGACGCTTTCTACTGGGCCGACTAACCAGTCAAGCAGATCAATGTAGTGACTGGCCTGGTTCATGAAAGCACCGCCATCGAACTCCCAAGTACCGCGCCATTTAGCAGAGTCGTAATACTGCTGAGGACGGGCCCAGAAAACATTGATTGCTACCGAGTATATGCGGCCAAATCGCCCTTGGTCGATTGCTCGTTTCAACAACTGTAACGTGGAGTTACAGCGATTCTGTTTCACAACGAACAGGCGAACGCCCGCTTGATCGCAGGCTTTGACCATATCCAGCCCATCGCGCCACCGCGTTGCCATCGGCTTTTCCGTTACAACATGAAGACCTCGATCGGCAGCCTCTATGGCCTGTGCCGAATGCAAGCCACTCGGTGTTGCAAGCACCACGATGTCTGCCTGGCTTTTTTCAAGAAGTTCTTCATGAGAACGGAAGCCTGTTGCCCCTGAACGAGCGACGGCCTTCTTGAGAGCAATAGGATCGGTATCACACACCGCAACAAGTTCCGCATTCTCGGCATGCTTTTCTATGGCGTCAAAATGATTAGCGGCAATACGGCCGCAACCCGTCAAAGCAAAGCGAATTTTTCGGTCTTGTATTGGCTTGAATTCTGTCATGTTGCGGTTTTATGATTTGAAACAATGGCAGCCAGCGCTTGAACGACGTGGCGCTGATCAGACTCCAATAGATCGGGCCCCATCGGCAAACTAATCACCCGATTTGCCGCTGCTTCTGCAACCGGCATATTTCCCTTGCTGTAGCCAAATCGTGCTAGGGCTGGCTGAAGATGCAAGGGGATTGGGTAATGCACAGCTGTCGGGATGCCGACCTCCTTGAGACGGATCCCAAGTTCATCACGATTATCGACCTGAATCGTATATTGAGCATAGACGCTAGTTGCATGTGGCTCAATGTAGGGAGTTATAACATTTGGGCATTTTTCTTTAATCAAAGCCGTATAGGCGCCACCCAGTTTCCTGCGTCGATCAATTTCACTGTCGAAGCGTTCCAGCTTCGCCAAGAGGATGGCGGCCTGAATAGTGTCAAGCCGACCATTTATACCTAGTCTAGAGTGCTGGTAGCGTTGCTCCTGCCCATGCACGCGGATCTCTCGCATTTTTTTTGCCAGGTTGTCATCGTTAGTGAACAATGCGCCGCCGTCGCCATAGGCACCTAGAGGTTTGCTTGGGAAGAAACTAGTCGAACCGATGGTTGAAAGGCCACCAGAGCGTTTCTGCTTATACGTCGCCCCAAAGGACTGAGCGGCGTCTTCTATCACCGGCAATAAATGACGTGCTGCGACTTCGTTGATAGCATCCATATCGGCCGGTTGCCCATAAAGGCTGACTGGCATGATCGCCTTGGTGTGGGGTGTAATAACCGCTTCGATTTGCGCGGGATCGATGTTGTAGGTCCTTGGGTCAATATCCACGAACACAGGTTTAGCGCCTAAGAGGGCAATCATTTCTCCTGTAGAAAAAAAGGTGAATGGGGTAGTCACGACTTCATCGCCCGCTCCGATACCCAATGCCATCATTGCAATCAGCAAGGTGTCTGTGCCACTGCTGGCAGCGATACAGTGCTGTACACCTACGTAGGACGCGAGCTTTTCTTCAAGCTCAACCACCTCGGGTCCCATTACATACTGACCATGGGAAAGTACTCGGTCAATGCGCTCTCGGATCAGTGGTTCTAACACCTGGAACTGTGTCTTAAGGTCGATGAATGGGATCAAGCTACCACCACCTCGCAGCGCGAATTAAGAATACGGTATAGCTCACCACTGACGGGGCAAACCGCCTCTCCACTATCCTCCAACGGCAAATCGAGTCGCTCTCCATAACGGCTCATCCAACCGATTTGCCGAGCCGGAACACCAACGGTGAGCGCATAAGGTTTGACATCTTTGTTAACCACGGCGCCTGCCCCTATGAAAGCATATTCGCCAATATTCACACCACAGATGATCGTGCAGTTAGCACCAAGAGTCGCCCCCTTCCTGACAAGGGTTCTTCGATACTCATGCTTTCGGCTAACAGCACTGCGCGGGTTGTAAACATTAGTGAACACCATACTTGGGCCACAAAAAACATCATCTTCTAAATCAACGGCATCATAAATGCTTACGTTGTTTTGAACTTTTACATTATTGCCAATAACAACATCGCTACCGATGAATACATTTTGACCGAACGAGCACCCTCTGCCAATTCGAGCCCCATCTGAGACATGTACCCAGTGCCAGATCCGGGTACCGTCACCAATGGAAGCCCCTGGATCAACTATTGCAGTAGGGTGAATAGATACTGACATTGTGATTCAACTTGTTCACTTATTGTGGGTCAACCGATGATAATAGAGATATGAAAATAGGTAGG
>JACCDP010649212.1_pt1 | contig 11621 bp, 12 predicted proteins | sample 7445841 | NCBI WGS metagenome assembly JACCDP01 (sample SAMN15323441, study PRJNA562643) | freshwater metagenome | isolation source: river surface water | place: USA:Blue River Watershed | collected 2017-08-17
AGCCGGGGTCGGCGTTACCTGCCGGCCGACCTGATGGCCGCCCATGGCATCGCCGCTACCGACCTGATGGATCGCCACCAGAGCGCCGCCATGGCTGACCTGCTGCGCGACGCGCTGGGATGGGCCCGAACCCTGATGCTCGAAGGCGCCCCCCTGGTGCGGCAGGTGCCGGGGCGTGCGGGTTGGGAACTGCGCCTGGTGGTTCAAGGCGGACTGCGCATCGCTGAACGCACCGAAGCCCTGGGCAGCCGGGTGCTGCATCAACGTCCCACCTTGGGGCCGACCGATATCGCACCTCTGGTCTGGCGCAGTCTGCGCATGTGAGGCCTCGACGCGGGGCAAGCGTTCGGCATGATGCGCTCAGAGCTGGCGGGCCGATCGCCTGTCGCTGCCGGGGGTAGTCACACCCTGCCTGAGCGCTCGCCGCTGCCCAAACGCCGATGGGTCCCGGGCCAGCATGGCCCGCTACTGGGCAGACGAGCCGGCCCTGCGACCTCGATGCAGGCCGCGACCGCAAGAAGGCCGGGGTGGATTTCAGGCCTCATGGGACATCCAGACGGTGACCGGCGTGATCGCCTGGTGCAAGACATGAGAAATCGGCAGGTCGTCCCGCGCAGCTGCACAGGCCTGGCGCAAAACCGCGTGCTTGTCGGGTCCCACTGGCAACACCACCTGCGCCGACTTGAGCAAGTGAGCCAAGGTCTGCGTGATGCGCGGATGGGCCATCCCAGGCGGCAGGCATGCCGGCTCGACCGGCAGGCACACCGACTCGGATTTCAGGTCGAGCGCGCTGGTCAAGGCGGCCATGCGCGGGAAGATCGAGGCGGTGTGACCATCGAGGCCCACGCCCAGAATCAGCACATCGGCCGGACCGACATCGCGCAGCACCGCGTCGGCCCGACGCGCCTGCTCGGCCAATGCGGCCGCATCGTGCGCCTGCACCGGTTGAACCATGCCCGGCGCCATCAGGCCCACGGCCTGCGCCTGGGCGGCCCGGCCTTGCAGCAGGTGTCGGCGCACCAGGGCGGCATTGCTGTCGGGGTGGTCTTGGGCCACACAGCGCTCATCGGCCAAACCGACCTGCACACGCGACCAATCCAGATCTTCCTGGCGCAAGGCCTCCAACAGCGCGATCGGCGAGCGACCGCCAGAGACGCACAGCAGGGCGCGGCCACGCTGGGTCAAGGCCGATCGCAGTCGGTCGGCCACATCGCGGGCGATGCGCCCGGGCGCTTGTGCCGCTGGCACCTGCACCATGACGCCCTGGGGAGAGGGCATGACCGGCCAGGCCTGCGAACCGGCCACCGAATCGATGGCCATCAAGCCTCCTCGAACCAGGTCAGGTTCTCGCGGGCCATCAGGGCCGACGAAGCCGCCGGCCCCCAACTGCCGGCCGGGTATGGGCGAGGCTTGTCACCCATGGACTGCCACCCCTGAAGGATGGGCTCAACCCACCGCCAGGCGGCCTCGAGTTCGTCGCGCCGCATGAAATGCGTCAGGCGGCCTTTCATGACATCGATCAAAAGCCGCTCGTAGGCCTCGGCCCTGCGTTTGTCGGAGGAAGACTGCAAGTCCAGTTCGAGCCGGACCGGCTGCAAGGTCATGCCCGAGCCGGGCTCTTTGGCCATCAGACCCAGATGGATGGACACTTCGGGCTGCAAGGTGATGATGAGCCGGTTGGGCTGCTGCCGCGCACTGGCCCCGAAGATGGAAAAAGGCGGCTCGGCCCACTCGATGATGATTTGCGAGTGACGGCGGGCCATGCGCTTGCCGGTGCGCAGGAAGAAGGGCACGTTGGCCCAGCGCGCGTTGTCGATGTGCGCTCGCAAGGCCACGAAGGTCTCGGTGCAGCTGTCGGTGGCCACCCCCGCTTCCTGCAAATAGCCTTGGGCCGCCTGTCCATCAGCCAGGCCCTGTTCATACTGGCCCCGCACCGTGTCGCGCCGCACATCGGCCACGCTCATGGGCCGCAGTGAACGCAGCACCTTGAGCTTTTCGTCTCGTACATCGTCGGCATCCAGCGAAATCGGCGGCTCCATGGCCACTATGCAAAGCAGCTGCAACAGATGGTTCTGCACCATGTCACGCAGGGCCCCAGCTCCGTCGTAGAAGCCCGCACGGCTGCCCACACCCACCGTCTCGGCCACCGTGATCTGCACGCTCTTGATATACGGGGCGCGCCACAAGGGCTCGAAAATGGCGTTGCCAAAGCGCAAGACCATCAGGTTCTGCACCGTCTCCTTGCCCAGGTAGTGATCGATGCGGTAGATCTGGTCTTCCCGAAAGTGACGCGCCACCGCGGCGTTGATCGCCTGCGCCGAGGCCAAGTCGGTGCCCAGGGGCTTTTCCAGCACGATGCGCGATCGCTCATGGATCAGGCCGGCTGCACCCAGATGCTCACAGATCGTCGCAAACAGACCGGGCGCCGTCGCCAGGTAGAACAGGCGCAGATGTGCCGACAGCCCCAGCTGCTTGAGCGCCGCATAGGCAGCGGCATCGGAGAGGTCCAGGCTGACGTATTGCAGGCGCTCCAGGAAGGAGCCCCAATGTCCGGGCTCGAAGGCCGAGGCTTCGATAAAGCCCGGCGAGCGCTCGCTGATGAATTGAAGGTACTGCTCACGCGACCAGGCTTGACGACCGACGCTCACGATGCGTGTGCCCGGCTCCAGGCGACCGTGCAAATGCGCCATGTACAGCGCGGGCAACAGCTTCCTGAAGGACAGGTCACCGGCCCCCCCAAAAATGACGATGTCGGCAGACGGTGAAGACGGCTGGTTCATGAGGCGACCCAGAGGCATCAGACCGGGCCCATCAGACCCTGGCGATGTAACTTAGTAAAACCCTCCGCTTGCACAAGCAAGCCGGTCGGGATCTGAATGCATGATTTCTTCATGTTAAAAATGAGCTTTTTTCCCTGCGAAAAGTATGGAACTCGGCGTTAACAGAGGCGGGGCAAAGATCCAAAATAGCTTGTAACTCCGTTACATGTCGAGGTCAAGCCCAGGCTGTCCGCAAAACCCGGCCGGTCTTGACCCAAGGGCCGCGAGCCAAGAAGGGCCGGCGCCTGGGCGGTTCGCAGGGGCCGGGGGCCAGGCCGTCTCTCGCAGAGCCTGCTGCTGCGCTTGAAGCGACAATCTGGCCATGACCCCCGAGCAATACGTGCAAGACAAGGCAGCCGCCTCGGGCAGCAGCTTCTACTACGCCTTTTTGTTCCTGCCCAAGGACCGGCGCGCGGCCATCACCGCCTTTTATGCCTTCTGCCGAGAGGTGGACGATGTGGTCGACGAGGTCAGCGACCCTGGCGTGGCGCAGACCAAACTGGCCTGGTGGCGCAGCGAAATTGCCAGCGCCTACGCCGGGCGACCCAACCACCCGGTGCTCAAGGCCCTGATGCCCTGGGCGCCGGTCTACAGCATCAGCACCGAGCACCTGTACTCGGTGGTCGACGGCTGCGAGATGGACCTGCAGCAAAGCCGCTACCTGGATCTGCAGGGGCTCACCCGCTACTGCCATCTGGTGGCTGGCGTTGTGGGCGAAGTGGCGGCCCACATCTTCGGACAAACGCATCCAGACACCACCGCCTACGCACACAAGCTCGGGCTGGCTTTTCAGCTGACCAACATCATCCGCGATGTCGGCGAAGACGCGATGCGCGGACGCATTTACCTGCCGATCAGCGAACTGCAGCAATTCGATGTGAAGGCCCATGAAATCTTGCAGCGCCAGTATTCCGATCGCTTCACCGCCCTGATGCGTTTTCAGACCGAGCGCGCCTTGCGCCTCTACGACGAGGCCCTGACCCTGCTACCGTCTGCCGACCACCGGGCCCAGAAGCCTGGCCTGATGATGGCCAGCATCTACCGCACACTGCTGCGTGAGATCGAGGCGGACCAATACCGGGTGCTGCATCAGCGCATCAGCCTGACGCCGCTGCGCAAGTTCTGGCTGGCCTGGAAAACGCAGGCCTTCGGCCGCGTCTACTGATGCGGGTGGCCGTTGTCGGCGCGGGCTGGGCCGGCTGCGTGGCTGCGGTCGAACTCATGCGCCGAGGATGGCAGGTGGTGCTGCTGGAGGCTGCGCGTCAGCCCGGAGGCCGCGCGCGCCGGCTCGAACTCATGCACCAGGGACAGTCGCTCGCGCTGGACAACGGGCAGCACATCCTCATCGGGGCGTACCGGGACACCCTGGCGATGATGCGAAGCCTGGGCCTGGAGCCTGAGCAATGGCTCAGGCGCATGCCCTTGACCCTGCGTTTTGCCGATGGCCGCGGCCTGAGCCTGCCCGACTGGCGCCACCGCATGCCCGCCACCCTGGCGGTCAGTGCAGGCATCTTGGCCGCGCAGGGCTGGAGCTGGATCGACAAGCTGCGGCTCATGCACTGGGCCCTGGGCTGGCAAGTCCGTCGTTTCGAGTGCGCAGACGCGATGAGCGTTCTGGATGTGTGCCAGGGCCTGTCGCCCGTGCTGGTCGATGAACTCATCGAACCCTTGTGCGTCTCTGCGCTGAACACACCGGCCCACCGGGCCAGCGGCCGCGTTTTCCTGCGGGTGCTGCAAGACGCCCTGATGAGCAGCCGCGACGGGGCCGATCTGCTGCTGCCTCTGTGCGACCTCAGCGCCCTGCTGCCGCAGGCAGCGATCGCGCGGCTGCTGGAAAACGGCCAATCGGTGAAGATGGGCGCGCGCGTGCAGTCACTGCAGCACGACGATGCGCTCTGGCAACTTCAATACCAGCAAGAGGGGCGCAGCCAGGATCTATCGGTCGATGCCGTGATCCTGGCCTGCCCCAGCTCAGAGGCCGCGCGGCTGGTGTCGGCGCTGCCGCGGGCCCACGGCTGGCGAGAACAAGCCCTGGCCTTGCAGCATGAGGCCATCACGACCGTCTATGCCTACAGCCCTGGAGCACGCCTGCGTCATCCGATGCTCGCGCTTCGAAGCCGTACCGACGCGCCGGCGCAGTATGTCTTTGACCGGGGGCAGTTGGGCGGTCCGCCCGGGCTGTTGGCTTTTGTTGTCAGCGCCAGCCCGCCCGACCGAGATGTCCTGGAGGCGCAGGTGCTGATCCAGGCCCGCAGCGAACTCAAACTCGCGCCGCTGCAGCCGGTGCAAACGGTGATCGAGCGCCGGGCCACCTTTGCCTGCACCCCGGGCCTGCAACGCCCCGGCCCGCAGATCGTGCCGGATCAGCCACGCCTGTTGGCCTGCGGCGATTACGTCGACGGTCCCTACCCGGCCACCCTGGAAGGTGCGGTCAGATCCGGCTTGAGCGCCGCAGCCCGGCTGCGCTGAGACAAACGCCGGGCGGCTTAGCCCTTGCGCGCCAACGCCCGCACCGCCTGCTGGGCGGGTCGGGCCAGGCAGGCCTTGAGCCATTGCGCGGCGTGCGGCTTGTCCTGAAACAGCTCAGGCATGGGCTGGGCCCACCCGAGCACCGAGGCGACGCAGACATCGGCGACGGTAAAGCGCTCACCGGCCAAGTAGGGGCCGCGGCCCGCCAGGTGCTGCTCGAGCACCTTCAGGGGCACCTGCAGCCTCGAACCCGCCTCTTGCGCCAGCTCGGGCTTGCGCCGCTCGGCCGGCATGGCAATGGTGTGCATCAGCACGACCAGCGCGTCTTTTTCGCACTCGGTCACGGCCCAAAATGTCCAGCGCAGCACCTCGGCCTGCTCGGCTGCGGTTTGACCGGCCAGCGAGCTGCCATCGGCGGCGGTAAAGCGCTGCGCCAGATAAAGCGCACACGCCATGGACTCCCAGACGATCACGCCGTTGTCGTCAACCACCGGGATATGACCGTTGGGATTGATGCGCAGGAATTCGGGGCTGCGGGTGGCACCGTCAGCGTAGTGGGTGGGAATATGCTCGTAAGCGAGCCCCAGTTCGTGGGCCACCCACAGCGGTCGGGCGGCGCGCGAGGCGGCGATGCCGTAAATTTTCAGACTCATGACTGACTCCCTGGGTTAGAAAAAATTCAGCGCAGCAGCTCGGTCAGCTCATGCAGATTGCTGACCGTCTCGTGCGGGTGTTCAGGATGCGGCCACAGGTGGTCCTCGCGATTGACCCACACCGTCTGCATGCCGCAGGCCAGGGCGCCCAGGACGTCCAGACTGGCGTCATCGCCAATGTGGAGCACCTCGTGCGCTGCTACGCCCGCAGCGGCCGCACCGGCCGCAAAAATCGCCGGATCGGGCTTGCCGACCCCAAAGGATTCGGCACTGATGGCGGCCCGGAAATAGTCCCCCAGCCCGATCCGTTGGACATCGGCATTGCCATTGGACAGGGCCACGATGGGGTAACGCTGCGCCAGAAACGCCAGCGCCGGTGCTGCGTCCTCGAACAGCTGCACCTGCTGGCGTGCCTCAAAGAACACCGCATAGGCCGGATCGGCCAGGCCCTCGTCTTCACGAGAGGCCTGCAGCGCCCGGCGAATCATCTCGGTTCGGATGGCACTGAGCTGATGCTCGAGCTCGGGCTGCTCGATCATCACCGCCTGCCTGAGGCGATGCCGCTGCAGATCATCGGCCAGCAGCTCGGCCGGTCGGGGGGCCCGGCGGCGCAGCCATTCCTGCAGGGCCGCCTCGGCGCGTGCGATGGTCGGCCAGATGGGCCAAAGTGTGTCATCGAGGTCCAGGGTAATGGCCTTGACTTTGAGTCGGTCGAGCATGGTGGGCGAGAATAACGCACATGGCTTTCTCCCCCGAACCCGCCTACAGCCACGGAACGGCGCCCGCAGTGGGGGCACGCACCGGCGTGCTGTACTGCAACCTGGGCACACCCGATGCGCCCACCGCCCCGGCGCTGCGCAAGTACCTGGCGCAGTTTCTGGGTGATCCGCGGGTGGTGGAGATTCCGCGGCCCATCTGGTGGCTGATCCTGCACGGCATCATCCTGCGGGTGCGTCCCAAAAAATCGGCCGCCAAATACGCCAGCATCTGGACCGAGGAAGGCTCGCCACTGCGGGTGTGGACTGAAAAGCAGGCGCATCAACTCGGCCAGGTTCTGGCCGATCGCGGCCACCGGGTTCTGGTGCGCCATGCGATGCGCTACGGCTCCCCCTCGGTCGCCTCTGTGCTCGACGAATTCAAGCAATTGGGCATCGACCGTGTGTTGGTGGTGCCGGCCTATCCGCAATACAGCGGCACCACCACCGCCAGCGTGTTCGACGCTGTGTTCGCCTGGGCTCAGAAGGCGCGTCGCATGCACGAGCTGCGCTTTGTCAATCACTACCACGACGAACCGGGCTACATCGAGGCGCTGGCTGCTTCGGTGCGCGCCCACTGGAAGGCCCACGGACCGAGCGAGCATCTGGTCATGAGCTTCCATGGTGTGCCGGCCCGAACGCTGGAGTTGGGCGACCCCTACCACTGCGAATGCCACAAGACGGCCCGCCTGCTGGCCCAGAGCCTGGGGCTAAGCCGCGAGCGCTACACGGTCACCTTTCAGTCGCGCTTCGGCAAAGCCCGCTGGCTCGAACCCTACACCGAACCGACCCTGGTGGCCATGGCGCAGGCGGGCACCCGATCGGTCGATGTCATCTGCCCGGGCTTTACCGCCGACTGCCTGGAGACGCTTGAAGAAATCCGCGACGAGGCGCGTGAGGCCTTCATCACCGCCGGTGGGGAGCGCTTCGAATACATCGGCTGCCTCAATGACCGAGCGGAGTGGATCGATGCGCTGGCCGACGTCTGTGAGCAGCATCTGGCCGGCTGGAACACACTGCTGGCACCGGACCTGCAGGCCCTGGCTCGCAGCCGCGAACAAGCCCTGGCCCTGGGCGCCCAGCGCTAGAGGCAAGCCACGGGCTGACCGCTGCGATGCAGGCCATGCGCATCGACAAATGGCTGTGGGCCGCGCGCTTCTTCAAGACCCGCGCCCTGGCCGTTGAACAGATCGACAAGGGACGCGTGACGCTCAACGGACAAACGGTCAAGCCCGCCCACGATGTGCGTGCCGGCGATCTGATCGGCCTGCGGGGCCACATGCCGCGCACCGTGATCGTGCGAGGCCTGTCGCAACAGCGCGGCCCGGCCCCAATCGCCCAGCAACTCTACGAGGAAACACCAGAGAGCCTGCAACAGCGCGAGCGCCTGCACGAACAAATGCGCCTGCAGCCAGAGCCGGCCCAGGGGCACGAGCGCGGCCGACCGACCAAACGGGACCGGCGCGAACTGAGCAAGGCCTGGGACCAGCGCTGGAGCGCCTCCATCGACGATTGAGCCGGTGCTCAGAGCCGCAGGAAATGCTCGCGGTAGTGCACCAGCTCGTCGATGGACTCATGCACATCGGCCAGCGCGGTATGGCTCTGGGCCTTCTTGAAACCGCTGTAAACCTCGGGCCGCCAACGTTTGGCCAGTTCCTTGAGGGTGCTGACATCCAGGTTGCGGTAGTGCAGCCACGCTTCCAGGCGCGGCATATAGCGCACCAGAAAGCGCCGGTCCTGGCTGATGGTGTTGCCGCACAGCGGGGAGGCGCTGCGGGGGACATAGCGGCCAATGAAGTCCAGCAGCTGCTGCTCGGCCTGGGCCTCGGTCAGGTGGCTGGCCTTGACTTTTTCAATCAGGCCACTCTTGCCGTGGGTGCCCTTGTTCCAGGCGTCCATGCGGTCCAGCAGGTCCTGGCTTTGATGGATCACCAGCACCGGCCCCTCGATGCGCGGCTGCAGCTGCGGCCCGGTAATGACCACCGCGATCTCCAGCAAACGCTCTTTCTCGGGATCGAGCCCGCTCATTTCACAATCGATCCAGACCAGGTTTTGGTCCGACTTGGCAAGGCTGTCAACGGGGGATTGCGCTGGGCTCATCGGCGGATTGTCGCTGATGGCCTAAACTTTCCTGCATGAATGAACCCACCAGCCTGTGGACTTTGGTTTTTGCGGCGGCCGTCGTACTGATGGTGCTGACCAAGCTCTACCTCAACGGCCGCCAGGTCCGCCATGTGGCGATCCACCGGGCCCAGGTCCCTGCAGCCTTTGCCCAAAGCATTCCCTTGGAAGCCCATCAAAAGGCGGCCGATTACACCGTGGCCAAAGCGCGGCTGGGCGTGGTGGAACTGGCCTGGAGCACCGCCATTTTGTTGGGCTGGACCCTGCTGGGCGGACTGTCGGCCCTGAACCAGGCCCTGGCCCTGACCGGGACCTGGGGGCCTCTGGCCCAGCAACTGATCCTGGTGGCTGCCTTCGCCCTGATCGGCGGGCTGCTGGACTTGCCCCTGTCCTGGTATGCCACCTTCCGGCTGGAAGAGCGGTTTGGATTCAACAAAATGAGCCTGGGCCTGTGGCTGGGCGATCTGCTCAAGTCGACCGTGGTCGGGGCCCTGATCGGGCTGCCCATCGTCGCGCTGATCCTGTGGCTGATGGGCAGCACCGGGCCCTTGTGGTGGCTGTGGGCCTGGGTGGCCTGGATGGGCTTTAACCTGCTGATTTTGGTGCTCTACCCGACGGTGATCGCGCCCCTCTTCAACAAATTCGAACCGCTGCAAGACGAACAGCTCAAAGCTCGCGTCACTGCCCTGATGCAGCGCTGCGGCTTTGCCGCCAAAGGTCTGTTTGTGATGGACGGCAGCAAGCGTTCGGCGCATGCCAACGCCTACTTCACGGGTTTCGGCGCGGCCAAACGGGTGGTGTTCTACGACACCTTGCTGCGTCAACTCAATCCGGGTGAAGTCGATGCGGTGCTGGCCCATGAGCTGGGCCATTTCAAGCACCGCCACGTGCTGCAGCGCATCGCGAGCCTGTTCATGCTCAGCCTGGGTGCGTTGGCCTTGCTGGGCTGGCTGTCGCAGCAGGTCTGGTTTTACACCGGCCTGGGGGTGCAGCCTCATCTGAACGCCCCAAACGACGCCCTGGCCTTGCTGTTGTTTCTGTTGGTGGTGCCGGTGTTCAGTTACTTTGTCTCACCGCTGTCGGCCCACCTGTCCCGGCGGCACGAGTTTGAAGCCGACGCCTTCGCCTGCCGGCAAACCAGCGCCGGCGACCTGGCCAGCGCGCTGATCAAGCTCCACAAGGACAATGCGAGCACCCCCACGCCCGATCCCCTGTTTGCCCGCTTTTACTATTCGCACCCGCCGGCCTCCGAGCGCCTGGCCCGCATGACTGGCGTGGCTTCAAACCCGCTTGCCTCGGCTGCTCTATGACGACGGCCGCCGCACGCCCTGTTCGAAGCGCCCTCGGGCCCACCGAGATCGTGACCCGCCTGACCCAGCTCAACGGGGACCGGGCCCAGGGATGGCGGCTGATCGACGGCGCGCTGGAGAAGACCTTTGTCTTCCCCGACTTTCATCACACCATGGGTTTTGCCAATGCAGTGGCCTTCCTGGCCAACGCGGCCGACCACCATCCGGACCTGCAGTTGAGCTACGGACACTGCACCGTGCGCTTCATGACCCACGACGTCGGGGGCATTACCGTCAGCGATTTTTCCTGCGCGGCCAAGGTCGACGCCCTGTTCGATTGACCGAACGATCGCCGCGCCCCACCGAGGCCAACGCAAGCACCCGGGCAGCGCTGGTGGTCGCCAGCTTCGGTCGCCATGTGCTGGTGGAAGAGGCTGACGGTCGACGCATTCTGTGCCACCCCCGCGGCAAGAAAAACGAAGCGGTGGTTGGTGACCGGGTGCGGTGGATGCCCTCGGCCGATGAAGGCACCATCGAGCGGATCGATGAACGCCGCAATCTGCTGTACCGACGTGATGAATTGCGGTCGAAGTCTTTTGCAGCCAATCTGGACCAGGTTCTGATCCTGCTGGCGGCCGAACCGGAATTCTCCGAAAGTCAGCTCGCCCGCGCCTTGATTGCCTGTCGGGCGCAAGGTCTGCCGGTCCTGATCGGCCTGAACAAGCGCGATCTGCGCACCCACTTCGATCGCGCCTGGGTGCGGCTTGCGCCCTACCGCGACATGCAGGAACGGTTGCTGCCGCTGGCGATCAAGCCCGAAGGGGGCCCGCAGGATTTGTCAGATTTGCAAGAGCGCCTGCAGGGCAAGACCACCCTGGTGCTCGGTCCTTCGGGCGCTGGTAAAAGCAGCCTGGTCAATGCCTTGCTGCCCGATGCGGGCGCCGCAACCGCAGAGATCTCCCGCGCCTTGGCCAGTGGCCGCCACACCACCACCCGCACCATGCTGTACTGGCTCGATACAGACCGAACCAGTGCCCTGATCGACTCACCGGGCTTCCAGGAATTCGGCCTGCATCACCTCCCGGCTGCGGAGCTGGCCGCATTGATGCCCGATCTGCAAGCCCATGCGCAAACCTGCCGCTTCCACAATTGCAGCCACCGTCATGAACCGGGCTGCGGGGTGATTCAGGCGCTGGAATCGGGCAGCCAGACAGAGCCCATCAGCCCTTCCCGTTACCGCATTTATCTGGATTTGTTCGAGGAACTGTCCCGGCCGGCCCGCTATTGAGCGCGGGCCGAAGCCCCACCACGTCAGCCGAGCAGGCGGGCCAAGGTCAACAACGCCAGCAACACGATCCACAGCACCACCGCGCGCCAAACCAGGCCGACGACGCTGCGCAAATGAACCGGCTCAGGCGGACGGCCGCCGGCGCTGGGCGGCACCGTCGGGGCCTGCGACTGCGACAGCTCGGGCGCCGCGGCACGCAAGGGCGATCCGCCCAGCTGCACATTGAC
>JACCDP010697425.1_pt1 | contig 11619 bp, 7 predicted proteins | sample 7445841 | NCBI WGS metagenome assembly JACCDP01 (sample SAMN15323441, study PRJNA562643) | freshwater metagenome | isolation source: river surface water | place: USA:Blue River Watershed | collected 2017-08-17
AGCAACACGAGTTACTGCTACTTTTAGTGGTGTTTATCAGATTTATTACAAAATTAATTACCAAAAAGTTAATACTACTAATTCATACGCAGTTAGAACATGGATAATGAAAAATGATGCTGATCTTAATTATACAACTACTGTTCAAACTATGGATACAGCATCACAATGGATGCAAGTTACAAATCAATATGTTGTAAGTATGAATGCTGGAGATTATTTAGAGGTAGGTTGGTTTAGTAATAGCACAAATGCTAATACTGATATATTAGATTTTAATCTTAGTAGTGGCCCATATCCACGTGTTTCATCACAAACTGTTGTTGTTACTCAAATTTCAAATACTACAAGAGGTGCTACTGGTGCTACTGGTGCTACTGGAGATACGGGTGCTCAGGGTGCTACTGGAGATACGGGTGCTCAAGGTGCTACTGGAGATACTGGAGCTACTGGAGCTACTGGTGCTCAAGGTGCTACTGGTGATACGGGTGCTCAAGGTGCTACAGGAGATACAGGTGCTCAAGGTGCCACTGGTACTGCTGGAAAAGGTTTTAATATTTTCTCAACAATCAATACATTTGATGAGTTATCCTTAGTGCCAACAGAGCCAAGTAATATTGGTGAATTTGTATTACAACTAGGAGGACAATTATATTTATATTTAGGCTCACAAAAGGGTAATACAGGAACATATTTGGATTATAAATATTCAGGTGATATTACAGATGACGCAAAACTAACCGGCGCAATTAGCACTGGTTACTATTTTATTGGTTCAAATGCTGATGATGTAGCTAATACACAAAGCACTAAAAAATTATATTATAATAGAAACATTTTATCAAATGGATTTACTCTTACTGGTGGTTCAGGAATAGCCGCAACACAAGTAAAAGCAACTTATAATGGTATTTATCAAGTTTACTATAAAATTAGTTATTATAGACCTACTGCGACTACTGGCGCATATGAAGTTAGAACTTGGTTACAAAAAAATGGTACAAATCTTGATTATACAACTACTATGCAAACTATATTTCCAGCAACATCCAGCGCTGGATCGCAAAGTCAAGTAGCACAATATGTGACAATTTCAAATCAATATCTTGTTAGTTTAAATGCTGGAGAATATGTGGAGGTTGCTTGGTTGAGTAATAATGGCGGTACTAGCGATATACTAGATTGGTTTGATCAAAACACAATCCGTCCAATGACTTCATCACAAACTATTATTGTTACCCAAGTTTCAAATACAGCAAGAGGTGTTACTGGTGCTACAGGTGCTATAGGGTCTCAAGGTTCTACTGGTGATATAGGTGCTACAGGGTCTCAAGGTTCTACTGGTGCTACTGGTGCGACTGGTCCAGCTGGTATAACTGGTCCAGCTGGTGTCATAGGTGCTACTGGTGCCACAGGTGCCACTGGTGCCACAGGTGCCACTGGTGCCACTGGTGCTACAGGTATCACTGGTGCCACTGGTGCTACAGGTGCTACAGGTGCTACAGGTGCTACTGGTAGAACAGGTGCTACTGGTGCTACTGGTGCTACAGGTGCTCAAGGATCTACTGGTGCTGGTGTCGCTGGTGCTACTGGAAGAACAGGTTCTACTGGTGCTACAGGTTCTACTGGTGCTACTGGTGCTACTGGTGCTCAAGGTGCCACTGGTGCTGGTGCTCAGGGTGCTACAGGTGCTACAGGTGCTACGGGTGCTACTGGTTCTCAAGGAGCTACTGGTGCTGGTGCTCAGGGTGCTACTGGTGCTACTGGAGCTACAGGTTCTACTGGTGCTACTGGTTCTCAAGGTAGAACAGGTGCTACTGGAGCTACTGGTGCTACTGGTCCTCAAGGTTATCAAGGTCCTGGGGGGTCCCAAGGTAGAACTGGTGCTACTGGTTCTACAGGTGCTACTGGTGCTCAAGGTCCAGCAGGTGTTGCGGGTTCTGGATTATGGGGTACAACTGGTTCTGGTTCAACAGGAACACATACATATTACAGTGTTGGAAATGTAATTATTGGTGATCTCGGTGCTGCTCCTGTTTCTACAACAATTACTGTCGAAGCACCAACCATATCTTCTACCGATACTACTTTATCACCATATCCATCACAGTTATCTTCAACAGATGGAACATTTTCTTATATTGAATTTACAAAACCTTCAACAACTGGATATACTATTACATTTCCTTATGATATTCAATTGAATTATATTATGACCGGCCCTGGTGGTTGGGGTAGAGGCATAAATACAACGGGGTCATATGAATTTGCTGTTGGTGGTGGTAGTGGTTATGTAATAGGACAATTTACTCTTCCCGCTAATACTCTAATGAATATAAAATTAGGCAATTCAGATTCTACAGGCACAAGTCCTAAATCATCAACTTTGAGTATAAATAATACAGTAGTAGCTACTGCTAATGCTGGTGTTATAGGTAATTATTATTATCAATATTTGTTCAATACTAGTGCCTATATGTACTATTCAGTAAAGAATACACAAAATACAAATGGAACTGGAACTGCTACTCCTACATTAGGCGGAACTGCTACTGTAACTGCTGGATATGGAACTGGATATAATGGTGCTGGTGGTGAGATATTTACAGATCAGGCTAGAACTAGTAGAAATAGAAATGACACCTGGTTATCCAGTAGCCTGATGTTTGTTACATCTTCCAGAACAGTAACATTTGGAGGAACTACTATATCCTATAGTGTTTTTGGGGGTCCTGGTGGAACAGGAACCTATCAATCAGGATCCAAAGGTGGAGGCGGTAGTTGGTCTAATTCAACTGTATCGGGAACTGCTGGCGGCGATGGTTATTTCTTACTCTATTATACAAAAACAATTACAGTAACATCATTACCTCAAAAAATAACTTTATCAAATACATATATAGAATTTCCAGATGGAACAAGACAAACTTCTGCTAGTTCTGGTTCTGGTTCTGGTTCTGGTTCTGGTGCTACAGGTGCTACAGGTGCTACAGGTCCAGCAGGTGCTACAGGTCCAGCAGGTGCTACAGGTCCAGCAGGTGCTACAGGTCCAGCAGGTGCTACAGGTCCAGCAGGTGTTGCGGGTGCTCAGGGTTCTACTGGCGCTACTGGTGCTATAGGAAGAACAGGTGCTACTGGCGCTACTGGTGCTACTGGTGCTACAGGTTCAGCAGGTGCTACAGGTGCTACAGGTTCTACTGGCGCTACAGGTTCTACTGGCGCTACAGGTGCTCAAGGACCAGCAGGTCAAGGCTCTGGACTATGGGGAACAACTGGTTCTGGACCTACAGGTACTCATACATATTACAATGCTGGAAATGTTTATATTGGAGCTCCATGGAGCACTACATCTGTTGTTAATGTTAATGTAAAAGCAACAATAACTAATAATGATGGTGGTTCAGTTCCAACAGTACAAACTTCAGCAGGAGGTCAATATTCTTATATAGAATTTATAAATCCAGCACCAATAAATGGTTACACTATTACGTTAGATAGAGATGTTACTGTTAATTATGTTTTAGTTGGACCCGGTGGAAAAGGTTATGGTGCGGATAGCGTTTATTATTTTGCTCTAGGAGGAATTGGAGGAGGAGCAAAAGGTTCGTTTAATGCTACTTCTGGTACTACAATAAAAGTTATTACTGCTTCACCAAGTTCTAATGCGTATACATCAAGGCTTTTTGTAAATAATACTGAAGTTGTCAATGCTAATTCAGGTGCTAATGCTATTAATAATAATGCTAAGACAAAATATGTTTCACCAAATTCAAGTTCACAATGGTTAATACCTTCTGCTTACGCTTCCAGTCCCGCTGCCTCAAATGGTTCAGCTAATATTCTTAATGCTAGTTACGGAAACACAATCTCTAGGCCTTCTGCTTCAATACTTCTTCTTCCTAATTATACAACTCCAACATCAGATACTAATTATAACCAGAATGTCCTGGGGGTTCCTGCATCACTGACAGAAACATTTGATGGAACAACTATACAATATTTTATTAATGGAAATATAAACAACACTGGAAGTAAAGGTGGTGGTGGTGGATGGTTATACGTGGGAGGTGGTTCTTTTCTCACAGCTGGACTTTCTGGCGGTGATGGATATTTTTTAATGTATTTTACAAAAACTGTATCAGCTGTTTTAAACTCACCAGCACCAATGATAACCTTAACAAATTCATATATAGAATTTCCAGATGGAACAAGACAAACTTCTGCTAGTTCTGGTTCTGGTTCTGGTGCTACAGGTCCAGCAGGTGCTACAGGTCCAGCAGGTGCTACAGGTGCTACAGGTCCAGCAGGTCCACAAGGCCCACCAGGAACAGCCTCATCTGGTAGTAGTTATTGGACAGCAGTAAATACAAATGATATTCAAAATTCAAATACAAATGCTGTAATTATTGGACCAACTGCTGGTGCCACTGGTACAAATAGATTAACTATTAATGGTAGTCTTAATGTAACAGGAACTGTTACAGCTGTTAGTTTTAATGCCACATCAGACTATCGTATTAAAGAAAATGTTGAAACTCTAGACTTAACACGTTATAAGACCGATAATTTAAGACCTGTATCATATTTAAATAAATTAAATAATAGATATTCATTAGGTTTAATTGCTCACGAACTACAAGAACAATATTCATTTTTAGTAAATGGTGAGAAAGATGGAGAAGAAATACAATCAGTTGATTATATTGGACTAATAGCAATATTAATAAAAGAAATTCAAGAGTTAAAATCAGTTTTAAGACGTAATGGAATAGAGTAAAATAGAAAAATTGAATAATATAACAACTATTTAATAATTAATATAACAATAAATACAATAAATGGAATTCTCTGAAGAACAACAACAATCATTCAATAAATATATTCAGGGGCAAAATATATTTATTACAGGTCCAGGAGGGACAGGTAAATCCGCACTAATTAGATATATTAAACAACACGCAGACGCAAGATGTAGAATAATCCAAGTATGTGCTTTAACCGGCTGTGCGTCAGTATTATTAGAATGTAAAGCCAAAACACTACATTCTTGGTCTGGAATAGGACTAGGAAAAGGCACCATTGAGAATCTTATTAAGAAAATTCAGAAAAATAAGCATTCCAAAGCAGCATGGAGAGAAACTGAAATTCTTGTTGTAGATGAAGTATCTATGATGTCACTGAAACTATTTGAAACATTAGACGCAATAGGTAAATCAGTAAGGAAAGATAGACGCCCATTTGGTGGTCTACAGCTTATATTTTCGGGTGATTTCTACCAATTGCCACCAGTTGGAGACAAAGATGATCCTGACACGTGTAAATTCTGCTTTGAATCGGAGTTATGGTTTTCAACATTTCCAAAACAAAATCATATTCAATTAAAGAAAATTTTTAGACAAAATGACCCAGTATATCAAACTATTTTGAATCAAGTTCGTGAAGGACGTCTTAAACGATTAACAAATGATATATTATTAAACCAAGTAGATAAAACGCCAAGCAAAGAACTAACAATAAAACCAACAAAGTTATTTCCAACCCGTAATAAAGTTGACAGCATAAATACATCAGAAATGGACAAATTAGAAGGCGACCAAGTAGAGTTTAAAATTAAGTATCACGGTGACCTTGAAATGACGGCAAAAGAGAAACTACAACGAATGCAATTTACACCTGAACAAATCAAAATTGAGTTACAATTTTTAAAAGGAAATTTAAGATGTGATGAAATTATTAAGTTAAAAATTGGTAGTCAAATAATGTGTATTGTAAATATTGAACTAACAAATGGTGAGATGCTTTGTAATGGTAGTCAAGGTATAGTAGTTCGGTTTACGCAAGATGGTCTTCCTGTAATAAGATTTTCTAGAGCCAATAGTACAAATAGTAGTTCTGGATTTGAAATACCAATGACTTATCATATTTGGCCAAGTGAAACTATTCCAGGAGTAGGTGTGTCACAATTACCAATTATATTAGCGTGGGCATTAACGATACATAAAGCACAAGGTGCCACATTAGATATAGCGGAAATAGATGCTGGATCTAGTATATTTGAATGTGGCCAGACTTATGTAGCATTGTCACGGGTAAAAAGTTTGGAAGGATTATATTTGACATCATATGATGTAAAGAAAATCCGAGTTAATAAGAAAGTTCAGGATTTTTATCAATTAATAACAAATACAACTACTATAACAACTGATTCAAAAGTAGAATCAAAAGTAGAAGAAGTAGAGAAAGTAGAAGAAAAAGTAGAAGAGAAAGTAGAAGAAAAAAATGAACTAATAAAAACAATAAAATTATTTAATTTATCAGAATATGAATATAAAAACTAATTACAACTATTATATATATTAAAATGGCAACAACAACTCCTAATGATGTTTTTACTAAAGCTACAAATGACGCACATAGATTAATTGGTAAAGCAGATGATGATACATTATTGCTTTTATACAGTTTTTATAAGCAAGGCACAATTGGTGATAATAACACTGAGAAACCATCTTTTTTTAATTTCAAAGCTTCTAAAAAATGGGAAGCATGGAACTCACTAAAAGGATTCTCAAAAACAGTAGCCCAAGGACAATATATTAAACACGTTAATGATGCGTTAATTAAGTTTAATGCTTAAAGTCGTCTGCGTCTAGCCAAATAACCAGCCGCGCTAGTGCCAACCATACCATATGCTGTATGTGGTTTATAAACAAATGTGCCTTTGCTAGAAGTATAGCATAAAGTATTTGAGCAATTATTATATGTTTTATTATAGGGTAATAATGTAGTATCAAATAATGAAATAAAATAAGAACTACGATTTAATAAGCCTTGAGGATATGCTGTAACATTACTTGTAAATGATGACATTATATTATTAATAGATATTTTATTAATAATAAAATTAGAAATCGTTAAGTAAATAATATTTACATAACTCTTTTTCCACAAGCACTACATCCAGGTTTTGCTTTGTGAACGCGATCAATCATTTTCGCATTTAATGATGTTGGTGTTACAATAGTTTTTGATGCTAAACCCGCTTGTGCTTGAGTCGCATTTAAACGCAAACCATTATAATTGGAATTATTACTAAATAACATTCGGTTCATTTATTTATTTTATAATTATTACAAATATTTTAATTATTTATTTTGAATTTTATTTGTTATATTTGTTATATATTTGTTATATTTGTTACTTTATTAATAAACCGCTGGCAAGCCAGATAAAATCTTACAAGCAACTGTTGTTGTAGCATCTGGATAAGCATATACATTATATTTATCATCATTATTGGGAATACAATTACAGTCATAATAAATAGATAAGTATGTACCATCAACACTCTCAATAGAACCATCTTCAAAACGCACAGTGTAAATACCATTATTAATAGCAATTATTTGTGCTTTATATTTTTGACCACTTGAGTCACCTACTTTTCTGGCAAAAACATATTCACCAACACTATATGTATATGTAACATTGTATATTTTATCTTGTGTATCGCTATTTACATATAACTTAACATCAGTATTAGCATTATCTAAAACTATTGGACAATTACAATTATCAACAATAGCTGTCTTCATTACTTTTCCACCATAAATTGGATAAGCTCTATTAAAAGGAATGTATGGTGTACCAAATGTAGGTGGTATTACGCCACGGCGAAGTGGTGCTTTACCCTTAAGTCTATTCAAATATCTGTCATATGAATTATGTTTAATATCTACACCGGCGCCACCAGGTGACATAGCTCCAGGTCTATTAGCAGTAATAGTGCGCTTTGTGCTACTTGAGTGGTAACCAGTTCCGGCGCCAGTTTTAACAACTTGTATATGGGGCTGTCTTCGGTCACTCATTTGATTCCAATTGACACCTGGACTGACTACATATGTAGAGCCAGAAATATCTACAAGTCTATATTCAGAATCAGGGCGTTCATATACATTTAAAGCACCTAAATTCATTGTGAATAATGATGATTGAATACGCACCGTATTTTGGATAATTTTCTGGCGTTGATATTGGGAAGCAGGATCATTTGCGGATAAATTATTATTACAACCTCTACATCTGTAAACTAACGGACTTTCTTTTTCTCCTTTGGGTCTTAAACTGTTAAGTGATGATTGCTGGAACATTTATATATATATATAAAATTATAAAATTGAAATAATAATACATCTTTAAGAATGATGTATTAAATTTAAATACAGATGACAGAATTTTTACAAATAAAAAATGATAAACTTGACACCAAGCCAAAGACTGACATTAATATTGATACAATCACAATTACCAGTACAAAATATTGCTGCTTATTGTGTAAGAAAAGCTATAGCCGAAAGATCTCATTAGATAAGCATAAAATATTGTGTGATTTTAAAAGCAAATCAAAGTTGGAACTACAAGTTGAAGAAGAAGAATTTGGCGACACACCATCACATGAGCAGTTAGTAAAAATAGTTCAAGAATTAACATTCAAATATATAAAATTAGAAGAGAAAATGGAAACACTACAGAAGTGGGTTAATCAAAAGAAACAGAAAATTAAAGTTATTGATTGGTTGAATGAACATATTGAGCCAACAATTGGATTCAAAGAGTGGATAACTACGGTTCAAGTAATGCCAGAAGACGCACTATCATTATTTGAAAACAATATTTTCCAGACATTTCAATTAGTAATAGAAAATAATCTAAAAGAAAATAATGACTTTATATATCCAATTAAGTGCTTCTCACAAAAAACAAATATATTCTATATATGTGAAACGGTTGATGAAAATAAATGCGTATGGATACAAGCAACAACTGAACAAATCTTATTATACTTGAAGAAAATACAAGGCAAAATTATTACTGAACTAACAAAATGGAAATTAGCTAATAAAGCACAGATTGATAGCAATGATAAACTATCAGACCAATTTAATAAAGCAGTTATAAAGTTAATGAGTGTCAACTTTACAACACACGATGTAGGTGCTAGTCGCATACGCAACGCATTATACACATTTTTAAAGACAGATTTGAAGAATTTGATTGAATATGAGTTTGAATTATAAATCTAATTATATCAAAACACTTTTACATTTGATATTTTCTTCTTTTTGTTAATTTATTATTTGTATTATTTATATTTTTTTTATATTTTTTGGTACCTGTATATTTATGTTTCTTAGTTTTACGTCCTTTTCTTTTTCCTTTGGCAACATTTTCAAACATAGTTTCAGGTATTTTAATTATATTTTTAAAATTACTAATAGAAAATGATGTATAATTAGGTGTATTTGATTTTCCCTTCATTTTATTACATGCTCCATTTTCCATTTGGTCTTTAAGTATGTTATCTCCAATATGATAAAAATATGATGATAATAAGTCCTGGAAAAAACGGCATTCTACTAAAACTATATCATTTTTTAAATCCATATTTGCTGAGAAAATATCGTGTTCATCATATTCTAACCAATCATGGTACTTAATAGATCCATCCTTTTTTTGGTTTTTCTCATTATTAACAGGATCTTCAAAAAAATCAAAATAGCTGTTTAATGAGTATCTTGGATCACCATAAATATCTTTATCTTTATCAATAACAATATCTTTGGAAAATATAACTGCTGGTTCTATTAGATCTTTATATTTATCTTCTTTAAAATGATCATCAATTAAATATTCTGATAATATTTCTGGTTGTAAAAATAATGATTTAACAATTTGTATAACTCTACTTTCATCATGTATTTCAAGTAGTTCTTTTATTTTCTCCTTTATTTCTTTATATAAAACATAATTTATATGTCTTGAATTAAAAAATAGCAAGTCTTTCAAATAAGTATAATATTGTTTTACAAAGTCATTATAAAATGAAAAATAGTAAAATCTGTTTATCTTAAATAAAATTAGAAACATATATGTTTTCAACTGTTTTACTTGTGTTTTCTTATTTCGTAATTTAATTTTTTCATCTTTTGTTAAAACATTAGATATTGTAAAGTAATCATATAATTTATCCACACATAATTGTATATTTTTAATAGTATTTATTCTCTCTTTTAATTCACTTGCTACTTCAGGTATACTATTTGAATAACCTGTATAATCAGTTGCAATTTGTATGAATATATCAATTATATCTTCTGCTTTGGCGGAAAATGTCATTTGGATTTTTGCGCACACATTATCAATACTGTCATCTAATTGTTCATTTGTTACTTGGTCTGTTTGTAAATAATATAGCCTTTTATTTTTTCTATAAAGCAAATAATCACCTGGAACTACTATTTCTTTGCCTTCTTCTAATGGATTATTATATAAAACTTCTCCTGGAATTGGTTTTAAATTATCTAAATGTTTAAGTATATTTTTTATCATATTTAAAAAAGTATCTAATATTAAGTTATTGCTTTGTTGTGGTTTATAATATGTTACAACCCATTCTACATTTGTAAAATTAGAACATTTCTGACTTGTGTCTTCTTTAAATTTAAAATGAATATCGTATGTTCTATCTTTTTCAGAACATCTGTATTTATATAAGGTATTTTTTACTGATACAGGAAATTTATCTTGGGGATAATCTTTATCAAGATCTTTACATAATGAACTTAATATTTTATTGAATTTTGGTTTTGCTATATCATTTGTAATATTAAATACGGCGTCTGGATATTCAGTGTTAGGTTCATATCTATCATCAAATCTATACATTTTTGCTGTTGGTTGTTCTTCGTTTCTTTCATATATATCGGCATCAATACTTGATGCTACTGATGAGCCTTTTGATGAGCCTTTTGATGAGCTTTTTGATGAGCTTTTTGATGAGCTTTTTGATGAGCCTTTTGATGAACCCTTTAATGAGACTTCATCACCTTCTTCTACTTCTTCTTCATCATTATCATCTTCTTCACCTTCTTCACCTTCTTCACCTTCTTCTTCGCCTTCTTCTTCAATAACTTCTTCTTCCTCTTCTGAATCTTCATTATCATCGTCATCATACATTTCATATTCATCTAATTTCTTAAACTCTTCCATATCTTTTCTTGCTGAATCTGAATTATATAAAACATAAGTTGGTCTAAACTCTTGAGTTTCTGTTAGTTTAACTAAATTTGTACACTCTACTTCATATCCTATACTTAATATTTTATCTAATCCAGATTGGTTATTTATATTTCCACCGCTTAATTTATTTTTTCTAGTTATTTTTCGTTTATTTCTCATAGTATTTGATATATATAATATAGAATATATATTATATAATTTATTCGTCTTCATTATGATCCTTAAAGTGCTTTATAATATTATTATGTAATTCCTTGATGTATGTAGGTTATTTTTCTGATCTTTTATAAATAATTTATGCGGGCGATGATTTATTTTTTAAATATTCAAATTTTAAATATTCAAATCTATCAAAAAAATGTTCATATAATATTTTAATTTCATTACAATCGGTGAGTCTTTCATTAATAAGAACACGAAACAACATATCTATATGTGAAATAAATATTGGATTATTAAGACTTTTTAACCATAATAATGTGTCTATTTTATTAGAAGATAAAATACCTTGTAGAAAAAAAGCTGTAGTTTTCATATAAT
>JACCDP010551975.1_pt1 | contig 11618 bp, 14 predicted proteins | sample 7445841 | NCBI WGS metagenome assembly JACCDP01 (sample SAMN15323441, study PRJNA562643) | freshwater metagenome | isolation source: river surface water | place: USA:Blue River Watershed | collected 2017-08-17
ATAGTACCTTGCTGAATAACAATATTGTCAGCTGCTACTACGCCTGCGCAAACTGCACCCGGTGTACTTAAGTTATTTACAAATGTATGGCAATCCGCTCTAGTTATTAAGTTACTACCAATAATAAACGAATTTACGTGGCCTACACAGTTTGTAGTACCACCTAAAATACCGCCGCAGTTACAAGCAATACAGTTATTTAAACCACCTGCTATAACTGAATAAGTACCAACGGTTCTATTATTGAGCCCGCTACCAACAAAGGAGTTAATTCCTCCTACGCAGTTATTTAAACCACCACCCACAACACCGTAAGTTGCGCAAGTGCAATTGCCTTGACCGCTACCAATAAATGATTGATCACTATTAGATATATTTGATATACCCCCACCAATCATTGAATTTACACCTAACACGCAATTTTGTTGCCCAGCCCCAACTATAGAATAGTTATTAAATGCTGTATTTAAAGAACCTCCAACCACAGCTGAATATTGACCATCAGCACAGTTAAATGATCCACCACCTATAAAGCTATAGATATCAGTAGCGCTGTTTGCTCTTCCTGAGGTAATACCGCTATAGAATGCATTAACTCTATTCGTTTGACCACCTAATATTGAAGAATAAAATGAAGTGTTTCCGATTAAATTACCACCGACGTTTAATGCTGATATATTATATAGATATGTAAATCCAGCTAAACCTTGTAATCTACCACCGCTATTAAACTGCACCATTGTATCAGATCCTGCAGCGCTTAATGCAGGAGTGATACCTTCAACTAAACCGTAAATTAATCCTGTCACGGAAAGATTACCAACAACAGTTAGTTTCTCATTTGGTTTGTCGGTACCTAAGCCTAGATTGTCTCCTGATAGAGAAATATTAGCACTTGTAGACCAGTATCTAGTACCTGATACAGGTTCAGAAAGTAAAACGTATTTATTAAAATCATTACCCGTAGTTTTAGCTGGAAGATAAAGATTAGGCTCTGCGTTTTGTAAATTTAAAAACTTATAACGACCGGGATCTGCACTTACAGGGACGGTAGTTAAAGTTTTTTCAGCTGCTGTTTGTGGAGTGTAACCCATATTATTATTCTGTTATTGTTGAAGTATTAAGGGTCTCTAAGATAGATAGAGTTAAATCTATAACCCCGTTTTGACCTGCACTAGCTATAATACAATCAAAGTTGTCTATAACTATTTTACCCACTGCTAAGTTGGTTACGTCGTTTGGAGACAATTGAAAGTCTTTTACAATATAAAAGAATGGCTTCGGTGGCACGTTGCCTAATCCGTCACCGTTACCCGATACACCTAGCGATATTGTTTGCGGATCTGATGTAACGTTTGCAGCTAACACTGTTAACATGATAGCAGCTGTATCTACCGGGGCAGAATATACTTGAGTTAAAGTGGTTGTGACACCCGTAGATGCTCTGACGAATTTGTTTAGTGGTACTTGAGCCATAAAATTATTTATTCTAGCGCGAGTGTTAACGGAGTAACTAATGATAGAATAGATCTACTAAATGTTCTACCTTCAATTGTACCGTTCTCTTGCACAATAGTAAAACCATTACCTACTTTAAAGTCACCGAAGTTATTCGTGCTTGTAAAATAAACGCTAGCTCCATCAAGAGCTACTGCTTCTCTATCAGGGTTACCTACACCACCTAACGATGGTAAAGCTCTCGATAAAACATTACCTGAACCAATATATTCAAAGGTATGAGAACTTGATGTTATTTGACTCTTAAGATAAAAGTTTACTGTGCCTCTTGACGGTATAGTATTGTCTGTAAGTGTCTTAGTTGTTAAAACATATGCTGCATCATCTGGGTTGACCACATAAGCTGATCCTACAGAGTATAGTGTATTAGGTATTGGATCATTACTAATAGTAAATACTAAACCATCATAAGGAGCGCTAATAGGAATTTGCCATGAATTGTGAGTTAAGTAAGTGGATGGGTTGTAAGTTTGGAATGCTCCGCTTATCGCAACTCTATTAGTATTGAATTGAATAATACTAGTTGTGTCAGCGGTAAGTACAGGAGCTGAAGATTTACCAATAGCTAATAAACCAAATTCTCCGAATGAAGCGTTAGAAGTATTAATTGAGCACTGACCGCCAGTATTTGTTTGTACACCAGCACTGCAGCAAATAGTAAATGTTGATACTAATTGCGCATAGCCATTATTTTCAATATGAATACCAATACCGCCTTGGTTAGTTTGAGTGAATGAGTCTAATACAAAGCTTCTTAAAAATCCGTTAACTAGACTTCCATCAACTCTGATACCGCATCCACCGGGAGCTCCAATGTCAGGGTCACCGGTTATAGAGGAGCAACCTTGAACGTAAGGGCTTGTAACTATAAATGGTTTTGTGTTTGGGGAAGGTATGTCATATAAGTCAGGTCTACCTGAAATAGTACCGTATCTATAAGCAATTGCTGTCATTGCGCTGTTTCTTGTAGTCCATGGCTTACCTGATCCTGCGGATAGGATTGGAAATGCATTTGCAGCTGCTGGGTTTACGTGGTTTCTGAAAGTAAATCCCCAAGTATAGTTAGCATTGTTTTGCCATAGAACGTCAAAAGTTGGATTCTTTGGATAAATACTTGCTCTTCTTAAGTTATCGCTCATCAATGAGGTGGATGGAGGTAAGTAAATTGGATTTTCTTCTTCGTAGTTACCGGCGTAAACCCAAATTGTATATTGTTTATTATCCTTTAGACCAGGTGCACCTGGGTTAGCAGCATTACTAAAAGGACCATATTGATTTTTAGCAACAAATGCAGCTGCTCTTTTAATAGTTCTAAATGGGGTAAACATTGTTAATCCATCATTTTCATCATCCCCAGAAACTGATACGAAAACCGTGTTTGCTATTATTCCCAATGCAGCAGATAAATTGCCGTAAATATCACCAGTTACAGATAAATTACCAACAATTGTACCTGTTTCAGCATAATCAATATCAAATCCTTGAACAGTATCAGTGCCGATAGCTAATTTTTTACCGTAAAGATATTCAGCAGCAGATAATGAACCTAAAGTACATAAACTTCCTGTCATCGTACTTCCTGATAATTTTACGTATCTGCTGTCTAGTTGTGGTTGTTCTAATCTACCTGATTGTGCATTTGTGTAAGCAAAAGCTTGGTACCATTCATTTGAAGAAGCAGAGTTACCAGCATATAATAAATATTGAGCACTTAAGTTATTTACCAAAGTAAAGTCGTCTACTTCAGCAATAATTTTAGACCCTATTACGTGGGTATTTGTTCTAGCATTTGTATTTTCTCCACCACCTAAAATACTACTATATTCTCCGGTTAAAATGTTATCATAACCAATTTGAACACCGCTTAAGTCTTTCTTATATATGAACCCTTTAAAAGCTGATAAGTTATCAAAATCATTTACTTGCACCTGACCGTTATCTCCTGCAGCAGATAACGTTACTCCTAACTGAAAGTATTCATTTAAGGTTGATAGTTCTACCTTATATGTGGTAGGACCATGTACGATCGGCATTACATCTCCAGCTGTTAAACCTGGTACCTGAACTGTAAATGAATCGTTTACTAACGGGAGTTCTGTGATTTTTACGAAAGACATTTCTATTATTTATTGCGATAAATAACTAAACTCTTAGGTTTTAAGAATTGACTTTATAGGAACATACATATAATTGAGGTATGACGATTGCAGATTATCTAATTAAGTGTCTTAATAACGGTCATCTCCGTTCTGATCGTACTTCTCTTGTTAGAGGTATGGGAGAGACTTGGAAGTTCGTACCAGATTATAAGTACGGGCCTGGTATTCTTGTTAATACCATTACCGGTAATATCTTGTCAGTCGCTGAGATTAGCGACCGTCAGATTGACTTCAATAATAACGACTGGGAAGTTGTGCATAATTAATAATGCCTAAAAGTAAGAAATTATTCACTTACGAGTTTGTCGATGGCTTTAAGGAGGTACCTGCCTCCTTTAAAGCTAAGTGTAATATTACCGGCGAACTTGTACCTATCTATCACAAGGTTCTCGAAAATATGATTCGAGACAAGTATAAGAATAATTTTTCTTATTTTGAAAAACACTTCACTAAAAAGGGTGCAGAAAAGAAGCAAAAGGAAGAAGAAGGGTACGGTACAGACAAATATAGTTTGAACGCGTATTCCGACTATCTTATTATTTGCTATAAAAGCTGCATCGAAAAACTTCAAGATAACTTTAATCAAGAATCTATTAAAAAAACGAAGATTGAAATGGATCATATTACTGCATGTTTTATGAAACATTTCAATAGGGACATTACTAAGTACGTCTAGGAACTATTATAAAATAATCACATGAACCTTAATCTTGATACGACTGATTTTCAGCGGGTATCTAATATTAATATTCCGGATATTTTTTACCGTCGAATGAAGACGGGGATGTCTGATCTTGACGAAATTTTTGGTAACGGTATCCTTCCTGGATCTTCCTTTACCCTTACTGCCCGAGCTGGTTGCGGTAAGACCACCTTTCTCCTCCAGCTCTGTGAAGCTCTTGCCAACAATAATTATAAGGTAGGTTATGCTTCCGGGGAGGAGAATACTTTTCAGCTTGCTTTCAATTGCGAGCGTTTGAATGTTAAGAACGTAGAAATTGCTAATATTACAAATATTGATAAGCTTTGTGAGGCTACTAAAAGCTTTGATGTGCTTGTAATTGATTCGTTTCAAGCTCTTACCTCTGAAGACGATCTTAATAGTAGAGAGCTTGAACGACATGCAGTTACGTCTCTGGTAACTGCAGGTAAGATTAACGAGTGTGCAATCTTCTTTATTATGCATCTTACTAAGGCTGGGGTCCTTAAGGGTGGTACTCTTATTCCTCATACTGTAGATGTTAATATGGAGATCGTTCCTGACGATGATGCTGGCGACGATCAAGCCCGTATTATTAGCTTCAAGAAGAATCGTTTCGGAGCTTGTGGAGATTATAGTGCGTATATGACTTCTACAGGGTTTGCTTTCAATGGTAAGGTAGACGTTACCGAGAGAGCTTCTCCTAAGGAGAAGCGTATGGAAGCTAATATTCAGAAGGTTCTTAGCATGAAGGAACCTCCATATATTACTAAGAAACGTGTTATGAATGAACTTGATCTTACATCTTCACAAGCTTATGTATTGTTGAAGGAAATGACTGACAAGAACCTAATCAAAAAGTTTGGACGTGGCGATGATGCTATCTACAAAGCTGTGAATGTTAATATCAATGAACAAATTTATGCCTAAGATTACTAAGACTAAGACTGCTAAGACTAAGACCTCTAAGAAGACCGTTGTTGAAGATGCTCCGGTAATCAATGTCGATATCAACGATGTTGATACTCAGGATACTTCTGATGTCGATGGCCCTCAAGAGATTGCCCTTACGAAGTTTAAGAAGCTTTTTAAGGACGAAATTAAAGAGACCGCTGCATGGCTTAAGCGTGAAGATAAGGAAAAGGACTTTCCTGATAACAAGTCCATTAAGGAAGCTGCATTGAGAATGACTATTGATAATCATCCAGAGTACGTAGTTTCTGAGTAAGTTTTACGGGGGTGTGGTGGAATGGTAGACACTACAGACTTAAAATCTGTTGCTTTATAAGCGTATCGGTTCGAGTCCGTTCACCCCTACCAATTATGATAGTTTTAAAGCCTGATAAAAGACTTAAACAAAGATTTAAAAGTATTGATTTTAATACCCTATCTTTAGTTTATTCTCTTTTATTCGATAACATTTATAAGGTTTCTAAAAAGAGGTCTTTTAATATCACTTTAAAACTTACATCCGGTGTATATTCATATTATTGTTTTGACCAAATAGGTAGCAATGTAAGAATTAATATATCAGAAGTAATATTTGATGAAAAAGAATTTCATCTAGTTCTACTCCACGAGTTTAGACATTTCTGTCAGCATAAAGTATTAAAAATTCCGTGGAGTAGAAAATATTACGATGATAGGACAGAAGAGTCCTATACAAAATCACCATCAGAAATAGATGCAGATAATTTTGCTTTTATATCTGAATTCAAAGTTTTACGGATATATAAAAGAATGGTTAAGTTTAAAAAAAGTTTGTCTCATTTGAATGCTTTTAAAGGAAGTTTAGTATAATATAACTATGATCGATAATAAGATTCAAAAACTTATTGAACTTGGAATTTTTACCGATCCTTCGTCGGTACGAGATCCTGGAGAAAAACAGCGCAACCGTTTCGGTAGAATGATCTACGGTCATAAGACCGCTGGTCAAATTGAAATCCTTACTAAGGATACTTTTGAAGATACTAAACGGTACTATGTAGCTAATGGAGCTAGATCTGCAGTAAAAAACTTTTCTAAAAATGTCTGCGCATAACTACGAGTATATAGATAGAATTATTATTGCTGTAGAAAAGAAGATAGAAGGTCAGCAACAGGTCGATGTAAATGTAGTTAAAGATCTTTTAATTACGCTTAAAGATGTGACAAATAGAAGTATGAATGAGATTTATTCTACCCCAGGTAACGAAGAGCAGATGGATTTAGGTTATGATTGAAAAAGAAAATATTATTTACGAAGCTAAATTAAACGGCTACTATTATTATTATGACAGGGACGGTTTTATTAGTGCGTTTAATACTAATACTAGTGAAGCTCAATGCTTTTATAGAACCAAAGAAGATTGTGTTTCAAGAAAAGATTTTGAAACTAAACTAATTTACATTTCTACGACTATCGATTCGTTTGAAAGTAATGAATAAGTAGATTAACTTTATGCTTTTTGTATAGCATTAAAAGATGCTAATACAGTAGCAGTAGCTCCTAACCCCATTCCTGCTAAAACTAAAGTATCAGGGGTACTGTTAATTTGGGTACCGAATCTTCCGAATAATGATGAGATTTCTACTCCTCCTGTACCTGCTGCAGTGCCTTGACTCCTTGGAACATAGCCGGAGTAAAGTGAGTAGCCACTACTTAATGTTATAGTACTACTTCCTTGAGCAAACTGCATGTAGGTGTTTTCAATGTTTTGCCAATTTAAATTTGCGTTGAAAGAAGGATTACGAAAAACTTTATACAATATATTTGTAGTGTTATCTGTATTGTATAAGTCAAAAGTTTTACCAAGAAATGCTAAATTAGAAAAATTAGGATTTATTCTTATTCCTAATATAGGTGTCATTACGTTGTTTTGAACAGTAACTGCAGAAGATAAAGACGCTGTTACAGCTACACCTAAAATTTCTTGTGCACCTTCATCTACTACAGTAGAGCAGATTTGCTTCATTTCACCAGAACCTGCACCTGTCTGTCTTATTTCATATCGTACAGGCTGATTAGGCGAAGTCATATAAGGTACTGATAATGCATTTAAGTTAGTTACTTGGTGAGCATAATAAAGTTTACCATTTAGGTAGAATCCAAATCTTACTCTCCCTAAACCTAACCATTCAAAATCTACAGCAAATATTTGGCCTTTAGTAAAGTCTATTGTAAGACCTGAAGGACCGGTACCATTTAAAGGGTCTAAATTCCAAGCAGATTGAGGAGCAAAAACTGTATTGGCAGTACCTAAAGTTTTAACGATATTAAAACTAGCTCCCGCAGAATTTATCTCAAGATAAAAACCATCTGTAGGTGTAAATGGAGCAGCAGATAAACTTTGAAAAGAGCCTATTCTTTTTATAATATTCGTCTGAGGAGGTGCAACAAAACTATATACTGTCGACATACTCTTACCAGGCTGGTAGTTATATCTTGTAGTGGTCTGTCTAATAACATATCCTCCATCCCCTGATGTGGTCATCATTATCAAGCTATCATTAGGAATGAATGTAGAAGCGCCTATGTTAACCACTTCATCAAAGTATTGTGATTGCTTATCGTAAAGAAATTTAGAATCTAATAAAGAGTTCGGCAAACTCATTCTCAATCTACCAAATGCATCTGATGATGCATTATCACCGAAAGGGGATGCATTTGTAGTCTGGGTACCTATATCATAAGTTAGTAAAGCGTTTTTATTGTATATGTTTGTCTGGGTTATGTTAGGGTCATCATAACTTTGCTCTACTACAGTAAGCTGGGGGAATCTCGTATCGTTTAAAATCTCTACGAACTTATTATATTCGAGAGTACGGATGTTATTTGAAATTAGATACGGATTGATAGACATAAAAATTAATAAACTGTCATTGGGAAGCTTGAGAAGAACTGCGTACGGTACGAAACTAATCCCGCTCCCGCTACAAATGCAGCACTTACTTGATTACTATTTGTTAAGCCTCTAAATGTCATTTCTGCTGACGGCGGCACGACAAAGCAGCATAAAGCTGAAGGAGCTGGATTTAACAAACTACCATTATCCCAAACCTTTAAAGGGTTAGCTCCTAAATTCAAAACAATTACTTCACTACAATTGAATGAAGATAATTTTGCAAGTGATGTTGTAAATGAGTCCGTAACCGAAAAACATAAATTGAGATTATTCCAAGCCATAACATTATTTATTAAATTCATATTGGATATTGCAGGAACGTTACTATAATAAGGTGTATGAAGAATACTAAAGAACAGTGGAATGAGTATCTTAATAACCGTGACATCCGTCCTAAGACGTTTTCCGTAACGTTTGAGCGTGACCGTAACGGTGATTTTAAGATTCTTGGTAATCAGACCAAGATGCTTGATGTCATCAATCAGCATGAAGCAAATTGGGTTCGTGTCGATAGCCGTAATTTTCTCTCGGCTCTTCGTAACTCGAAGGTTACCGTCGCCTAAAACTATAATACGTAGCCTAGGTATGGTTAGCCCAGCCTAGGCTTTTTTTATGATTGTAGTAAATCCAGATACTAAGACGACTTTACTGGTAAACAGAAATTACCAGGCGTTTAGTTTCTGTACCGCTAGAGCAGCCATAAGACATTTAATGGCTGATAGAGGTAAAGGTCTTGATGCTGACGGTAATGCAGTATCATGGACCGGTGCAGATTTAGATATTGCTGGTCATAGCGTATTAAGATGGTATAATAATGAAGTGAGCCTATACCCTGATCAGCCTTGTTTGAGAAGTGCTCCTGATAAAGAAACAGGAGAAGAGAAACAGTGGGCTATTCCTACAGTTTTTGTTTGTAATCATTCTTTCGGTATTCATAGAAAGACAGGAGAAAACGTATCTCTCCGTTCTATCTATAATGCATATAAAGGAGTATGTCAGTACTGTTTTACAAAGGTTAGTATGAACAGTGCAACTAAAGACCACGTATTCCCGAAGTCTAAAGGTGGTACTAATCACGATTTTAATATCGTTTTAGCTTGCAGACAATGTAATAGCGCTAAGGATAATAACTACCCATATTACGATATAAATGGTAAAGAAGTTAAGCCGATTAAGTTCAGCAACTTTGAGATAATGCTACGTAATATGCCTACTTTGAGAGAAGAATGGAAACCATTTTTACATCTATAGAATAAATAGATAAATGAGGTTTAGTGATTTATTAACATTATTAGAAGTTAATCTTTATAATAAAAATGATTTAATAGATTTAATTGACGCAGTTTTAAGATGGAAAAACGTTACTAAACCTGAAATTATTAATTGGTTTAAAAAGCAATATGTTAATTGGGTTATATCACCTGTTAACGATGATGCTCCTGTGACTGATTTTAGACATTACAAAAAGGTAAAATATTACACACCAAAATTAGACGATCCTGAATGGGCAAGAAAATCTGATATAGTAAAATTTGATGGGTTTAGTTCACAACATGGGGATTATTTAGCTCACGTTATAGACTATTTTAATCAATTGGATAATACAGAGCTTAAAAAGATTTATAAACAACCGTATGAAATAATAATTAAAAAGGTTGAAGAATGGGATAAATATCTTGCTAGTGAAATGGGTAAAGTGCAAGAAAAGTTAGAAGAAGGAAAAGATGTAGAAACATTAATGACTTTTCCTAATGGATATAGATTTGTAAAACTTTTAAGCAAAAAAGCATATGACGTAGAAGGTAAACAAATGGGACACTGCGCCGGTAGTTATGCAGAAAGTGAAGTATCAATTTTATATTCATTAAAAGATGAAAAAGGAGAATCACACGTTACTATTGAAGAACGTATAGGAAATGATGAATATGATGAAGAAGATGAAGATGAATATAGTGCTGAAAACGCTGTTGTTGTGCAAATAAAGGGAAAAGAAAATAAAGCACCTGTAAAAAAATATTGGCCGTATGTTAAAGAATTCATTTTAAAAAATGATCTGTTAGTGATAAGAGATGGACAAAATGTGGGTATGGTGGACTATGAAGATAAATACTACTTTAAGGACAGTGAAGAATTCATAGAACTTTATAACAAAGTAATCGTTCCCAAAAGAGAAGATTTTATTAAAACTATTTTTGAAGAAGCAAAAAGTAATAACGGTGTAGTTTATTATCTTCCTTTAAATAACCAGTTTCTAACGGAGTTACCAGATTTTTCAAATATCACGGTTTCAGGCAATTTTTCTTGTGAAGAAAATCAATTAACTTCTTTAAAAGGTGCACCTAAAGAAGTAGGGGGGAGTTTTAATTGTAAAGATAATCAATTAACATCTTTACAAGGGGCTCCTAAAAAAGTAGGGAAAGATTTTTATTGTAGTCGTAATCAATTAACATCTTTACAAGGAGCTCCTGAAGAAGTAGGTAAGGATTTTTATTGTGAGCACAATAAATTAACATCATTGGAAGGAGGGCCTAAAAAGGTAGGAGGTCAATATATTTGTAGTGATAACTTATTAACAACCTTGTATGGAGCTCCTAAAATAATAAAAAAGACTTTCAGTTGTTCCGATAATCAATTAACAAACTTAATCGGAGGGCCTAAAGAAGTTGGTAGTTTTTTAAATGTAAGTAATAATAAATTAACAAGCTTACAAGGTATGCCTTACATAAAAGGTTTTGGGTATAGTGTTGATGATATTGTTATGACTAATAATAATCCTGTAAAATTTACAGAAGAGGATATTAAAAAAGCAATAATTGCTTCAAGACAAGCATCAGAAGAAACATTTAAAGAATACTTTGACAGACGTGGAACTATCGTATAATAGATTAAATAATTAAGACAATGCAAACCTCACAGATTACAAGCAAATGGTATATATCTGAAAATACATCAGATGTAACACCATGCGCTAATATCAGTAGGGTTTAAAGAGTAATACAAATTTACAACTTTAAACCCTAAGCCAAAAAGCTTAGGGTTTTTTAATGCAAGCTAGTGCTAAAACTAGCCCAAAGGACCGATAAGAAGGGTATCCAAACCGGCGAATAAAAAGTCGAGAGGGATAAAACTTAAGTTCTTTGTTATATGTAAGAAAGCGGCCCCGGACGCTTTTAAAATAATTCGCCGGGTAACTCTCCCCGCTAAGATCTCGGCTTTACTGTCGAGTCTGGCGGCCCCCCTCGGGCTACGGTCCGGGGGTTTTATTTCCTACCTGCACTGAAGTCTGGGTACGTATCCAGGAAGCAGCAATGCTCTAGGTGCAGCGTGGGACTATTTTGCCTCTATAGCACAGTG
>JACCDP011360098.1_pt1 | contig 11618 bp, 8 predicted proteins | sample 7445841 | NCBI WGS metagenome assembly JACCDP01 (sample SAMN15323441, study PRJNA562643) | freshwater metagenome | isolation source: river surface water | place: USA:Blue River Watershed | collected 2017-08-17
CCTTCTCGCGGCTGGTGCTGGGCCCCGCCACGGACGTCGCCGACACGCAGCGCGCCTGGCGTGTCGTGGCACCGCCCGAAGCGACGCGCGGCAAGCACGCGCTCCGCCTCTGCGGTCCTGCACCCGCGCCGCCGGATGCGCCGGTCGTGGAGCGGCTCGACCGCGCCGAGAGCCCGGACAATGCACCGTGGGACGCGGCCGAGCGCGGCGACGCGCTCGACCTGCCGCCGGAGGTGTTCGCACGCACGCCGGCCCGGGTCGAGTCCCCGGACCGGGTGCGGCTCCTGCGCGGCGTGCGTCAGCGCGCCGGATCGACCTCGCACTCCCCCGCGTAGAGGCGCCAGCTGTCGGTGCCGATCCCGTCCTCCGGACCGCGCGGCCAGCCGGTGACGACGAGGTCCGTGGTGAGGTCCATGTCGAGGTCCATGAGCGCCCATGCCGGGGACGCCTCGGCTCCGGTCTCGAGGTTCTCGAAGGTGGATTCCGGGAACCCGGTCGGCAGCAGGAAGTCCGAGGCGGTGGCAAACCCGCCCAGGCCCGGCGTCCCCGGGTGGATCACCCAGCGCGCGGTGCCGACCGGGCCGGGGGCGAGCGCCGCGGTGTCCGGTTCCTCCGCGGAGCGGGAGTCCCACGTGACGACGACGTCGGCGATCCCGTCGCCATCGAGGTCACGCAAGGACCAGGCCACCTCGCGACCGAACACCCCGTGCGGGTCGTCGAAGGTGCCCTCCGGGTAGCCCTCGGGCAACGGGAGCGTGACCGGGGTCGCGTCGAAGCCGGTCCCCGTGTTGCGGTGGACCTGCCAGCCGCGCGCGACGACGCCCGTGGTCATCGGGGCCGGGACGCCGACGAAGTCCGGTCGGTGGTCCCCGTCGAGGTCGACGAGGGCGTGGCGTCCGAGGTCCAAGCCCGCGCCGAGGGCGTCCGGGACCGACCACGCCACGGCCTCCGCGAACCCGGCCCCCGTGTTGCGGTACACCTGCGCGACCCCCAGCGGACGGAGGACGAAGACGTCGTCCAGCCCGTCGCCGTCCATGTCCACGATCCACCAATCGATGCCGTCCCGGTCGTCGGCGTCGCCGTGCGAGGCACCGACGAGCGGGAGCAGATCCTCGGGCATCCGCCAGGCCACCCCGTCGGCGAGGCCGAGCGCGCTGCCGGCGTGGAAGGTCCAGCCGGGCGCCGTGTCGTCCCCGGCCACGAGGAGGTCCGTGGTGCCGTCGCCGTCGAGGTCCTGCAGCCACCACGCCGCCTCGCCGGGTGTCGCGATCCGCGTCACCACGCCGTTGCCGCGCGGCGCCTCCGGGTCGGGCGGATCCTCGCCGAGCTTGGCGACGTCGAGCGCCACCGGCACGTCGTAGCGTGCGGGTGCCCCGAAACCGGCCCCCTCCGACGGGTAGAGCGTGGCGCTCGGCGCCAACGGGTCGCCAAGACCCGGCGCCGCGCCGAAGAGCAGCACCGCGGGCCGCCCGTCGATGTGGACGAGGCGCCATGCGCCGGCGTCGGTCATCCCGCCGTCGAGCGCCACGAAGGCGTCGTCCCCGAGGTCGCCGGGCAGGCTCCATGCCGCCCCGAGCGCGGAGAAGCGCGTCCCGATGCACACGGGCGCGGGCGCCTCGCCGGTGTCTCCGCTGTCGTCGGGTGTTCCGGTCTCGCCCGAGTCGACCGTGGATCCGCCCCCGCCCTGGGCCTGCGCCGGACGACCCGGCTCCTCCGGCGCGCATCCCGACAGCCACGCCAGCAGCCCGAGCCCGCCGACGCGATGAAGCGACGTAACGTCCATGTGTCCCCCTTCTCCCCCTCCGAGCTAGGGACGCAGCCCTGCGCAGGCAACACCCCGGCGTCCGCCGCGGGGGGCGTTGCGGGGGGCGTTGCGGGGGGCAGCCAGCCCCCCGCCCCAAGCCTCAACCCCCCACCTCGATCCGCACCCGGAGCGGATCTCCACGCATCTCGAGCACCTCCGCGTACGTCCGCGCGCCCTGCCGGGTGAAGCGGAGGCCCACGCGGGTCCCGCCCACGGCCACGCCCAACAGGTCCAACCGTCGCAGCGGCTGCGGGAGCATCGGGTCGACGATCCGCACGACGCCGACGCCATCGTCCCCACCCGCGGCGTCCGCGGACAGGCCGAGGCACGCCTGCAAGAGCATGAACAGCGCGCCGCTGGCCCACGCCTGGGGGCTGCAACTCACGGGGTAGTGGACGACGAGCCCGCCCGACGTGCGCTCCAACCCGCAGAACAGCTCCGGCAGGCGATGGTGGGCGAAGTGCTCCGTCGCCGCGAGCAGCCCCTCGGCGAGCCGCAACGCGTCGCGTCCGTACCCGTAGCGCGCCATGCCGAGGGCGATCAGCGCGGCGTCGTGGGGCCACACGCTGCCGTTGTGGTAGCTCAGCGGGTTGTGCACCGGCTGACCGGCGGCGACCGTGCGGATGCCCCACCCGGAGTACAGATCCGGTCCGAGGAGCATCCGCGTGAGGCGCTCGGCGCGCGCGGGCGTCACGGCGTTGCACCAGAGCAGGTGGCCGGGGTTGGAGGCGACCGTCGCGACCCGTGCGCCGTCCCCGTCGATCGCGAGCGCGTGGAACCCGGTGCGCGGCATCCAGAACGCCGTGTCGATGCGCTCGACGAACGGCCCGACACGCGCCTCCCAGGCCGCGGCCCGGGCGGGTTCGCCGCGTGCCCGGGCCAACGCGGCGCCCGCACGCCACGCCGCCGCCGCGTAGCCTTGCACCTCCACGAGCGAGATGGGCGCGCGCGCGTGCGTGCCGTCGGGGTGGCTCACGCCGTCGCGGCTGTCCTTCCACCCCTGGTTCTCCAAGCCCAGCGGGGTCATGCGCTGGTACGCCAGGAACCGCGTCCCGTCGGCGGTCCGGGTGTCGAGCCACCCCAGCGCGGCGACGACGGCCGGCCAGACCGCGTCCACGAGCGCCCGGTCACGCGTCCAGGCCCACGTCTCCCCGGCGAGGATGACGAACAGCGGCGTGGCGTCGATGGTGCCGTAGTACGGCGCGTGCGGGATCTCCCCGGTGCGCACCATCTCCCCGCGGCGCAGCTCATGGAGGATCCGCCCGGGCTCCTCCTCGCGCGTCGGGTCGTGTCGGGTGCCCTGGAACGCCGCAAGGAAGCGCAGGGTGTCCTTCGCCAGCCCCGGCGCGAACGGGAGCAGCTGCAAGCTCGCGAGGATCGCGTCCCGGCCGAAGGGCGCCGCGAACCAGGGGATGCCCGCGCCGACCACCGGCCCCGCCGCGTGGACGACCCGGAGCGCGTGCACATCCGCGAGCGCCCCGTGGAGCGCCCGTTCGACGAGCGCGTTGTCCGTGCGCACCGTCACGCAGGTGCCACGCCAAGCGTCGGCCTCGCAGCGTGCGCGCGCGAGGCGGACCTCGAAGCCGGGGCGCAGCGCGGGACCTTCCGTCGCCGGGTCCCGGCGGCCCATGTGCACGCGACCGAGAATCGTCGCCTGCCCGCCGGGCGGCAGGAGGAGGCGGAAGGTGGCGACCCCGACGCCTCCCTCGCAGGTGAGGGACTCCGGCGGCGGGTGGAAGGCCACGTCGGTGACGTACTGCTCGCCGTCGCGGCCGCGGTACCGCAGGCTCGCGGCGCTGCCGGTGACCGTCGGCGCGAGCACCTGCCCGCGCGCGGGACGACGCGCGCCGCGGACCTCGAACACGTCGGCCCAGTCGGAGGCGAAGCGGATGCGCACGAGGAGCGTCGCCGGCCTCCCGAGGTGGTTGGTGAACCCCAGGTGCTCCACGAACTCCTCGTCGAGCACCTGCCGCCGCGCGACGTGGAGGTACTGGATCGGCTCGTCCAGGAGCCCGTCGTGTTCGACGTCGAGGGTGGTGAGGTCGACCTGCGAGGCGAGGCAGCCCTCCGTCCCGGCGGAGAGCAGCGTGGGCGGCACCGGGAGCTCCAACTCCCAATGCGAGAGGTAGCGGGTGTCCTCGAGGAACACCCCCAGCTCGCGGGCGCCGGCGGGCGCGATGTCCCCGCGCGAGGTGGTGACGCAGAAGGCGTTCCCGCGGCTGAGCACCAGCCGCCCCGAGGAGGTGGCGTGAGTCAGCTCGAGCGGCGTGCCGACATCCGGCGGGCTCCCGCTCACGCCGACACCCGGGCGCGTACGAGGCCCTGGTAGAGCCGGGCGTAGCGGTCCACCATGCGGAGCGCCCCGAAGCGGCGCGCGGCACGGGCGCGGCACCGGGCGCGGTCGAACCCGCCGGCCTTGAGGGCGCGGATGCGCGCCGCCATGTCCTCCAGGTCCCGGACGACCCAGCCGGTGACGCCTTCGTCGACGAGCTCCGGCACGCTGCCGCGGCCGAACGCGACGACCGGCGTGCCGCACAGCATGGATTCGATCATCACCAGGCCGAACGGCTCCTCCCACGCGATGGGAAACAGCGTCGCGGAGACCCCGCCGAACAGCGCGACCTTGCGCGCGTGGTCGACCTCCCCGACCACGTCCACCCACGGCATGCGCAGGCGGGCCGCGAGGTTCGCCTCGAACCAGGGGACGTCCGGCGGATGCACGCGTCCGGCAACGCGGATCGGCACCCCCGCGAGGCGCGCCGCCTCGACCGCGACGTCCGGCCCCTTCTCGACGGCCCAGCGCCCCACGAACGCGACGCCGGGCCCGCCCGCGCCAAGCGGGAAGCGCGACGCGACCACCCCGTGCCCGACGACGTCCGGCACGCCGCCGAGCAGCTCCGCGTGCCGCTCGCACAGCGCAACGAGGTGCAGGTTCGGGGAGGCCGAGGCGCGGTAAAGGTCCGCCAGCGCGCGCTCCGGCCCGTGATGGACGGTGAGCAGCACCGGCGCACGCGCCGTCGACGCGAACGCCGCCGCCGCCGGGGTGTGGGCGTGGACCACGTCGTAGCGGCCGTCCTCCGCGATCGCGCGGGCCGCGAAGGTCGTGTGGGCCAGCTCCCGCCACGGGTCCGGGGGCCACGCGGCGACAGGGTAGAAGCTGCGCACGCGCGCGCGCACCGTCGAATCCCCGCTCGCGAAGAGCGTCACTTCGTGGCCGCGGGCGTGGAGGCCCTCGACCAGCGTCGCCACCACGCGCTCGGTGCCCCCGTAGCCCTCGGGCGGCACCGGAACGCACGGCGCCGCGATCATCGCAATCCGCACCCGCGACCTCCTCGCTCCCCCGAACGTGGGCACCGGCCGCCACGCGACGAGGGTGCCCGAGCGCGCTGCGCTCGCGTTAGGGCGACGCCGGAGGACGCGCCGCATGTCTGGCAGCCGCGACGAGCTGGGACGCTACGAGATGCTCTGGGACTGCCCGGCGTGCGGCACCGGACGGCTGCTCGGCCTCACGCACCGCCACTGCCCGTCGTGCGGGGCGCCGCAGGATCCCGCGCGACGCTACTTCCCGCCGGAGGGCCAGGAGATCGCCGTCGGGGACCACCCGTACCACGGCGCGGACCTGCGCTGCGCCGCGTGCGACACGCCGAACGTCGCCATCGCGGCGCATTGCGTCAACTGCGGCGCCGGCCTCGACGGCGCGACGTCCGTGGCGACGCGCGGCGAGCAGGGGCTGCACGTCGACGACGACGCGAAGGCCGCGGCCCGGGAGCACGCGGCGCGACGCCAGGCCGAACGCGAGGCCTCGATGCGCGCCCACGCGGTCGCGTCGGGGGCGGACCCGGGGCCGGAGCGGACCCCGTCCGCGCGATGGAAGGTGGTCCTCGGCGTCCTCCTCGCGGTCGTCGCGGCGCTCTTCCTCGTCTTCGGCTGGACGAAGGAGGCCGCGCTCGAGGTCACCGGGCACCGTTGGGCACGCACCATCGCCGTGGAGGAGCTGCGGGCGGAGCGGGACAGCACCTGGCGCGACAGCATGCCGGTGGGGGCCTACATGGTCTCCAACTGCCGACGCGACCAGCGCTCGGTGCGGCAGGTGCCCGACGGCGAGGACTGCAGCACCTCCCGCGTCGACAAGGGCGACGGAAGCTTCGCCAAGGTCGAGACGTGCACGCCGCGCTACCGCGCCGAGCCGGTCTACGACACGCGCTGTGACTTCTTCATCGACCGCTGGGTCGTCGTCGACGAAGCCCGGACCTCCGGTTCGGCGCTCACGCCGGTGCCGTCGTGGCCCCCGACGCCGCCCACGACCGGCAACGGTCTCGGGGCGCGGCGGCCGGGCCGGCGCACGGAGACGTACACCGCGCGGTTCCGGGACGCGGAGGGCAAGGACCGCGACTGCGAGCTTCCCGAGGCGCGATGGAGCGGACTGGCGGTGCACTCGCGCTGGAAGGGCGACGTCGGCGTGGTGACCGGCTCGCTCGACTGCGACACCCTCACGCCGGTGCGGTAGCCCATGGCGGGACGCAACGACCTCGTCCTCTACCTCGTCCTCGCTCCCGAGTTCGGGGGGACGCGCTTCGGCCCGTTCGAGGGCCTGGAGGCGCGCCTCGGCTCGGACGGAAACCGCTGTCACATCACCATCCCCGAGGCTTTCGGCGTCGCGACGGAGCATTGCAAGGTGCTGCGGCAGGGCCCGGAGAACCTGCTCGTGGTGCCTTCGGACCGCACGGCCGCCGTGTGGGTGTGGAAGGGGGATGCGCGTCGACCCGTGCAGGCCACCGCCCCGACGGCGGTGCGCCCCGGCGACAGCTTCGCGCTGGTGAGCCCGGAGGGCCCGCGGTTCGTCGTCGAGCTCGGCCCGCTCCCCGCGGAGGTGCTGGCCGAGCGCGAGCGCGCGAAGAGCAAGCGGCGCGGCATCCGCGACCTGAGCGTCGGCGGATTCGCCACGGCCGGCAAGGATCTGCTGCTCGCGCGGCTGATGACGCTCTCGCCGCTGCAACTGGTCATGCGCGGCTGGCACTACATCGCGTCGGGTGCCATCTGGAACCCGCGCGTGCTGCTGCTGCTCGCGATGGCGGGCGGCGGCTACGTGGCGTCCGCCGTGGCCGGTTTCAGCGCCTGCTCCGCCCGCAAGGAGGCCGCGGGCTTCAAGAAGCAGGCCGACACCTGCCAGGAGAGTCTCGCGTACGCCGAGGGCATGGGCGGGAACGTCGACAACTTCAACTTCGACCAGCTCGCCAGCACGATCACCGGCGTGAACGCGCTCGGCCTCGCGATGCAGAAGGATCCCCAGTTCCTCGAGCTCGTGAAGACCGAGGCGAAGAAGATCGCGGCGAACCCCGAGCATTACAGCTGGCTCTACGAGAAGTCCGCGCGCAACGAGGAGTTCTCCAAGTGGCGCGAGCGCATGGAGAAGGCCGACGGCCTCGACCCCGACGTGCGCCGGATGATGCCGTACCTCGCCGCGACGCGAAACCGCGTGAAGGGCGCGTGGGACCGCGTCGTCGACAGCCAGGAGATCGAGGTCTGCGGACGCGGCCCCATCCGCCTGACCTACCGCCAGGCGCGCAACCTCGGCCTCTCCACGGTGCAGCTGGACGCCTACGTCGCCGGCGACGCGACGCAGGTCGCGCAGCAGGACGCCGAGCGCGCCGCCCTCCTCCAGAAGACGGCCCAGGCCGCGCTCGAAGCCGCACCGACCGAGTTCCCGCCCAGCCTCGCGGAGGTGGTGAAGCAGGGCCAGTCCACCTGCGTGCGGGCCGATGGCGACGACGACCGCGAGGATCTCCAGAAGCTCGGCGCCATGCTCGACGACCAGCTCGGCAAGGACGCGAAGCTCGTACCGGCGGCGGAGACCGGCTTCGGACTCGTCGCGCGCGTCGCAAAGATCTACGCCGCGGACGTGCCGAACCTGCGCTGGACGGACGACCGCGCCGCGATGCTCGACTTCCGTCGCGGCACGCCCACGGGCGCCATGGCGGACATCGTCGGCAAGCAGTGGGTCCTCGAGCGCACCGCGGAGGTGTTCGCGCGCGCGCTCGTGCTTCCGTGCGAGGGCGTGCTCGACGGGGATCGCGACCGCGCCGAGGCGACCTTCGGGACGCTGCCCGCCGCCGTGCCCTGCCTCGTGCTGAACTACCGCCTCACGCACGAGTGACCCGCTGGCAGGCGGCCGCGGCTTCCGGTATGCTCGCGACGGGAGGACAGGATGCTGCACCGGAAGTCCGCGCCGCAGGCGACGACCCCACCGACGACGGGAGCCTCGCAGGCGCCGGCCACGACGACGGCAGCGTCCACGAACACGCGCCAGAGCCGCTACGGCAACGCCGCGCTGTCGGCGAAGCCCTCCGCGGCGACGAGCCTCATGAATGACCTGCTGGCGCGCACCGCGACCGGCAGCCCCGCGAAGAACGACGTCGCCTCCCCGTCGACGAAGGCACCGACCGCCAAGCCCCCGTCGAGCGCCACGGCCTCCGCGACGAAGGCGCCCACGAGCCGCCAGCCCGGCAAGGACGTGTACCCCTCCGGCCCGACGGGCCCCGAGGAGACGACGCCGAGCACGGACGGCGTGCTGCGGCCGTCCCACGTGTCGAGCCGCCAGGTCGGCGCGCTCATCGCCGCGGGCACCATCACGCTGCAATCCACCGAGAAGGGCGGCTCCACGGTGGCGTCGCTCGTGAGCGGCACGCCCGCCACGGTCGTGTCGTCCAAGGGCGCGCGGATCAAGGTGCGCGTGCGCCAGGGCGCCGGGGAGGTCGAGGGGTGGGTCGACACGGCGGTCTTCTCGGACCAGCCGGCCCTCGCCAAGGACGAGGACAACCCCAAGCTCCGCGAGGACCTCGTGTACAGCCCGATCGAGGGGGACCACGCGCCGAAGGACCCCAAGGGCTCCGACACCGCCCAGGGCGGGCTCGGGGACTGCTTCTTCGTCGCGTCGATGGCCGCCGTGGCGAACGCCGCGCCCGGGCTCATCACCGACATGATCCGCTATGACCCGAAGAAGAAGACCCACACGGTGCGCTTCTTCGAGGAGTCCGGCCGCGGGGCCGCAAAACCGATCTACATCGAGGTGGACGGGTTCCTGCCGACGTCCCGCGACAGCCGCAACGACCCGTCCTACGCCGGGGACCCCGGCGGAAAGATGTGGCCCGCGATCGTCGAGAAGGCGTACGCGAAGTGGAAGGGCGGGTACCACGTGCTCGGGGAGGGCGGCACCGGAGAGGAGGCCATGACGGCGCTGACCGGCGGCAAGTCCACCGTGAAGGACCCCTCGTCCATGAAGGAGAGCGAGGTCGTTCCGTTCTTCTCGGCCGCGAAGCGCGACCAGAAGGCCATCTACGCCGGGGTCGTGTCGGGCGTGAAGTCCTCCCAGCAGCAGGTACTGCGCGGCGCGAGCGACGGGCCGTACACCGGCAAGGTCGCGCAGACCCACCGCTGGAACGAGATCATCCCGGGGACGGTGCGGATCACCGACGATCAGGGCAAGGCGCCCGCCGCACGCGACAAGGGCAAGGAGGGGGACGACCGCGCGCCCCTGTCCGGACGCGGAGTCAAGTCGGGCTCCGTCGGCTTCAAGGACAGCACCCTCGACATCGCGTATGACGCCGGACGCGGCCCGAAGGACGCCGGGGACCTGCGCGTGGAGTTCGATTACCACGGCGTCGTCGACCTGCAGAGCTTCCTCATCGGCGACCACGCGTACGCGTTCGACAAGGTGGTCGACGGCAACAAGCTGCAGTTCTACAACCCCTGGGGCACCTACCAGCCCAAGCCGATCACCGCGGCCACGTTCCTGCAGTTCTTCGACACCCTGGCGCTCAACACGCCGCCCGCGTCGAAGACCACGTCGTGACCGTGCGGATCGAGCCTGGGGACTTCCCCCCGGCCCTGCCCGCGGACGCCGCGGAACTCGTGTTCGCGCCGGGGCTCCACCGCGGCCCGCTCGTGTTCACGCGCTCGGTGCGGGTGCGCGGGGAGGAGGGCGCGGTGATCGACGCCGCAGGCTTCGGCGCCGTCGTGCAGGTCCACGAGGACGACCTCGAGGTCAGCCTCGAGAACCTGACCCTCCGAGGTGGACACGCGGACGCCGGAGGCGGCGTGCGTCTGGGCGGCTACAGCACCGTGCGGCTGTCGCGCTGCACGGTCGAGGACTGTCGCGCGCCGTCGAACACCGGAGGCGGCGCCTGGGCGTTTCGGGGGACGCTGATCCTCGAGGACTGCACCTTTCGCGGCAACGTGGCGCGGGCGGGCAGCGACCTCGTCGCGACCGGCACCGCGCGGGTCGAGATCCGGGGCGGCGGCTACGCGGGCGACCTCGCGGCGCGCGAAGGCGCGACGCTCGTGATCGAGGACGCGCAGGTCGACGGGACGCTGGACGTGCGGGGCACCACCACGCGCGCGCCCACCGTGCGCATCGTCGGGGCCGCGCCCGCAGGAGGCGTCCGCAACGACCCCGTGCTACCGGGAGTCGTCGCGGAGGACGGATGATCGCCTGGCTGCTGCTGGCCGCGTGCCGAGGGAACGGCGACGACACCGGGGTGCTGCCGGACGTGACCGTCGAGACGCGGACGGCGACCTCCGACGCGGACGGCTACGTCACCATCCCCGTCGACATGGAGGACGACGGCGTCTTCCAGGTCATCGTCGCGCGGAGCCGCGGCTACCTGTCCACCGACTACGTCGCCGACCCGTCGGGCACCACGGTGTTCGACTGGGAGGACTGGTACGAAGCGGACCACTCGCTGACCGACGCGTGCTTCCCCGAGCGTTTCGCGACGACGATCAACTGGCCGGTGCGTGCCGAGGACGGCCCGTTGCAGGCGGGCACCTGGAACGTGCGCGCGGCGACGGTCGGCACCGATTACAGCTACGTCAGCGGGGCCGACGTGGATGTCACCATCCTGCGGCGCACCGACGACGACCCGGAGCACGGCGTGCTCCACGTCACGGTTGCCTACGCCGAGGGCGTGTCGCAGGACGCCGAGGCCGTGCGTGGCACGGAAGCCGCGGTGGCGTACTGGACGCGCCTCTACGCCGGCTGGGGCATCACGCTGGACGTCGAATGGTCGGACGTGGCGACGGATGCCGCCCTGCCGGCCACCAGCACCGGCCTCCCGCCGATGGTGGCGTTCCTCGAAGGAATGGACCGCCCGCGCGTCCTGCTCCTCGTGGGAGAAAGCATCGACGGAAGCACCTCGTCCACCTACGGCATGGCCGGTGGCATCCCGGGATCGTGGATCGCCACGCCGACGAGCGCGGTGTTCGTGTCGTGGCTCGCGAACGCCGGGCGTGACGCGGCGTTCACGGAGGCGGAGATCGCGCTGTTCGGCGAGACGATGGCGCACGAGACCGGGCACTTCCTGGGGCTCTTCCACCCCGTCGAGGACGGCTACGCCTTCTGGGATTCGCTCGACGACACGCCCGAGTGCAACGCCTGGGAGCGCTGCGACGAAACGCTCGGCACCAACCTCATGTACCCCTACCCGGTGTGCACGGCGTACAGCATGTCGACGTGCGTGCGCCAGGATCAGCTCACCGGCGCCCAGTCGGGCGTGATGCACCGCTGGATCGGCGTGGAGGCACGATGATCACCCCCCTGCTCGCGCTCGCGCTCGTGGCCCACGCCGGTTCCCGCGAAGCTTCTTCCGGGGCGGAGGGGGGCGCGCCCCCCTCCGCAACGCCTCCCCCGACGGCTCCGACGGCGCTCGACCCGCGCAGCCCGCTCGGCCGAGCGCTCGCCGCGCGCGACGCGATGCCGTGCTCCGTGCTTCCCGCCACCGACGCCGCCACGCTGCTCGCCTGGGCGGACGCGGAGGTC
>JACCDP010078924.1_pt1 | contig 11616 bp, 10 predicted proteins | sample 7445841 | NCBI WGS metagenome assembly JACCDP01 (sample SAMN15323441, study PRJNA562643) | freshwater metagenome | isolation source: river surface water | place: USA:Blue River Watershed | collected 2017-08-17
AAACTCGCCAAAAACAAAAAACAATCACGCCCCTCTTTCGGACAAAAATCAAGCTCAGGAAGATAATCCCCTGCACTCACAACATGGGTCCCATCTGGCTTTCCAATACATGCAAATCCAAAATCAATTAATAGGGCTTGATTCTGTGTCTTGATAGACCATTGTGTCGAACCACATACAACCTTTTGTTGAACTGGTTGATCCGCTGCAATCATTAATACATTTGTCCCTTTCAAATCACGATGATTCATTCCAATTGCGTGCTCTAGGACAGCCATATACGTGGCAATCTGCGCCAACACTTCACAAATCAAACGGTCATTCGATGGACTTGGAACCCCCCATTGGAGCCCATGTTCCAACCAATCTGAAAATAATTTTGCACCCACTGTGCGCTCCAAAGATAATATAATTCCATGCGTAGGATGCTGAACAATATCCAACACACGTGGCACAGCTCTTGGAAATCCATATGCACGCAACACAGTATGCGCAATACTTTGTAAAATCCCTTCCAATAACAATCCCTGCGGATACTCAGGAGATGTCTTTATAAAACATGTTTGTATGCTCTGCCCTTCCAACCGTTCCGCCAAATAGGCTTGGCCAAATTTCCCCTTCATCGCAAAAACAAGTCCGTTGAAATACACTCGTTTTGTGCGAAATCCCTCTTTTGTAAGAGTCACTACTGGAAGGGTATGGGTCAGACGAATACGGCGAAGCCATGCATAAAGTGAAGAAAAAGTTTGTTCTGCTTCGGAAAAGCCGAGTTTCGTTAAATCTGCCCAGATTTGTTCCAACAAATTCATTCCAAAAAAAATCTGGATGAAGCACCTATTTCAAGCTTTGAAAACAATCCTCTCAAATCTAAAAAAGTTCTTTCGTCGGCAACTCGACTAACCGGGGCTTGAGTGCTTGATACGCTTTATTTTGTGATGGATTCGCCGCAATCAAATATGCGGAAATTTCAAATGGATGCTCTCCCGCTGGAACGTTCCCAAAAAAGCCTGTCCACCCTGGCGGTGCCTCACGATGAAGGATTCGTGATTTGACATCCCACCACACCAAATCAATCTCTTGCAAATCTGGTTGTGTCGTGCTTTGAAAAAGGGCCAAGGGAACATACTGGTCTTTCCAAACATACAATGGTGCCCATAATAAATCTGGATTGATTCGTCGGCGTGATTCAATATCCGATGGAATCGAGCCAACCCACGGCTTGAAACCCCAGAGTTCCTCCAATAATTTGTCCCACGCAGATTTATTTGCGCGTTGGCTCAAATGAACGCGTTCATGTAAGAGTGTATTGGCTAAATCAGCAGTTGGAAAGGTTCGACTTATACAAATATAATACGGAGGACGCGTATGAGGAAGTCCCTGGTCAGCGCTTTGATCCATCCAAATCACTTGTCCTGATGGCCATGGCTCCATTGGATTCGGTGATGGAACCGAACGATTTACAGTGAATGGTGATGGAACATAATCTTGCCCCGCCCGTGCAAGACGATTGATAGAAGAAGCAGCCACTTGCTTTCGATACCCATCAAGCGCCTCAGCACGTTGAAGCGCATTGAGTCCTTCTTGACCTGTAAGTGGAGGTCGAATTGGTCGCAACGGATTTTGAATTGGTTCAAATGCATCGACTCGTGAAGAGCCAATTCCCATCTCGGTTTCTAGTAGATAGAATGATTGTTGTTTTATGTCATCACAATTTTACAAAACCCTACCTCACAGCCATCCGTCGACAAATCCCTCTCCAAATCACTATCAAAGAGACAGAAGACCCCTTGCAAATGTATATGGCAACACCTGAAGAATACTTTGGATTCCTCTTTGGAGAAAAAAATACACAAGACAATAATGAAATATTATTCAAAGCATTTCATGATAAAAATTCCCCATTTTCCATCGCAATAGCAGAACTCAAACACTTTTTCGAAGATTTACTCAAACCGCGCTCTCCTTCTTTGGAGCAGATCGTTTCTTCCGAGTTGGAGGAAGATTTGATGTAGATGCTTCCTCTTGTTGTTCTTTCTCTTGTTGCTCTTTCTCCTTCTCTTCTTTTTGTTTTTGCTTCTTAATGGCTTCAGCTTGCTTGCTTGCATCCAACATCATTCGGTCCGCAAACATACTGTCTAATGTGCTCTGACGCTTCGGTATCTCTTTTTGAATGGAAGCAACTCGCGCAGTAGGTTTACGAACTGGTTCTTCGGTTTTAATCACACTCGCTCCCAACATCTTTCCAAATGCTCGCTTCGCAGATGAATTGTTTCGTTGAATGGCCTCGCCAAAGAGAAGATGATAGGCTGCCGTCTCGCGTTGGACAATCCGTGTATCTGGATTCTCAGACCATCCCCCGCGTGGCTTATACTCTGCAAATCCTGGAATCTGGTCTACAACAATTCCAAAGAGCTGACAGACTGGATTGGAGATTTGATGGTCAATATAGAACATATAATCTGGTTTCAAACCCTTTTCTTTGATATACGTCGGTGTCTCAATACGGTCTCCTTGAAGTTCTGGAGCCGCTTGACCAGTTGGCGGTTGAACATAGACGAATGGAATACGGTCCCCTGACGCGGGTGCATTTCCTGGGTCGCGTTGGGCAATTCGGTCCGCAAGAGCCTTGTGTGCAATACGAGATGGGTCGGCATATTCCGCACGAAGGCTCTTGGAGATAATGAGCGGTTGAAGACCAAACTTGCCCTCCACAAGGTCTGTCGCCATCTTCTGCACAAACGCTGCCGCCTTCGGCACATCACGCTCATGGAGAAGAATATTGAGCGCTCCTGAATAGACGCGCTTCACAATCGCCGCATAATCTCGTCGCTTGAGTGCAACCCCCATAAACCAGAGCACATAGTCATCTGCCGATTCATACTTGTGTCCTACATAACGCTTCTTCGAGAAGATAATGAAGGGCCAATACACCTTATCAAACTCAAAGTCGTGAGGGGCCTTGAGCATCTTACTGACAAATTTTCCAGCTTCTTCTGTGAGTGTAATTGTCGCCTCCATTGCTTCTTTTCCTTCCAGAGGTTTTCCAGACACAGGATCTTTCGGATGAAAGGCGATAAAGAGCGAGTCCGTGTCTCCATAGACAATCTCTGCTGCAGATTTTGGATTCCCAGAATTCGGCCCATAAAAGTCTTCAATCGCTTGTTTACTAAACATAATCTGCTTACGACCATATGCAGTCACAGACGCGGCAAGTGCCTTAAGACGAACCTTGAACGTTCCAGAACCAAGTTGACCATATAATGAATTCGCTGTGAGCTTATACGCAAGTTGTTCTGAATCAAGAAGTGCCTTCACGAAAGGGTCTGATGCCTTCTCCGCTTCCTTTCGTTTCGCCTTACGTGCCGCAAGAAGACCCGCAACAATCTGTGGAATCGTCCCCACTTTATCTTGCGCATATCGACACACACGCGTTCCTGCCTTGAAGGTTCGCTTCACTTTTCGCATATCTTCAGGGTCTTCTTTCATGACATCATATTCAATATCTGTATACCGAACCCCTGTAAGATTATCATATTGGTCAGAACCATACTGAACTGCGAGAAGATTGCCTTGTTCATCATAATCCTTTACCCACACAAGTGTATCATGACTGATATTTTCTGAAATAATTGTGGAAGGATACAGAGACGCAAAGTCAGCCACTCCCACAGGAACTGTATAGAATCCTGGCGTAGGGTCAAGAACAATCGCACCTTCATAGGATTCACCATCTCCACCTGTGGAAGGAAGCACAACAATACATTGCTCTCGTTCATAACAATACTTGAACATGAGCGACTCAATCTTCACACCTTGTCCACGAAGGAAGATATAACTCACTGGAACCGAACAAACATTCGCCATAGACATTGCATTATTGAACACATCCAACTTCTTGAAGAGGTCAAGAACAAGCTGACAATCCTGCACGCAATAACGTGCAATAATTGCTCGCTCACTCGGCCCCTCCATGTGCTTTTGAAACATTTCCTTTGGCGATAAGTCATCCTTCACAACTGCCCACTTGGCAACTTCATCCACCACTACATCATCAGGAGGAGGAATCACGAGACAACCAGGTTCATACGAAATTACATCAAGCTTTTCACAGAGAGAATCTCCATTGGCATTGAGAAGAACAACAGAACGACCTTGCGCGACATCTTGCTTGGTCGTTGTATTGATGGTAAGAACCCACCCATCCACTTGCTCCTCAATCTTCTTTACAGACTCTCCAAGAAAGTTTCGAGATGTATCATCAAGCTTGTAGGAAGGAAGTTGATAGCCACGCTTGATATAATGATAGAGGTCAATCCGAAGACGACCTGTCGTTGTCCAGAGAAACATGAAATTGTCTCCCATCGCCGAACTGCTCAGACGCTTCTCTTCCAACTTCACTTCCCCACCTTCTTCACACAAACGATTCATTTGTTGAATCTCTGCATGACCTGTGATTCCAAGTTGGTCACACCGCTCCCATGTATATTTTTCATCAAACCCAAAGATATTGTATCCCATAAAGATATCAATATCTTGTTCGCCAATCCACTCGAAGAATCCAAGAAGCATCTTGCGTTCATCCTTATAGGAATGGACGACTCCTTCTGGGATTTGGTCGCATGTTCCAAAGACGAAGATGTGCTTCTCTGGAGTAGCGGTTGAGCCAAGCGCACTGAGAATCACACCGATTTGAATGATAGGGTCTCCCTTTGTCGCCATAGGGAACGCACCCGTCGTGCTCATACATTCAATATCCCACGATGCAACCTTGAAGGGAGCAGTAGGAGCAGGAGGTTTCTCACAGGGTCCAATATCTTCCCAGTCACACTCAAGAGTATTCGGTTCTTCTGTGTCGAGTTCATCTTCATCCACACCATCAATCGTCGCCCAGTTACAAGGTTTCAAATTACGAAGATGAAGGAATCGAAGCATTGGATCAAGATTTGCCTCATAGACTGTGGGAACCGTTTGACCAAATGGGTCACCAAGACGGTCCGGTCGTCCATTGAGCTTCTTCAGTTCCGGTTCCCATTTTCCATTACAGAAACAACTCTTAACTTCACGGAAGACTGCGAGACTCGGCATCGTTAGCTTGAGCATCGGCACCGCACGGTCTTGTGTAAATCCAAATAACTCCTTGCGATGACACTTTTCAATCTGAATTGACTTGGCAACTTTGGCAGGTTGAATGTGTCGATTGAGATACTCACGAATCGAAGTGCGCGCACGCTCATGAACAGATGGTGGACCATCAGGACACCGAATGAAGAAGAAGGGTTGGAATCCACGAACATCCGCACGAATACTGACACCCGAGGCTGTTTTTCCAAAGAGATGAACAACAATACTTTTTCCAGAATGGTCGGCCTTTGTATAATTTGATTTCTTTGCAACGGGAATTACTTCATCATCTGATGCGTCTGCATCAGAATATTCCACAAGTTGTTCAGTTTCGTTCGTGCTCAGGACTTTCTCGTCACGAGCATGAACGTCAAGAATATGAAATGAGATTGGCATTGGTGTTGGTGTGCCTACTCTTCGTCATAGAATGATGGTCAATTTTTATACGCTTGGTTGTGGGGCAAGAAAGCCCAAGATTTACCATATGGGTAATCGAACAATTATAGTGTGCTTATCGTCGGCGGTGAGTCATTCTGCGAGAGCGACGACTCTTGCGAGTTCCTCTGCGACCTTTCATGGCACCAGAAGCCAAAAACAAAGCAGCAGCGGGTGCCAATTGTTGCGCAGCCATTGTCAATTGTGAAAATAAACTTCCACCTGCTTGACGCCCACCTACAGCAGGAGCCACTGCACCCTTTAATTCAGGCTGTTTGGAATTGGCAAGCATAGTATTTTGTCGATTGACAACTGCTGTCTCCATTCGGTCCGCAAGAATATTGTGTGGAAGATTTGTCGAAGGTTCTCCTGCAACTACATTTTGTTGTGTAACTTCATATGTCGAAAGAGGCTTCATATTCACAATTTCTTCATTTGTGCGTGGGCCACCTTGATTCAAGAGAGCTTGTCCTTCAGGAGTTCCAGCATTACGCACAATCAGTTTCATCTTATTTACATTGGTATGGTCTGGAATTGCATTTGTCACTTCTCCAGAAGATTTCTTGAAGGCAGTTGCTTCGCCATTCTTCTTGACAAGCATAAGTGTTGGATATCCTTCAATCTTTGTAGTATTTGCCAAACTACTTTTGGGAAACATGTCATCCCGGACCCGAGCTGTTTGGACAGTTCGCCCAGGACAACGTTCCAACTGTTCCATGGTTGGTTTGAATTCTGTACAATGCCCACACCAGTCTGCATAGACAAACACCAATGTCAAAGGTCCCGATTTGATTCGTTTCTCCAATTCTGCAAGTTGAGATTCTCCACGAACATCGACTGGTGGCATCAAACGACCCATCACAGATCGGGATGTCCCTTGCTTCTTCGCCTTCTTTGTTTGTTTTCCTCCGATGGCCATTTCTATCTAGACTCTATAGATTCTATAGCAATCCATGGACATCATTCTTAGTATTACACTGCTTGTCGCCATCGCATATTTACTCTTGGCGTTACGACCGAAATTCAACTCACATGAACCATTCTATCAAGAAACACGCGATGGGTCGCTTCACCCGGTTTATGGATCAGAAGAGTCAATCTAAAATCACGACGAGTATCAGAGGGTGTCATTCGACATGGATAGTGCTGTAATATTTGCGTTACTGGCTGCATTTGCATACATCATTTTATATATTCGCGGGCGACTTTATAAACGCGAAGGCTTTGAAGAAGAGAAAAAGAAGGAAGCATTCAAGAACTGCGCCACAGTATTGGATACAAGCCTTGAACAAGATAAACCCTATATGACTAACCAAGACCAATATGGAGATTTTGAACAAGATGTTGTCTATCAAAATGAAGGTGGTCGTAACACAACACAAGAAGCAATCAATATGGCCAAACGTCGTTTCCCATTCGACTGGTCACAACTTCCTCCAAGTTCCAGTTTGTTTCAAGCCCAACAAGCACTGTTTGTGAATGACCCTACTTCGATGGCTGCACCATTCAAGAAGGAAACCTTCACAGATATTGAATCCGCAAAGGTCTTGCCACCCGATGGGTCTCTTCAAGAAAAGGAAGATGATGCATTGAAGGCATATAAGGCAGTCACAACATCGGATTTACAATCAGTTGACCAAGAAAGCGTCGACAAACTTATCAAACGAATCTATGGTGATAAGGGCTTAGTCGCAAAAGTTGCCAAAAAAGCCAACAATGTATTTGAAGTCTATGAAGTACAAGAGAAACATCCAAAGATTATTTATGAAGATGAGGCGGTGACTGCCAATGGAATGGCCCCGAATGGATTTGACCCAATGGTCGAACCCTCTACAATGCTCGTCGATGCATCAGGTCAAACTCCCATTGAAAGTGGATTGACTCCAACTGGCCGCGGAGAAAGTATGGGGAAAAAGCGTCAAACATACAGCCAATACAATCCAAATCTCGAAGGAATCTTTGGCCCCAAAATGCAATGGCAACAATGGGGTTGATTTTCTATGAAATAACTAGGAAGGCTCTGATGGGAAATTTTTTTAGTGAACCGACTGATTCTGAATCAGTAGCTGTAAGCGTACCTGCAAATAACAGCCGTAATACTCGCAACAATGTGGCAAATAATTCGACAAACAATACTCGCAATACTAGCCGCAACAATGTCCGTGTCAATAACAATTCATCACCACCCAATACACCTACAAATAATACACGCAATACTCGCAATAACAATACCCGTTCCAATTCTGGCAATTCAAATCGCACAATCAATCATCCAATTGAAGAAAACGAACCTGTCGCAAATGCTGTAGAAGAAAAGAAAAACAATAACACAGCGCAAGCCAATGCAGCCCAATCCCAAGAAGGTGGACGTCGTCGCAGACGCAACAAGCGCTCTCGTAAAGCAAAGCGCTCTCACAGTCGTAAGCACTAAAAGCATTTCATACTAAGAATGTCTAAGAACATATGTCTATTGTCTTAGATACTCGTGAACACGGTCTCATTCCTCTTTTGTCTGGCGTTCCTGTCCAACAACTCCCTGTCGGTGACGCTCTCATCAAACATGGGGAACAAACTGTAGTCGTCATCGAACGAAAAACAACCGCCGATTTTGAAGCATCCTTCTTGGATGGTCGCTATCGTGAACAACGCACGCGTCTCCTTGCCTTCTGTCAAGCCAATAAGGCGCGAGCCCTATATATTTTAGAAGGCGGTGTAGACGGTCGTGTGCGCTCTTTGACTCGTCCTGCCATTCAAAAACTCATTCATCGTCTTATGCTTCGCTATAATGTTGCAGTATGGGTCACACGCTCTTTGGAAGATACTGCGGCGACATTGACTCTTCTTGCCGAACAAGTGCGAGAAGACCCGAAAGTATTTGAAGGGGAACAATTAAGCTATACGGATGTTATGGCTCCAACAAAGAAGGCAAACAAGGACGACCCACGTGCGTTTGCTCTTGGTGCTTTACAAGGTTGTCCTGGTATATCGGCAAAATCTGCTGCAGCTGTCCTGGAGGCATGTGGTGGGTCATTGGGTGGTGTCATGGCGGCGGAGGAAGCTACATTGGCTGCTGTAAAAGTTGGTGAACGCCGTGTTGGTCCCGCCGTCGCGAAACGGTTAGTTGCCTTGCTTCATGGAAGTGTTGCCTCAGAATAGAATGGCTATTGCTGAACAAACCCCTACAACACTGTCTCCAATGATTGTGCGACCCTCTCAAATCGCCATGCCCTCACGAAAATCACTCATCTTACCCTATCCCATTTGTGAACGACATATTGATCGCATGTTTTTCTTAACAGGAATTCCAGTGATTCGCTCTCGATTTCGGATTGTCCGCTGGTGTGCCCCTATGCTCTTCAATAGTATCTTAATTGGTGCGTGGTTCTGTCCCTTATACTATCCAGAATACTATCCCACACAAGGGTTCGTATGGACAAGTGACATTGTTCTCATCACATTTGTCTATAATTACTTGTTCAAACTTCAAACCCAATGGGAAAAAACATCATGTTTCGAACACACGGAAGTTCCCAAATCTGTCAACCGAATCTCCATGACATTTTATGTCTTGTTTATCATCTACTGGTTCTACTTTCTTGTCATTCAGTTCAATCAACATCGTGGCCCTGCCCTCATGCAACTCGGTAATACTCTTATGTCCACCGCATGGTATTTCTTCTTTTCTACTGCCGCAGTCGTCTATTATTATATTTGTGTAAAACTCTCCCAACGTGCCGAAAGTTTACGCGATTGGCTCAAGGATTTGAAGTGCCGCAAACCAACGCTGGATGAATTTTATCTTGAATACAATGCCCATTATAAAAAAGCAAAGGCAATCGCGATTCACTGGAACTTGATTATTTTCACTGGGTTTCTTCTTCTCACAATTCATGTTCCCATTGATTTTATCAGTGTCGTATACCAAAAATACTATTTCGATGCATTCGGCCTTGTCGTAAAGATTTTATCACTTGGATGGTATACCTATCGAATCTGTGATTTAAATTGGTTAGAAACTCATCTCATCGCAACACTCTATAAACATCGTATCTTTCCTGTTCAAACAATTAAAGATATTGAAGACTATTCTCAATATCGTCAATTGGGTCTTAATTTCTATGGACTGAAAATCAATCATGCATTCCTTATCAAAATCGCACTTGTCATTGCCAACATTGTTATTCCAACCTTGTATGCCCTCCTGTCGAATCATGTCTTTCAGTAATCTAGCGCTGCTAATTCTTCATATGACATTTGTTTCATTTGTGATTGACTATCATTCATACGCTTATATGCGTTTGGCCCTACACCCAACCACAAGGCCAAATAAAACCATAGCTCAGGGCCAATTGGTTTCGGCTCTACAAGCGATACTTTGTCTCGATGTTCTAGAACAAGTGTCTCTAAAATATTCTGTTCCTTTCCGAAAAATAGTCTAGCTTGAATATACTTATCCACGGTTTGTTCATAGAGTCTATCATAGACTTCCCACATTGTTTTTGAGGCAGCTACAATCCCACCTCCCATGCGCATCTTTCCTGACGCACCTCCTTGAATCGGCACACCATTTACCATATAGATTTGTTCGTCACGTTCTGTATATTCACCCACATTACAGAGCAAAATCTTATTGGTGGGAATACGAGAGGCGACTGGAAAATTCTTGAGCACCTTCGCAAATGCCTCCGACCGACAAATTCCTGCATCACACCACACAAAATCAGTATGATTCCATGGATTGAGTGCGATGGCACGCTTCACAAACTCCTTTTTTTCATACCATACTTTATATAATTCAGGACTGTGAATCGTCTTCTCTGGGTCCATCATATGTTGTTGTTCCCAGAAACTCTTTGGAAATTGAGTGGAAGATGTCCACGTTTCTTGCTCAAGAATGATAATTCGTGTTCGGTCTAGAAATTTCGCACGAGCCTTTGTAAGAAATGGTGCAGTCGCTGCATCTGTAAATAATACCATATGCCCTTCGCATGCCTGTAAAAAAAGTGTAAGCCAACGTTCATAATGACTTGTTGTATATTTTGACTTTTGTAAGGGATAATAGGCACTCACAATTGTCGCAGGTGTAGTCTTGTCTTGAAAGATTCCAGCTGGAGTTGGTTGATGATATCCTAACCGGATTCGTTTTCGTTGGGTTGATTGGGACCATGATGACATCTGGTTTATTCTATCTATAGAGTTTAAGCAGTTTGTCGACGACGTGCACGACATCCTCCAATAATCAGAAGAAGAAGTCCTCCCACTATCATAAAACATATAAATGCAATGCTTTCTGCTCCCATTGGTGTATGTGAATATAATTCCCATGCACAAATGCTTCAATTTTCATGGTTCCTCAAAAATTTAAGAAATCATCCAACGCAGATTTTCTAGGTTCAGCAACGGTCCCTTTTTCAAGACTATCTAAGAAACTATTTGGTGGTTGATATTCTGTTACAGAACGAGGTGGAGCTCGCCCAATTGTCTGGGGCCTCTGTGGTGCCGAACCAAATTGCGCAGGAGAAGAATGAACCGTTTCTGCGAAACGGACTCTTGCTTGACTTTGTCCTCTTAGTTCATTTTTTGGTTTTGTATTCTGGGTGGCTAACATACTTTGCATAATCGGAGAGCCTTTCAAAATATAGTCTGCCTCATGATGTTTCCAAGAAATATATAATAGATTTGGATACGTATATCTTACTTCATATTGTTGTGCTCGTAACATGTATACTAAATAAACTACTAAATCCTGAAGATCAAACAACATTTCTCCAATTATAAATGGAGGCAGTGTATACAAAATCCACGGGTCAGCTCCTTCACGACTTGCTGTGCGAACTCGTGCATAGATTTGCTCTAAAATCTTATTGTAGGATTTTAACTTTGCCCCGTCGCGCTGTTTTCGTTTCTCAAATAATTCACTCGGTCGTAATTGCGGAACATCTGGTTTTCCACTATTCATTGGTTCGACCACTCCTACTTAATCCTTTCCGTCTCCGTTTCTGTAGACTATGCGCATCCTTCCTCCAAGACGACTCATTTTCTCCGGTGGGGGGATACGAG
>JACCDP010898486.1_pt1 | contig 11616 bp, 16 predicted proteins | sample 7445841 | NCBI WGS metagenome assembly JACCDP01 (sample SAMN15323441, study PRJNA562643) | freshwater metagenome | isolation source: river surface water | place: USA:Blue River Watershed | collected 2017-08-17
ATATTCTTTGCATATCAATTTATTGATGTCAATGGACAATCCTTCAAAGACTGGGTTGATATGGTTGACCCTGTTGTTTCCTTCCTTGGCGTTGAATCAGGAGACCCTGTTGGTCATAAAAGATTCTTAGCATTATTTTCTGGTGGAATGCTTCCAATTATATCTTTATCTTTCCTACATATGTTAGTAAAATTTGAAGAGGAAGAGAAGAGGAAGACTTCATCTAATTTAGATATCCCACTCGAACAACTTGCAACCATAATTGGTAAAGAAGAGGCTCAAGTTGAGGAACAAAGATATAAACCAACAGAAGAGGATTTGGAAGAGTTGAAAAGACAACTTCAAAAGTTTGAATCAACAGATGAAGAACCTCGAGAAGATAAGATTAAAAGACTCGTTTATTCAAAAAGAGATGCTTAACATTGAGAAATATGGAAACTTTAAGCAATTAGGAAAACAAAAAAAGAAGAGACAAATTATATTGTGTCATACATCAAGGGAGGCTAACGAATACTTAGCCTCCCTTGAATTTAGATATAATGGTAAGTTTGACCGAGTTCCTAATTATTTGGTAACCCAAAGAGGTAAGATTATTCAACTTATGGGAGACACCTCCTATACTAATTTCTTTGATGAAGATAACATCAACAGGAACTCTGTAATCATTGTTCTTGAGAACATGGGATGGTTGGAAAAGAAACCATTGTCCAACGATTACATTAACTGGAAAGGGAGTATTTATAAAGGACAGGTTTTCGAGAAGAAATGGAGAGATTTCTTTTTTTGGCAACCATATACGAATTCACAGATTGAATCAACTGCGAAATTATGTGTTAAGTTGTCGGAAGAGTTATCCATCGAAAAGAGATGTTTGGGTCACAACACTAAAATTGATGGAGTGGAATCTTTTGAAGGTATCATCTCCCGAAGTAATTTAAGTAGTAGATACACTGACCTAAGTCCTTCATTCAACTTTGAAACCTTCACAAAATTTATAGAAAATGAGCAATTTGCATAACGAAAGATACGATGAAATTAAATCTCTTTTAAAGAAGTCGAGATTTATATTTGAACAATCGCCAATGACTTCTGATACAGAATCAGAACCTGACACACAAATAAATATTGCTAAAGATATTGAGGCAAGAGCGTCTCAAGATAACAAAGAGTATGAAACTGCGCAGGCTGACGAAAAAAAATCATCTCCTGACGATAAGACTCAGAAGTATAGAATTTCAGGTGGTATCTTAGCTTTGCATGGTAAGAACAGAATGGATTTGGATATCACAACGGACGATAAACTTGCATTCCAAGAAACAATGGATGAGTTTATTGAGGAGGTATCTGACTTAGTTGACTTCAATACACTTAATGTTTATCCAAATAACGTAGAGTGGTCAGGACACCTAATCGATGAAGACTTGAATTTCACATTCACAATCGGTGAAGATAGTGGAATATATATAGACGGAACCATGATTAAAATAGATGAAAACTTTGACGAGTTAGTTCATAAACTTCAACAGTATTATCAGAAATTCAAATCAAAATGGTCTAAGATAATCGCAAGTAGAAAGAAAACCAGTGAAACAAATGCAAAAGATAATTAATTTTTTGAAGCAAAATTATATGACAATACTCAAAGTATTGTTTGGATTATTCATTCTTTACTATCTTATTTTTTTCTTAACACCAAAGGTTAATATGTCTGTTGAACAAAAACAACAACTTGATTCTTTGAATGTGTTAGTTAAACAATTACATGAAGACAATGTTGAGTTGGAGAAAGAAATAGACGAATATAATAAAAAAATTGATGAGGTAGATAACCATATCGATAAAATTAAAGGTCAAAAGACCGTAGTAAAAGAAATATATCATGAGAAAATTAGCAGTGTTGATAAGCTTACTGTTCGTGAGCTCGATAGCTTTTTCACAGACAGATACAAGTAGTAATGTAAAATGTTTCCCAATCCCAGTTGTGAAACAAATCATGAAAGACTTGTTAGTTGGTGATTCTGCGAAAGCCGAGTTAAAACTTACTGAAGCTCAGTTAGTTCAAACTGAAAAGAAAGTAGTATTGAAAGATAGTGTTATTACAACTTTGAGACTTAAAGAGGTCAACTATCTTACAATTATTGATGCAGAGAAAGAAAAGTTCCGCATCGTTGAAGACTATTCAAAAAAACTTGAATGGGATTTGAAAAAAGAAAAAGTTAAAGGTAAATTCAAATCTATTTTAGGAACTGGCGTAATAGCAGTATTAACATTTTTCTTAATCACTAAATAAATGGCTCTCACAAGTTCAGAAGTAAAGGAAATAGAAATAATTGTCCGTAAGGAAATCAAAAGTTTTATGAATAACAATACCATAAAACAATTTGAAGACAAACTTATGGATAGAATACAAAAAGAAATCAAGAAGGGTAAACTCGAAGGTGAGATTAAAGAACTTACGGTCCGAATGTTCCGCGAGTTTTATTCGTTTATGTGGTCTAACAGAGGATTCTGGGAACCAAAACTAAAGAACGCTTAATATGGAAAGTTCATCACAACAATTCAAACAAGGTTTTGATAAAGCATATTCAACTCAAATTGGTAAGAGTGCATCTCCTGGCGGTATGATGACGGATATGGTAAAATATTCTTCCGAAATGAAAGAAACAAATAAACTGAAAGGAGGGAAATCTGATAACATGAGTTTAGAAGATATTGCAAAGAAACACAAAGTTGAGCTTGCAAAACTAACTAAACAATTTGATAAAGGAATGAAAGTTGAAATGGAACATACCAAGGACAAACAAAAGGCTAAGGAAATTACTATGGACCATTTAGTTGAAGACCCAAATTATTATACTAAACTTAGAAAAATTGAAAAACATGAAACTCACGAAGCGACAGGTACTGGTTCATCTGGTTCGTTTGAAGCTCCACTCTTTGGTGGAGAAACTGATTTCGCTAAAAAAAGTAATTCTGAAACCCCGCAATTAGACGAAGGAATTGCAGTTGGTGCAATGGGATTAGATAAAGTTGAGGCTAAAGAAGCCACAGGTTCAGGTTCTGTTGGTGGATATTCAAGTCCAGCAATGTGGGCTAAATCAACCAAGAAGAAAGATTGGGGACCAAGTAGAAAGACTCAAATACCTGGTGGAGGTTTTGTTAAAGTAAAAAAGAAGTGCACTAAATTCCCTTATTGTAATCAAGGTGATATCAATGCATTGAAAATAACTAAGAACGAATCAGTTAAAGAAGCAATTAAAAATGTTGCAAAAAACATGGGAATTAGTGAAAATGTGATTAAGACTATTTTGGAACACGAGTATGAAAAAAACCAAAAAAGAAACAAATAAAGATATTTATATAAAAAAATACAAATGAAAAATTCTAACAATAGTATTGATAGTCTTATCTCAAGAATTCTTTCTGAAGAAATCGACAGTAAATCGATGAAAATGGCAGATGAACTCGAAGAGGACTTAAAAGGTAAACAAAGTAAAATTGATGTTGCAGCACCGAAAGGTAAAATAACAGCCGCTGATTTCAAGAAACTCAGAAGTCAGAAAAAGGAAACTAAAGAATCTGAAGAAATGGATGAATGGTTCTATTTCGATAAAGATGAAGATGAATCAACACCTGGAGATTACGAAGGTGATGAAGAGGCAGAAGATGAAGCTGAAGAATTATCAGCTCAAGAACCTACGTATGTAGGTAGAGGATTATCAGATAACAAACCAGGAAAAATCTTTGGCTCTTTCAGTGATGACCACGGATGGTATAACCAAGATGACGAAGACTTTGAAGGTGAATTCGATTTTGACTACGATGAAGAAGAATTCGACGATTTCTCATCTATGTATGACAAATTTGGTGACAAAACAAGATGGTTCTCACCAGGTGGTCAAACATTGTTTGATATGTATAAGAAAAAATATGGACCTATGAAAATTAGAACTCGTAGAGATATGGGAGAACAAGAAACAGAAGAAGGGAATGAATTTACAGGTGCGTTAGCAGATGCTAAGAAAGCAGGTAAAAAATCTTTTGAAGTTGATGGTAAAACTTATCCTGTTAAGGAGGCTAAAGAAAAATGGATTCAGAAGACTGATATGAAGAAAGGTGCATTACATAAGAAATTAGGTGTTTCTGAGGGAGATAAGATTCCACAAGCAAAGTTAAAGGCAATAAAGAAAGAATTAATGAAGAAAGGTGAGGGAGATAAAAAACTTACAGCGGCGGATTCAAAATTATTAAAACAAGTAAACTTGGCATTGACTCTGAAAGACATCAAAGAAAGTGTTAACAAATTAACATTAACTGAAGATGAATTAGTAGATATGATTGAAAAAATTGTTTTAGAACAAAAAGTTAAAGACAAAGCTGAAAAAAATAACATCTCAAAGAAAGAAGCAACAGGTCTTAAGAAGACTGAAAAAGTTCAAGCGGCTAGTAAGAAAGAAAATGAAGACTATGCAAAACAAGTTGTTGAAAAGATGAAGAAGTATGTTAAAGCAGGTTCGAAGGATGAATATAATGAATCACCTGAAACTTTCCCTCAAAGTAACTATACTATGGATAAGATGAAGGAAAAAACTATGAAGTATCATCCATCACAAGCAGTTGATGAATACATCGAAGCTTTCTCACATCCTGGCATGACAAATTTAGTTTATGATGAAATCAAACCTGATGATAAAAAGATTGACAAATATCTTAAAGGTGATTCTACAACAGGAAATGCTGTTAGAGATAAAGATGGTAAGGCGTTAGGTAATGTTGTTCCAAGTGACTTAGGAGATAGATTCAAAAAGAACTATGATGAAAACTTATATGGTGCTGAACAAATGAATGTTTCATACAAAAGACAACCACAACCAGTTGATGTTGGAGGAAGTGACAAAATGGATGGTTCATTAAAAAGTATCAGAAAGGGTTCAACAAACAAGGCTCAAAAAATTATGAATCAATTAGAGTCTAAGCAAGAAGAAAAGAAAAAAGTTAAGGTTAACGAAGATATGGAGAAGATTAAAAATCTTATAACATATAATAGAAAGACCCAATAAAATTCACATTTAAATCAACTTTATTATATTCTCCATAGATAATTTCTATGGAGAATTTTTTTAATTGGATGTCCAAGCCTGTCCCAAAAGATGAAGTGTTAATTTGGTTCAATGTTCATAACATGAATTATGAAAAGATTGAACTTTATGGTGATATATTTAAATCACTTAATCATACTATTTTGGATACCTATTTGGGTAGTGAGGATTCAGAAACACGAATCAGTATATCTGAAGATGACAACAACCTTCACTTCGAATGGTGTTGGGATAAAGTTCTTGATAATTTTTCCAAAGAGAATATTATAATAAAACACGGAGGTCAACACAAGGATTATTTTAAAAGTTTTTTCTTTGATAGTTTTTATAATCAGAAAGAAAAAAATCTTAAAGATGCTATTCCAAGATTTTTGGATGATGTGTTTGATGTCGATAAACCCTTTAGTAAGTCGGATTTGGATATCTTAACTGAGATGTATAAGTTACTCGAAAAAAATATAGAATTAGAAAAAGCTTGATTCTATTTACACCAGTGGAGAAAAAATTATATTTCCCTTATTAATAAACTTTTAAATTCATTTTTAAAATGGACACTTTAGAACAAATCAAAGAAATGACTGAACTTCTTTCTGTAGATAGCACTAAGTTTTTCAAAGGAAACAAAAGCGCTGGCACAAGAGCAAGAAAGACAGCTCAGGAAATCAAAGCTCTTCTTCAAAAATTAAGAGGAGAAATTCTTGACCACAAAAAGACTGAACCTAATGCATAATATTGAATCTATATATTTTTTTATATTAGTATTCACAATATTAGTGTCATTGAAAAATGTCCTAAAATTTATGAGTGCCCTGTTACAGAGAGAACCAAAACCATTGGATTACAGTAACAGGGAACTCATATTCCTTGGCTTATCAGTAAGCTACATAATAACATATATTTTTTTTAGATGAGTTTTTATAGAGAATTAGAACCTTTCATTGAATACATTCATTCAATAAGAAAGTTAAAGAACTATTTGAGTATAGATTTAAAGTTACCAACCAAATGGTCTCTACCTAAGAGTATCGTTGAGGAAGGTCAAGTGGTTGGGTTCGAATCAGATGATTCAAACTTCAAAGGTATTTCATTTGTAACCGAAATTAATGAAGCCGCCATGGGAACAACTTTGAATAAAGTTGCCAAGATAATTAAATTAAACAAAGAGAAGGAACTTAAAGAGAAGTTATTCAAACAAACAATAGAACAGTTGAAACAAACATTTGAGAAGAATGATTTGGATAAACTACAGAATTTGTATTTTGACTTTGAACTACCTGATAATGATTCAATTGACGAAGAAGAAGATGAAGAACCAACAACTCTTGGATTGGCTGAAGAGTGAGCAACAGAAAGACTCTAAAGAGATTGAAGCTTACAAACAGAAAATATTAAAGGACCTCAAGTCTTTGAAAAGAGAAGACTTAGTTCCAAAACCGAAAAAAATAACCTTATGGCAGAGAATCAAGATACTCCTATTGGGGAGTTAGAAAAACTGGCACTTATTGCCGAATCAATACAAAGCACTTTCATTGGAAAAGGAACAATAGTATTCGAACTTAAGAAAGACGAATACGAAAAGGTGATTTTTCATTTCAGAGAAATTGATAGACATCACAAACAATTTTCAATTGATATTTCAGGAACAGAGTTCCACTTTATTTTAGACGAGGATGTGTCGTAGATTTTCTATATAAAATCTTTTTATCGAATCCTTGTTCCTCCAATAATTTCAACATATACTTTCTTTGAGCTGATGAGTTATCTTTTATGAAGATACAATCAGCTCTTTTATTTTTAAAGAAGTAACTTGATAGACTATCAATGAATCTATCGGCTTCAGATTCAGTCTTCAAGGAGAATAGATTTGTCTTTTCGTCGTTTTGAACAACAACCTTATTGTTCAGTGATGAAACCATTTTCAAGGATTGAGTTCCCAAATATGTTTTTACAAATTCTCCGAAAGATATCTTTTTCTTTTTAGTCAAATCAAATATCAATTCTTCCTTCCTGTAGTTAGATATCTTCAGAATAGAATTGTTTGTGTCATCCAACTTAACTCTTATGTTTCTACCAAATTCATCTGTGAGATAAACAGGTGCGGAGTGATTTGGTTGAGAATCCACGAGAGCAATTTCATATTTACACTCCAACCCATTCTCATAGATAACATCAAATGATACCTCATCAGACTTTGATTTTTCCTGAATAAAAAACTCATCAGCCTTCTTGAGAGAAATAAATTTCTTTATTATTTTTCTCCTTACTTTATCCTTGAATAAGATAACAGAATATCTATGCATATATGAAAGATTACTACAAAATTTTAGAAGTTGAAGAGAATTCTTCAGATGAGGACATAAAAAAAAGTTATAGAAGTCTATCTAAGAAGTTTCATCCTGATGTTAATCCCGATGGAGCTGAAAAATTTAAAGAGATTAATGAGGCGTATGAAACGTTAGGTAATACTGAGAAAAGACAACAATACAACCAAAGAAAGACTAATCCGTATGCTGGTAGTGACTTTGAAAACATGTTCAGTCAAATGTTTGGAGGGGGAAATGGATTCAGACAACAACAACCAAGAAGAAAAAGTGCACCAGATAAAATCATAAGAGTTCAAATAACTCCTCAAGAATCTTACTTGGGAACAGAAAAGAATGTGAGTTACTTCAGAGATATTCATTGTAATCATTGTGGTGGAGGTGGTGGAGACCAACAGGCTTGTCAGACATGTGGAGGTGCTGGATTCCAAGTAAAACAATTTGGAACAGGATTTATGGTTCAACAAATAAGAACCGTTTGTAATACCTGTGGCGGTAAAGGATATACCTTAGTTCATAAATGTTATTACTGTGATGGTAGAGGAACAAAACAATCAACAAGTGAATTGAAGATTAATATACCTGTCGGTGCTGACAGTGGACAATTTCTTAAGGTTGGTGATGTTGGTGATTTTAAGCATGGAGAGTATGGTGACTTGTTGATTCAGATTGAGACAGTTCCACACGATGGATTCGAGAAATTGAATAATGATTTGATATACAATTTGGTATTAGACTTGAATGGTATTCAACAGGATAAGTTTTCAATACCTCACCCAGATGGGGAATTAATTGTCCAAGCACCGAAAACAATCGACACATCTAAACCATTAAGGTTAAGAGGGAAAGGATATTTCAACGGAGATATGTATTTGAAATTAATTCTCAAATACGACAGACCTATTTAATAAGTTTAAGAAATTCTTTGATTAGAGTAATTGACCCGTAAATCGAAGAAAAGATTACGTAGAATCCAAAGACAACCATTAACCATTGATAACCACGTCTATCACGTTGTCTACATTTTTTACAACCAGTAGTTTCTTGCATATTTATAATTATGTTAAGTGAACAAATTAGGAGAGTCCTCTACACCTACTTAGAGGAGAAGGGACAAAAGAAATTTAAGAAACCCAGAAAATATAGTAAATCCTATTGTGAGTCAACCTCATGTAAAGAAATGGGATTCACACAGAAAGCATCTTGCAGACCTTACAAAAATTGTTACAAGTAAATTTGCCTTTTATAATTTTTTTATTATAATTCTTATATGTTAAGTTATATAGGAGGAAAATCAAAAATCGGTAAATGGATAGTTCCATTTTATTCCGAAGACATGGAAACATATGTAGAAACATTCGGTGGAATGTTTTGGTGTTTCTTTAATATGGATTTGAGTAGATACCCAAATCTTAAACGAGTTGTTTATAACGACTTCAACCCACTAAACTACAATCTATTCCAATGTGTTCAAAATCCAAGTGAACTACAAAGAGCGTTGGATTCGATATCTGTTCAACAAGTTGGTGTAGACTCGACACCACCTGAATTCAGGGAAAAATTCGTCACATTCCAACAGGAAATATTTGGGAGTGGTTTTACAATAAACTACCCTGACTATGAGGTAGCTGCCAAATACGCATATGTCCTCACACAGGTCTTTTCAGGTAGTAAGCCTGAGACTTCATCGTTTATTGATTTGAAGGGAAAATACAGGTCCAAATACCTTTCGTTTAGGGACAAATTATCAAAACCTGCATGGATTGCACATTTTGATAAAATAACTCATGTTGAAAATTTAGATTTTGAAGATGTTATTAGAAAATATGATTCACCAACAACTTACATTTATTTAGACCCTCCGTATTGGAAGACTGAGAATTATTACAATAATCATGATTTTGACAGTGGAGACCACGAAAGACTGGCAAACGTGTTAAAACAGGTTGAGGGTAAATTCAGTTTATCATATTATGATTTTCCTTTATTACACGATTGGTTTCCTGAGGACCAATACAGATGGGAGAAAAAAGAATTTGCAAAAGCGGCTGCTGCGAAAAAAAATACAAAACAAACTATGGGTGAAGAGCTGTTGATATTGAATTATTAGTTATTTTTGCTGAAACAATATATTTATTAATAAATTCTTTTAGATGAAATTTACGTCATTATTGAAGTCAGTGATTTTGGAACAAACCAAGTTTGAGGTTTTGTTTGATGCTTTAACAAAACCAACAAAAAACAAAGAGGGTAAATCGGTTAAACCAAAATTAAGTAAGGGGGAGTTCTACACTTTGCTTCAGGCTGACCCTACTACCAAATTGAACAATGTTGATTTGGAAACTGCTCAAAGTGATGACTTACAAAAAGTTAAGGCTGGTAAGTATGTGAATTGGATTATCAAGAATTACTTATTACCTATAACTGAAAGACAACCTGGTGATAGAGGATATGAAGAAGAAGTTAAGAGATTCAAGGACGTATACATCGAAGATTTAGCTAAGATTACTAATGACTTAATGAAGTTTGATAGATTCAAATCTCGTATCGAAGGTGAAAGAGATTTAAACAAATTAACTCCATCACAACTTTACGACGCTGTTAAAGATTTCTCATTAGAAAAGACTAAGGCAAGTGCTCAGGAAAAAGAAGAGGCTTCAAAAACATATGCTCACCCTGGTGGTGAAGTAGTGTATAGAGGTGACAAGTGGACTGTTGTTAGAATTACAGACAAGACCCAATTAGGTAAAGATGCTGCATGTTTCTATGGTGGTTATTATCTTGAACCTAGTAAAGGAGAAACAAGATGGTGCACATCAGGACCTGGATTAACTTATTTTGATAGATATATCAAAGATGGTCCATTGTATGTTGTTATCCCTAATGAAGCTAAGGAAGGTAAATTAGGACAAAAGTCTGGATTACCTGCTGATAGATATCAATTCCATTTCCCTTCTAATCAATTTATGGATGTTCATGACCATAGTATTGACTTGGTTCAATTCCTTAATGGTCCGATGGAAGAACTTAAACAATATTTCAAACCTGAGTTTGCAAGAGGATTAACAGTTGGTGGTGAGAAATTTGTAGTTGATAGTTTCCAACATGGTGCAATTGGCAAGTTCATTGCTCTTTATGGTTTAGATGAGTTAATTGAGTCTTTACCCGAAACTATTACTGAATTCCAAATTATCAACAACAGAGATAAGACTGATATTTTAATTCCTATTCCTGAATCAATCGGAAGATTCAAAAATCTTAAGATGATTTTACTTGACAATTGTGTTGATAGTATTCCTGATTCTGTTTGCACCTTGCCTAAATTGAGATTCTTGGCGTTGATAAACAACCCTAAGTTGACTTCAATTCCTGATTGTGTAAATGATTTACCAAGTTTATTGTTCTTGAATTTGAAGGGAAGTCCAAACGTGAAAGTGCCTCAATCGATTCTTGACAGGTCAACCAGTTACGGTGACAATATGTTCGATTTACAAAACGTATCTTAAATTTATTACCATGAGTGTTGATGTTGAAATTTATATGTCAAACATCATGAAGTTTTTCAGGGAAAACCCGAAAGATTTATTAAATCTTGTTCCAAAAAACATGGAAGAAAAATTTTATGTCAAAGTCAAAGAGACAGCATTGTCAAACTATGATGGAGGTAAAGAGGTTCCCCTAACTCAAAAACAGATGATTGATATCTGTCGTGAACTTAACGGTCAGGTTATAGAAGAAAAAGTTACAAACTCAAAAATTTTCCAAACGACAAAATTTGGAACTATTTGTTTAAATTAATTTTGCTGGTAAATTCCTTTTCCTTATCTTTGTGGTCTAAACCAATAAGATATGTTATCAATAGAAACCCTACAGGAAGTTGCCCCTTCAGTATTCGCAACAAGTCCATCACCCAAGATGTCTGACAAGTATACCTTCGTTCCAACTATTGAAGTCGTTGAAAACTTTGATAGAGAGGGTTGGAAGGTTTATTCAGCCAAACAAGTCGGTAAAGGAAATTATGCTCAACACGAGCTTCGTCTTCGTAATGGTCAAATGCCACAAGTTGGTGACTCATTAATTGAAGCGGTAATCAGAAACTCTCACAATGGAATTAGTTCCTTTTCTGTGAGTTCAGGGTTATACAGATTAGTATGTTCTAACGGACTTACTGTTCCTACCTCAGTTGCTGACGCAAT
>JACCDP010082583.1_pt1 | contig 11612 bp, 9 predicted proteins | sample 7445841 | NCBI WGS metagenome assembly JACCDP01 (sample SAMN15323441, study PRJNA562643) | freshwater metagenome | isolation source: river surface water | place: USA:Blue River Watershed | collected 2017-08-17
AGTGTATTAGCGGAAGGGCGAATCGTTCCCACCATTGATTCTTCTCTTAACGTTTCCTATCAATACAGTAACAATCCAGCGTATGTGCTGTTGGACATTCTGACCAATCCTCGTTTTGGCCTTGGCGGACGATCCTACACGCTTGCCGGCACTGGCACTGTCATTAACCAGCCTGGTATTTTAATGAACAATGCAAGCCTTGCATCGTTCAAGAAAGCCGCAGACTACTGCGACCGTTACGGCGTCAGGTTCAATGGCTATCTGGATTCCGATGGTGATGCCTATGGTGTGATTCAGAATCTGGCTTCCGTGTTTCAGGCGCAAGCTTTCTATGGCGGCAATTCCATCTTCATCACTGTTGATGATCTTGCCGAAGATGCAAACTTTAAGCTATTCTCAGAGGCCAATGTCATCCAAGAGGACGATGGCGGGAAAATCAGTAGTCCTTGCTTTAGGTATGAGGGCACTTCCCGCTCTGCTAGGCAGACTGCCGTGCAAGTCAGCTATAACGACGAGCGCGATTTCTATGTGGAAAAGAAAGTCTTAGTTGAAGATCGTGATTCTATTGCTCGCTATGGTTATCGCCTGGCCGAGATTCGTGCTTTTGGCTGCACCACTATTCAACAAGCTGAGCGTTTTGGCCGCTATTTCTTGGCTTCTAATTTGCTCAATGGCGAAACAGTGTCGTTCTCGCTGGCAAGCGAAGGAGCCCTATTGTTGCCTGGCGATCCTATTTTGATTGCCGATCCATTGAAAAGTGGCGCCCGACTGGGTGGCAGGATTGTTAGTGCATCAGCATCTTCAATCGTCATTGATGGTGATTTGCCTGGCGGCTTGAGCGGCTATAACTTATGGACCTACGGCTCCACTGGCGTTGCACAAGTAGTGCCTATTGCTTCTATTGTTGGTCGCACAATCACCACTACTCAGCCTTTCCCATTGATCCCCACCACTCAACAGAATTGGCTGTTGGCAAAGGATCGCTTTGATCCCACGTTCAGGGCCTATAAAGTGCAAAATGTGAAAGAAGGCCCCAACAATACTTATTCAGTAGTGGCAGTAAAGTACGATGAAACCAAGTACAATTTCGTCAACAACGGGCAAGGCAGTCCTGCCTCTGCTCAACGGGCTGCAGTGCGTCGCCACGACACGGACAATCTTTCAGTTAGTGCAGACTCTATTGCCTTTACGGTGAAAGCACAATGAAAACAGTTACCGTCACTTGGTCTTCGCCATCGTACATTCCTTATACAATCTTGTCGTCCGTTCTGCCTGGCACGCAATGGGCGGCCGATACCGTTGATCCGCGCATTGGTAGTTTCATTGTTGAGCGTCGCTATCGCCTCACCGATGATTTTGAGCGCGTTGGGGAAGTGACCACCCCCTCCATTGACATTAACATTGAGGACGCCAAGGAGTTTCAGGCTCGCATTCAAACAGTATTGGTCAATGGCTCAAAAACTGGCTTTGCCACTACTGGCCTGCGGCCTATCATGGGAATGGAAGCCTTGTTTGGCGAGCCCACCAATACTATTTTCCTTTCGTTTGTCTGATGACCGTCGTACTGTCCCTAGGCGTTGAATACGGTCTCACCGTGCAAAAGGAATACAACGCCAGCGTTTTTACCATCGCGGTATCTTCCGGCACCACGCCTGAGGAAGTGTTTCGGGAAGGTCGGCAGTATGAAGTGAAAACAGTCCCGATTAGTGATGCGGCAGCCACTTCGCTTGATGGTAAATTAGCAGACTTGCAGGGTGGTCTGTTTATTTCACAATTTTTTATGGATAGGCGGCCATACTACTATCGCCTTGAGCCAGATCAATGGTCGTGGCAAGTGATTGGCCCCAATTCAAATATTGTTTCATTTAGCGCAAAGCGATATTTTCCTGATGTTTATGAAGCTACCATTCAAGGCACTGCTACGCTGAGAATAAGGCGTGCTGGTTTTGGGGATGGCTATGAGCAGATTAGCCAAGATGGCCTTAACCCAAGAGGGCAGTCTTATGACATTAGCACCGTGCCATTGATCGACGATCATGCTCAAGCTCTTGATTCTGCATTGTCCAGTCTTAACGGTTCTTATTTCTGGAGCCGCATTGGCAGCGACAATCAGCCTTACAAATACCGTCTCGATCCTTTCCAATGGTCAACAAACGTTGAAGGGCCCAATCGAACAGTATTCTCGCTTAAGGTGAAGCGATCTTTTGATCCCTAAGTCTGCTACAATCAGCAAATGAAGGAGAATTGACAGTATGGCACTTTATGGGCGTGATGCCAATGGGAATGACGCCTATATTGAGGCGGCAGGTTCTGGCACGTTAGCCGCTCCCTATGCCACTGTCCATGACCTGCAGGCTTATGGCCTGTCCAGTGCCCAGATTGACGCTAGTGGCAACTCGGACGTTGTAGCGGCCGTCAGTGGCTATCGAGTGAGGGTGTTGAGCCTGGCGCTATCTGCATCGGCGGCTTGTAGTTTGCGCTTTCAAACTGGCGGGAGTGGCAACATCACGCCCCGGCTTCGCATTCCTTCCGGCGACACCGTGACCATTGCCAATGACATGGGCCTGTTTGACACCGTTCGCGGGGATAAGTTGAACGTGGTTTTGAGTGGTGTTGCCGAATATGGCGTGCTCTGCACCTATCGCCTGATTTCCTGATGGCAACTTTCCTGCCACTACGAGACATTCCAGAGATTGACATTACGCTATTTCAGCGTGATTACTTTGATGGCATTGGCTTGATCCTGCAGGACGATGATGGACTGCCTGTTGATCTGACCAATGTGACCATTTGCGCTTCAATTTATCAGACCACTGCCTCTGGCACTTCCTCCATTGTCACTTCTTTCAATGTGCAAAAGGAGGAGCCATTTACTAATGGCGCCCTGAACTTGTGGTTGTCATCGGCTCAAACTCAGGCCGTGTGGGCGGCTTATGAAGGCTATGCAACGGCAGATTACCATTTGTTCGTGCCATCGGCCTATGCCAATGAAGATAGCACGCTAGACCAAACCAATCTGACTTGGGACCTGAGGCTGGAAAAGCCAGAGAAAGTCACTGACTTGCTTAGCGTGGCGAGTGGTGTGTTCTCTTGCCAATCCACCGCCCGCATTGGCTCCACGGATCGTCTTGCCTTTAGCGGCACTACCGTCTCCGGCCTGAACTACAACTTTTCTACCAGTGCTCCTTTGTATTCTGGTGCCACTGCAGTTAGTCAAACCTCCCCTTATCGCCTGACCATCCCATCGCTTTCCGGGACTACCAATAGTTCTCTTGGTGGTTCATTGTATAAGCTCAAACAAGACACGGTTATAGTGGGAAAAGTAGTGGTCGCGCAGACCGTTTCAAACTGTTTCGTCTAAACCATGGCTGAGCTTAAAGAAGGAATTAGCGTTGTCACTGTAGGTCGTACGACGCCGATTCCGATTGGCCCGCAGCCTGCGGCCAAAAGCCTGCCTGTGGCGCTTGCAACGGACACTGAAGCAGTGCCAGTGCGAGTGGAAAATCAGCAAATTACGGAAGTTTCGTTAAGCCTGCTAGGTATTCCAAGGTCTGAAGTTTCCCTTGGTATTTTCGCGGATGTTACCACTTACGACATCAATCGTAACGAATGGCAAAGCACTGGACGCTTGGGGATTGCGGCAGCATCAGGGACCACCACGCACATTGCGGCAGAAAGCGCAGCGAAAGTTGCCTGCTCTACGGCCAATAGTAATCAGCTATTAAGCAGCAAAAGATTTTTTCGCTACCAGCCTGGTCGCGTTAGTAGTGCCACCTTTGGTGTTAGGACCACAGTTAGCACTGATGCCACTGACTTGAAGAAATGGGGCGCTTTTGATAACAATGATGGCTACTACCTTGAAGTGCAGGGTGGCTCTCAAACTGGTGAAAGCAAGGAGTTCAATTTCTATGCCGTAAGGCGAACCAGTGCATTCTCTGCATACGCTTCCTTTGCCCCTAATCCGGCCCTTGGTGATATTGGTACCATTGGCGCTGATCTTGTTATTAAGCGTGATGGCCTTTACTACGTTCATGCTGGTGTCTTTGATCGTAGCTTGCGGGCCAGTAGTGGAGTGCTGATTGGCGGATCATCGCCTCAAGCCTTTAACGTGCCTGCCGCGTATCAATACACTTACGAATATCGTGTGCCGCGCAAATACTTCTCTTCCGATAGGCTTGATGGCCTTACAGCAACGCAATACTATTCCGACGAGGTGCCGGGCAAGTCTTCATTTGCCGTGGCCATTGGCGGCACTTCCGACTCGCCAGTAGCGGAATACACTAACGGCGGGATCGTTGAAGATGAAGATGGCAATGCAGTAGCCAAGACTTCCCTGTGGGACATGGATTTCTCACGGGTGACAATGTATAAGATTGAATACTCGTGGTATGGCGCTGTTGGCGCAAAGTTTTTCGCTTATGTTCCGGATCAAGATGATCCTGGGCAGGCACGATGGGTGGCTATTCATCATTTGCGCGTCAGCAATCAACTTACCACGCCCAGCCTTAGCAATCCCACGCTCCCCATTAGCTACTACGTTCAAAAGCTTTCTAGTGCCAATGAATGTGCAGTCTACAAGTATGGCGCTAGTTACTACATTGATGGTGGCGACAAGGGAACGATTGTTGCTCGATCCATTGCCAATGCCGCTGATCGTGCTATCACGGTGTCCGGCGAAGCATTGCTTGCCTTGCAAGTGAAAAACACCGTCAATTCGGTGCGAAATAGGATGCAAGTGTATCCCACTCGCCTTAGCGTGGGAGTCGATGGCAGGGCGGTGGTTTCACTGATCAAGAATCCAGCAACGGTTTCAGGCACTCCTACGTTTACGAGCACCGATACTCTGAGCCCCATCAACGCCTTCAACACCACTGGCGTTACGGTGGTGAGTGGTGGCACTACTGTCGCTACATTTTATGCTGGCGCTGGCGGCAACGAGTATGATCTTTCGCCATACTTTGCCTACAATAAGGATTACCTCTCTTTCCCATTGGCCGCCACTTCAGGCGACACGCTTTTTGTGTTTGTTCGTGGCGCTGCGGCAACGGTTAGTGGTAGTGCTGCAATCACTTGGGAAGAGCAAATCTGATCGGGCGAGATAGTGAGCGTTGAAATCTCCGGCTACTACCAAATCCCAGAAGATCAACAGCCTGCAGGCTACACGTTAGTTGATGCAGAACTCGTTGATTACTTAACGGGAGATACGCTCATTGATCCGGCGGATAATGAGCCGCTTGTTTCCGACATTCAAGAGGCAGTAATTTCCTCTGCCAATGCTTTTCCCATTGCGTTAATGAACGCTGGTAGCATTCCGGTGAATGTTACCAATACAGCAAAGAGTGAAGTTGAATATGGCCTGCTAGGCGTGCCACGGGCTGAAACTGCACTGGGGCTTTTCAGTACCATTAACTCCTATGGTTTTGACGAAAACACTTGGTCAGTGAAGCCTGGTGGCTTTGCTTTGTACCAATACTTCCGCGACCCAACGGATTGGACATTCCAAGTGGGAAGCGATGGCACACAATATGGTTTCTTTAGTAGGCACCTTCCCAAGGAGGCGGCATTGCAAGTATATGCTTTGCCCCCTGCGGAAAGTTTCACCTACGTAGAGGACGATGGTTCGGGCAGGTATCCTGGCGGATACACCGATGGAGTGATTGACAATCATATTGAAAGCAAACGGTCTTTCAGGTATCAGCCCGGACGAATCACTGGCTTCACCATGGGCGTTCGTATGTCCACAGGCAGTAACTGGGCCGGTGAATCAGTGTCGTGGGGGTGCAGGAATAGCGATGGTGATGGATACTATTTTCAACTGGACGCTGGAACAGAACCTTACATTGTACGCACGTCCCCCAACCTGCCAACGCTAAAGATTCCGCGTGAAGAATGGAATGGCGATCCCGTTGCAGTGAATGCTGGCTCCACTGGATGGAGCTTGGACTTTTCCAAGGTGACGATGTTCAAGATTGAGTTTGGCTGGTATGGCGCCATTGGAGCAACGTTTTTTGTTTATGTGCCCATTGGGAATGATGATGCGCGATGGGTGAAACTGCATTCCATTCGGGCGGAAAATGCCAATCTGGTGCCAAGCCTAGAGAATCCATTCCTCCGGCTTTTCATTCGTGCCATTCAAACTGCAGGAGCTAGCTCCCCAGCATTTATCAATCTTTATGGCAGTAGCGTTTACATTGATGGTGGCGATGAAGGGACACTGATTTGCGGAAGCGCACCTTCACCCTCCGTGAGTATTACCAATGTTCCACGAGCATTCCTCGGCATTGAATGCTCTAGCACGATCAATGATATTGTCAATCAACGATCCGTGTTCCCCAATACCTTGTCAGTAACGGCGGATGCAGACGCACGCATTGATTTGGTAATGCGAAACCCAGGAGTGGGCTATGGCGAAAGTTATGGTTTTGGCCATGGCGCCACTTTGACGCGAGCGGCGGGGGCTTCTATTCCTGTGGTGCGCACTAATGCCACCACTATCACTGGCGTATTTCCAAGTGGGCTGCCCTTTTCCTCAGCGCCAAAGCACAACTTTTTCTTCTCTGGCTATCCGATTAAAGTGTCAGGGGCTGGCATCAATTCAGTATTTGCCACTGCGTTTTCCACAAGCTCAATCACTACTAACAAGAACCTGCCGGCATCTTTGACTGGCGTAACGATTGCCGCTTTTGATGCTTACGCCGTGTCTAGTAGCGTAACTGTTGTCAGTGGCGATGGCGTAGCGTATGGTTCGGCAAGGCAATACACAGGCAAGTTATTCTTTAATCGAACCACTGAAAATGCCGGTGGCAACTATTGGCGTTTGGGTTTGTTTTTGCAAGCTAGTGGCGCGTATGTGCCTGGTGTTTCGCAAGTGTTTTGGGTGACTTCTTCGTTCCCTGGCGTGCAATATGACTTAAGCCAGAGTGAAATTGGCGAAGTTTCGTTGCCTCCTGAAAACTATAAGCAGGCAGGTTTCAGCATTGTTGAGGAATCGGGAGTAGCGACATTCAAGTCATTTCCTTTCCGGCCAACGCTTCCCCCTGCCACGCCATTGTCTTTCTCGGGATCGCCATTTCCCATTGCCATTGTTGCAGAATTATATCCTGGGGCAGTGCTATCGGACGTGGTATTGGCCATGGCGCCAACAGCATCAGGAGCTACGAATAATGATGGCATCACCTATGCGGAAGTCTTTGACAAGGCATTAGTTGGCCAAGGCTCAGGGCGTACTGCCGCAATAACGGAATGGACAATTAGTGGCAACATCACTGCCAGCACCATTGGCTTCTCTGGTTATGTGGCCAACAAGTTTGAAAGCGTTGCAACACTTCCCAATACTGGCGTGCTTGTAGACACTCAAGGGCGACGATCCATCAAAAGCCCCAACCTCGCGGTGGCTTCTTTCTTCCTGACAAGCGGCGAGACAATTTCCACGCCATTGTCTCCTTATTTTGGCCCGGACAAGCTAGTGCTTGGTGGCGGTGCGGGCTCACAATATGCTACTGGCGCATTATTTGTGGTAGCGTCTACAAGAAAGCCAAGCGCATCAGGCAATGTGCTTGCGTCGTTGTCGTGGAGTGAACAATGAGCTATCAGGGGCTGGTCAGAGACCGCAACTTAGCGGACATTGAAAATACCAATGAAGCATGGGATAATCTTGGCTCCGAATTGGCCTATGACTACGGTGCTATTCGGGGAAACTATGTCAATAATTCGGCGGTTCTTAGTTCCGTTGATCGAAGCAATGTTGTCATCGCTCAGGCGTCGGGCATCACTTTGAGCTATGGCAATCAATATGTATACAAGATTACAGAGCAATCGGGAGTGCCCACGCCATTCACTTATGGTTGGGCGCGAGTTGCTAATACAAGCATTAGCTACACCAATCTTGAACGACGCCTGAATGTAAGCAATGGGCCAGTAGTGGGCTCCATTCTGCTAAAGGCCGGCTCGCATTATTCAGTGGGCATGGCTTTACGTCCGGCTTATGGCGGCACATTCTTCAAGGACACAAACTATCCGTCAGTTGGCATCAATCTTCGTACTGGCGATTTCCAGGATGCTTTCGGCAACAAAAAGCCCTACGAACTTATGGGGGTAGTGGAAGAAAGCGATGGGTGGTGGCGAGTGTCTATGAGCAGCATTTGCCAGCAAGCTTATAGCGCCGCCTCCATTGATCTTTTCTTCTTGCGGGCCAATAGCTTAAGTGTCATTGATGACGCAACTTCAACGGATGGCAGTAAGTTCTTTTATGCGGCATTACCACAGATTGAGCCTGGCCATGAACCATCGCCAATCGTCATTACTGTAAATGACCAAGTGGTGCAAAGGCAGACCACAGCCACTTCCAGCGCCACGATTAGTTTCACCGGGGATGACATTAGTGCCATTCGCGGCCTCAATACAGTTGGGCAAGACAACATCCTTAGGATTGCTTCATTATTGGAGCCTGCACAGCCAAGGCTCACGGCAATCAATGCCTCTGGGACCACTGCCACGACTTCAGGCAGTGTTCTATTGCCAAACTCTAGCCCCGTGTCCACGGGCAACTATGTTGTTTCAGGATTAGTGGCCAGTGGCTATCAAGTGAATGGGAATGGCATTGGCACTGTGTCTGGCAGTCCTTTTGCTAGCGGAGTAGCAACTGTTCCGTTGCGCGTTGGAGCTTTCATTCCACAAGCTTGGCGAGCCAATACCACCTTCCCTTCAGGGACACTGGCCAATCCTACTGTTGCTATTCCCATTGAATACAATGGATTCTATGTGACGATGGTGGCGGGACAATCGTAATGACTGTTGTTTATGGCCTCAGGCGTACATCCAATTTTGCGGACGTAGCAGACAACGGGAAGTGCGTACAAAACCTTGGACTGACCATCGCTAATTTTGTCACGGTGGCAGGCATTGCGGCCACTGGCGTCGGGGCCGGCGACTTTACGGCCCTGAAGGGGCTGCGTAGCCCCCTAGAGGAGCAGATCACTGCCCTGTCGAGCCTTGCCTCCACCACGCTCTCAGGGGCTGGCCTGAAGGCCCTCAGGACTGGCGACACGATTGCCGGCGTGCTGACCGTTGGTGGCATTATCAATAGCGACAGGGCCTTTATCCGGACGGTCGGCAGTGGTGCCATTTACAGTGCAGCATCAGGGTCATTCTTTTCGCCTGTTAGTGGGAGTTCCTTTTCGGGCGGCGCTTCTTTCCGTTCTGGCCCCGTTAGGATTAGTGACTTAGTGCTTCCGAGTGGCGCGGGAAATTACACGGGAATCACTTTCCCTTATCAGGCACACTACGAAAACTATAAGATTTATCAGCGCATTGGCGATAGTGTTAATGCGCCATTTGCGATTCGCACCAAACTTCCGCCGCCGACAGTATTCAGTGGATGTGGGCTATGGCTGGACGCACAAAAAAGCACCACGACCACTATTAGTGGCACAAGAATTGGGCAATGGCAAACAGTGTTCAGTGGGGGCGTAAGCGCAAACCAAACCACTGCCGCCAATGCTCCTTTCTATCTGGCTTCTGGCATTTTGGATAGTGGAGTGGTGAGACCTGCGATTGCTTTCTCTGGCGTGAGTGAGTTTATGGTTTTTGAACCGCTTGCACCATTATTCGCAAGTGGTGCCACTTTGGTCATCATGGCCCAAGTTGAAGGGGGAGAATACTGCTTAGCCTCTAATGGGACAAGCAATCAAGGGCGATGGCGAACGACTAGCGGAAATGGTTCTTGGCCATTGTTTTGCTCTGGTCTCATTCCAAGGTTTCCGGCAGTCATGCCCGCCAACGGCACTATTGTTTTTAGTGTTAGAGCGTCTCAAAGTTACGGCCTAGAAGTAAGGGGCAATGGTGAACGCATTGGCTATATTGCCCCGTCGGGATTTGTTTACAAAGGCGACGGCCAATACTTGTTGGGCACTGCTCCAGGCGGAGGAGGACGATTTGCAGGCAAGATTACAGGAGTTGTGGGCTACGGTGCTCCCATCGCGGATCGCGAATTGAGAACAGTGGAAGAGTATATGATGTGGCGCTATAATTCGGTTTATGACCCTGACAAGGCTCAAGTGGCGCAATTAGAAGATGGCACCACTTTAGAGCTTGAAAACAATCTGCCTGTAGAACTGGGATGACAAAACTTAGTCAACTGTCAATCATTTCAGGGTCTGCACTGGCCGATGATGACCAGTTCTTTCTGCGGGACGTTAGTGATGCCACCACTCCCAATAAAGCCCTTACGCTTAGCGGGCTGAAGCAGGCTATTGCCATTGCTTTTGTTGGCACGGACCCCGAGGACATTCCGCTCAATCAATACCTTGGCGATTTAGCCTTTCTCGATTCGTTTCAGCCTACCATTGTTAGTGGCTTAAACGTTGTTTCCGGCGTGGCTTCTACTGGCGTTCGGACTGCTACATTTTCTGCCACCAATGCTCCAGGTGCTTCTAACGTGGTAGTACGACAATGGCTGCCAGTAGTGGTGACCGGCGTGACTCATTACTTGCCATTGTTCGCCCCATAATGCCTGCCGGTTATCCGACAGTCCGGCCTTACAAGATGCTGGACTTGACCAACAATTCGCAACTGGATTCGGACTTTGTTTTCACAAGGGCCACTACTGCTACGTTTGTCAATGCCTCAGGCTTTCAGGAAGTAGCACCAGCTAATACACCACGGCCAAACTACGATCCCATGACAGGCCAATACCTTGGCTTGCTCATGGAAGCATCTAGCACCAATCTACTGCCATGGAGTAATGATATTTCCCAGCCATCATGGTATTATGCGCCACAAAACGCACCGTTGCAATCCGGCTTCATTGGAGTCAGCGACACCGCAAGCGCATATCGTATTGGCGAAGGCACAGTTCCAGGATTGTGGGAAATTGGCACCACCATCGCCTTAAGCAGTGGCACGCAAATTGCCCATTCAGCATTTATCAAGAGCGATGGAGTGAGCAAGGGGTATTTGCAGTTTATTGGCCTCACGTCTAGCGGAGAAGTTGCCGGTAACATCTTAGTCAATTTTGATCTTAAGAAGGGGGAAGTTTACCCTGAAAATTACGGCACTAACCTGCTAGCCGCAAAGATTGAACAACGTCGCAATGGCTGGTGCCGAATTGGTGCTCTTGGTAATATCGCTGCAAATGCCACCACGGGGCTGCTCTTATTGCGATTACGTGATGATGATGATTCCACCTTTTATCAAGGTCGCGGCAGGGGGCTTTTGGTGGATGGATTTCAAGTGGAATCCAATAGTGTTGGTGCTCTTAATTCCTTTATTTCTTCTTTTGTTCCCACGTCTGGAGTTGCGTTATCTCGGGCTGGTGATTTACTTCGCAGTCAGCCAAGCACTATAAACCTTTGGTACGTTCAATCTTCTGGCGTACTAGCCCAGGAAGTGTTGATCAATGACGCGGATTGGTACGATGGTGGTCGCGGTTATGCGCTTGCCACCAACACTAACACTGGAGCCAGGGCGGAACATAGGTATGGTTCTTCTACGACAAATGCACTGAGGCTGCTTGGAGTTGTCGGGAGCGGATCTGCCGTGGACTATACAACAGCCAGCGTAAACATTGGCAATGGACTTGAGCCATGGGAGAATCCAGCATCCGGCACTGGCAC
>JACCDP010259222.1_pt1 | contig 11612 bp, 8 predicted proteins | sample 7445841 | NCBI WGS metagenome assembly JACCDP01 (sample SAMN15323441, study PRJNA562643) | freshwater metagenome | isolation source: river surface water | place: USA:Blue River Watershed | collected 2017-08-17
CAGCGCACAGAAGTGGTTGTGGAGGTTAGGAATGAAGACATTTTGGACCGTGTGGAGGTACAGTTTTTTGATTTGTTGGGTCAGCGCATGACGGATGTTGTGGCTTTGAAAAACAATGAAACTCGATTCAACACAGAGACATGGGCAACGGGCTACTATGTGGCCATTTTGCAAAAGGCGGGGGATGGCAAGGTCATCCGCAAGCAAAAATTATTCGTGGACTGATTTTTTCAAACGGGTATACCAAAGCCCACCGATGAAGAAAAGTCCAATCAGCATAAAATCTGCAACAAGTACTGCGTTCACATCTACTTGGTTGAGCAAGCTGCAATTGATTAAATAAATGATGATGTTGAATGTAAGCAAAGATGCAGTTGTAGTGAAGTGATTAAAGCCCAACCCCAACAATTTATGATGTAAATGACTTTTGTCGGCTTGAAATGGAGACTGTCCTCTAGTCAGTCTTAAAGTAAAAACACGGAGTGTATCGAGCAAAGGATAGCACAATGCAACCAGTGCATACAGGGCTCTGTTCATATCACAAGGCACGTGCACAGCATTGTTTGAATTCAACATGTAGCCAACGAACAAAATGATTGTGGTTCCTAGAAAAAGGGATCCGGTATCGCCCAAAAACATTTTGTATTTTTTACTAAAATTGATGAAGAAAAAGGGCAATAAAAGGGCAATGAGTAAATGACAAAATTGAAAAACATTGAGGTTAATGTCTTTAAAACAAAGGCCAATTAAATAAATCGCAAAAACGGAAAAGGAGGCCGCCAATCCATCTACGCCATCGATAAGATTATAGGCATTGATTACCACTACAAAAACGAAGGTTGTAAAGGATATGGAGAAGATTTCACCAATTGCATGCACCCCTAAAACACCGTAAAAATTATCAATTCTGAAGTTGGGTAAAAATATCGAAATAGACGCCGCGATGATGAGTTGGGCCCAAAATTTTGAGGACGCCTTGACGTGCTTTATATCGTCGTAGATTCCAATGATGAAAAAGGTGATGAAAGAGAAATAAATAATGGGGGATTGAAAATCATCAGGACCCCAAAAAACCAATGAAAGGATGGCCAATAAAGCGATGGAAATTCCGGCGGTTCTGGGAACTATTCGGGTGTGGGAAGATCTTTCTACGGGTACGTCAAACCATCTGTATTTGAACGACAATTTGAACATCGCCAATAAACCCGCGGCAGAAATCAAAGCGAATGCGAGTAAAAGGATGAGGTTGGTAAATGTCATATGTAAATCAATACAAAAAGTGATCTGCTGATAGAAATTCTATTCAATATTACCTCACAAAGTTAAGGAAGACCTCAAAACTTTGTTAATCGCCATTGTTCGTTTATGAAGCGTCTCAAAATTTGGTTGAATCTCTCTGTATTAAATTTGGGTTGAACTACTTTTGCAGTGATGTGTGGTATTAATGGAATCTTTGGTGTTGACGACCTGTCTTCGATGAGGGGTGCATTGGCAAACATGAATTCAAAAATGGCACATCGGGGGCCTGATGCTGATGGTGTGTTTGCGGATGGGCCTATTTTGTTGGGTCATAGACGTCTTTCGATCATTGATTTGGATCCACGAGGCAATCAACCGATGCACAGTGGTTGCGGACGATTTATTATTGTTTTTAACGGGGAAATTTACAATTTTCAAAAGTTGAAGGCAATTGTATCTGACTATGACTTTAAGAGTTTAACGGATACCGAAGTTCTGCTGGCACTTTACAAAAAAATGGGGAGTGCGATGTTGGAATTGTTGGAAGGGATGTTTGCCATCGCCATTTGGGATAAGGATTTGCGGCAGTTGTTTTTGGCCAGGGATAGGTTTGGAAAAAAGCCATTGTATTTTTGGAAGTCGGATTCTGTATTGGTGTTTTCCTCTGAAATTCGTTCGGTGATTGCTTCCGGTTTGTTTACACCCAAGTTGAATCACGCAAAATTATCGCAGTATGTACAATACCAAACGGTTTTTGATCCATTCACATTGATTCACGGGGTGTATCAACTAGAAGCAGGCTGTTTTGCTGTTGTTGGTCTGTCTAATTCCAAGACCATTCTTTGGGAAACGAAGCGATATTACAGCAGGAAAGAGGAAATGGGTCGAGAACACCAAGTGGGTAACTATGATCAAGCGGTAAAGAAAACCCGAGAGTTGTTTGACAAGGCGGTGCAAAAAAGATTGATAGCGGATGTGGATTTTGGAGCTTTTTTATCTGGGGGCATTGATTCTTCTTCTGTTGTAGCGGTGATGTCAAAGCATCTAACCAATCCGGTAAAAACTTTTCATATACATTTCGATGAATCGGAATTTTCTGAATTGCGTTATGCTGAGATGGTGGCGAAAAAGTATCGAACAGATCATCAGAATATTTTGATTCAACCATCGGCCTTTTTGGACGAGGTAGTACCTGCCCTTGAGGCCATAGATCACCCCAGTGCAGACGGTGTAAACACTTATGTTGTGAGTAAATACACTCGGGCGGCGGGAATAAAAATGGCGTTGAGTGGTTTGGGCGGAGATGAGGTTTTTGCAGGATATGACGTGTTTAAACGATTGAGTCAAATTCAGAAGTTGCGTGGCATGGGCCTTTTGCAGCTGTGGGAAATGTTGCCCATGAGTTTGCGCAGTTTGCCTTTTTTAAAGGGGAAAATGCGGGAAATATTGGCGCTGGAAAGGGTGGACGTTGCGAGTGGGTATGAATTGTTCCGACAGTTATTTTCAAAGGGCGAATTGGCCAAGTATGGCATAGATGTGAGTGTGGATGCCTTATGGTCTTTTGAGCTAGAAAAAAATCATTTGTTTGCCTGGATAGGAAATGAAGAGGTGGAACGATATATGAAGCCAGTTTTGCTTCGTGACACAGACCAAATGAGCATGGCGCATTCCTTGGAGGTCAGGGTTCCTTTTTTGGATCACAAACTCACAGACTTTGTTATGGGTTTGCCAGATCAATGGAAGCCTATTCAGCCGGGTAAAAGGCTTTTGATTGATGCGATGGGCGATGATTTGCCCAGAGAAATTTGGGATCGAAAAAAAATGGGATTTGTTTTTCCTTGGAAACGATGGGTAAATCAAGACCTAAAATCATTGGTTGATGAAGGTTTAGCGGTTGTTGCTGAAATTCCAAGTTTGTCTGCCATTGTTGCAGATTTGAGGAAAACCCAAATTGGGGAAGAAAACCCCAGCTGGTATAAAGTTTGGTTGCTTTCGACCTTGGGCCATTGGATAAAAAACAATCACATTCAATGCAATTAATGCCAAGTTTAAAAGTATCCATAATTACCGTTGTTTACAATCGGAAAAAAACTATTGAGAGAGCAATAGAAAGCGTACTGAAGCAAACGTACCAAGAGATTGAGTATATCGTAGTCGATGGAGGCAGTACAGACGGCACAGTGGACATTCTTCAGACATACAACGATGGTAGAATTTCTAAGTTGATTTCAGAGCCCGATGGGGGTATTTATTCGGCATTGAACAAAGGACTACAGTTGGCCACGGGGGACGTTGTTGGTTTTATACATTCAGACGATTTTTTGGCAAATGAAAATGTGGTTTTGCAATTGGCAAGTGTATTTGAAAAAGACAAAACATGTGACTTGGTTTATGGTGACTTATCTTTTTTTGATTCAGAAAACGTTGGCAAAGTCACTCGAAATTACAGGAGTAAGTTCTTTAAAACCTGGATGATGCGATTTGCTTTACAGCCAGCCCACCCCACTGTTTACGCAAGAAAAAGTGTGTACGAAACTGTGGGTGGATTTAATGAAAATTATAGAATCAGTGCCGATTTTGATTGGTTACTGCGCTTTTTTTGGTTCACAAAATACAACTTCCAATACTTGCCAATGACAATGGTTAATATGCAGCAAGGCGGCGCCAGCACAGGTGGATTAAAATCAATGATTAAGCACAACAAGGAGGACTTGGAGATTTTAAAATCTCATGGAATATTCAGCAATTGGTTATTCGTAATTGCTAAATATTTGTATAAAATTTTTCAGTTGAGGTTTTAAATCTCTTTTCTCAAACGAGCAACGGGGATGCCCAGTTGTTCGCGGTATTTGGCTACGGTTCTGCGGGCGATGTTGTATCCTTTTTCCTTTAGCAAGTCCATGAGCGCTTCGTCTGTGAGAGGTTTGATTTTGTCTTCCTGACCGATGGCATCTCCAAGGATTTTTTTGATTTCACGGTTGCTGACTTCTTCGCCTTCTTCATTGGTTAAGCCTTCGGAGAAGAAAAATTTCAAAGGAAAAATGCCAAAATCTGTTTCCACGTATTTGCTATTGGCCACCCTTGAAATGGTTGAAATGTCCAATTCTACCTGTGTGGCAATGTCTTTGAGAATCATGGGTCTGAGTTTGGTTTCATCGCCACCTTCAATGAAAAACTCTCTTTGCCTTTGAACAATGGCTTGCATGGTTTTCATGAGGGTGTTTTGACGTTGTTTTACGCTATCAATAAACCACTTGGCGCCATCAACCTTTTGTTTGATGTATTGTACCGCGTCGCGGAGCTGTTTTTCTTTGTGAGCACTGGATTCGTAGGCCTTTAGTGTTTCAACGTAAGAGGCGCTGAGCCTGAGTTCTGGGGCGTTTCGGCCATTGAGTCGCACCTGTAAAACACCATCGTCGTTGGCTACAGAGAAATCCGGCACGATGTATTGGGTTTTTACGTGCACGCTGCCGTTCTCCCCCGGTTTGGGGTTGAGCTTTAAGATTTCATTCATGGCGGCCTTGAGCTGCTCATCGTTGATCTTTAAACTCTTTTTAATTTTATCGTAATGTTTCTTGGTGAACGCATCAAACTGCTCACTCAGCAATTTTTCCGCAATGTCTATGGAGGGATTGTCTCCGTAATCTTTTTTGTAGAGTTGCAGCAATAGACATTCTTGTAGGTCGCGTGCGGCAATTCCTGGCGGGTCGAAGTTCTGAATTTTGATTAACAGTCGTTCTAACTTGGCTTCTGTGGTGATGATGTTCTCATTGAAGGCGAGGTCATTGACGATGCTCCTGAGTTCTCTTCGGAGGTAACCATCATCTTCGATACTGCCAATGAGGTGGTAGACCAATTCGAGTTCTTGGTCTTCGAAGATGGCCCTGGCCTGTTCGTAGAGGTATTCGTGGAAGGTGCTTTGCGCCGCCATGGGCATGTCGCGCTGTTCTTCGTTGTTATAATCTTCACCCATGCGAAAACTGCCAAAATCGTCATCGCCACCGGCTCTGAGGAGCTCGTCTACGTTGATGTCGTGACTGTATTCATCGAAATCATTGTTTACATTGAGGTCTTCTGCATCGTAACTTTCTTTGTTTTCGTCGGTTTTCTCTTTGCTGATTTCGTTGTTTCTTTCATCGCCACCGCGGTAGTCGATGCCATCATCCACGCCTTCGAGGTTTTCCAATGCGGGATTGTCGAGCAGCTCTTGACTCACCTTTTCCTCAAAATCTTGGGTGTTGAGCTGCAGCAGCTTGATGAACTGAATCTGCTGGGGACTCAGTTTTTGCAGAAACTTTTGCGATAACTCTTGTTTGAGGGCCATATCACAAATATAGTCGAGTTGCGCTTAATAACAAATATCGTGCCAAAAATTTTAAACCCTTTTCTTATCTTTGTAGGGGAAGTCATTTTTTCCTTTCACAGAACTACGTCAAACATGAGCACAAAAGATTTTACCACAGCATCGCCAAGCATTGAACATTTGCAGAAACACATCCAAGAAACGGTAACGTTGCGGGGTTGGGTTGCGAATAAGCGGGAGGGTAAGGGAATCGTTTTTATCATCTTGCGGGATGGCACTGGATTTTGTCAGTGTGTAGTAACCGCTGAAACTTCTAGTGAGTTGGATTTGGCCGCGGCGCAATCTGTGAGTTTGGAAACAAGTGTGATTTTGAAGGGTGTGGTGAAGGCCGATGAGAAACAGGTTGGTGGGGTGGAATTGCAGGTGACTTCGGTAGAAGTTGTGGGTGTTTCAGAGAACTATCCGATTGCCAAAAAAGAGCATGGTATTGAATTTTTGATGGACCAGCGCCATTTGTGGTTGCGCAGTACCCGTCAATGGGCGATCATGCGCATCCGTAACACCATCATCTTTGCGATACACGAATACTTTCAGGGACAGGGCTTTGTGCAGATGGATGCCCCTATTTTCACGGGCAACGCTTGTGAAGGCACAAGCACTTTGTTTGAAACCGATTTTTACGGAGAGCCCGCATTTTTGAGTCAGAGCGGCCAGTTGTACGGCGAGGCGATGGCGATGGCGATGGGCAAGATATATACGTTTGGACCTACTTTTAGGGCTGAAAAATCGAAGACGCGCAGGCATTTGTCAGAATTTTGGATGATTGAGCCAGAGATGGCTTTTTACGATATTTTCCAAAACATGGATTGCATAGAAGGATTTTTGCAGCATGTGGTGGGCAAGGTTTTGGAGAAATGTGAGCACGAATTGGAAACGATAGGTAGAGATGTCGCAGTATTGAAGAGCAGTTTGGGTGAGTTTCCGCGAATGACCTACGATCAGGCGGTGCGGATCATCAAGGGTGAAGAGGACGTGAATGGTGTGAACAGTATCAAGAGTTTGGAGGATGAGCTATCGCGATGCGAAGGTTTGTTGGCTTCCATTGAAGCAGAGATTGCGGAGCGTGAGGCCAAGGTGGCCACACCGGGGATGAAGAAGGGTGAGATCAATTTCCACCAAACCAAGATTACTCAATTGAAGCAGGAGAAGGGTGATGTGGAGGAGGATTTGAGGAACATTCCAACTTGGATCGCGAGTGCGAAGAATTTCGAATATGGTGATGATTTTGGGGGATCCGACGAGACGGTATTGACTAGGTTGTTTGACCGTCCGGTGATGGTGTACGACTGGCCGCACGAGGTGAAGGCTTTTTATTTGAAGCGGAATCCTGAGGATTCGAGATTTGCTAGGGGTGTGGATGTATTGGCACCGGAGGGATACGGAGAGATTGTGGGCGGTGGCGAGCGTGAAACGGATGTGAATCTATTGACCGCAAAAATTGTGGAGCACCAGTTGCCGATGGAGGATTTTGAATGGTATTTGGATTTGCGCAGATATGGATCTGTACCACACGCTGGATTTGGTTTGGGATTGGAGCGTTTGGTGACATGGGTTTGTAAATTGAAGCATGTACGGGAAAGCATTCCCTTTCCGAGGATGTATGGCAGATTGAAGCCCTAGTTGGTGTAAGTTTGGACACTTTTGGGGTGTGTTTGTGGGCCAATCAAGCATTTTTGGAGTGTTTTTTTAGTTATCAAGTATTTGATTATTATGCAATTAGTAAAATTTTTTGCGTTTTCCACACTTTGTTAACATTTAAACAAACTTGTTGGTATATTTGTGGTCCTTATGAGCACATCTACACGACAATTGATCTTACAACGTTGCTTTGAAGCCATTCAATCGAAGGGTTTTGAGACTTTGCGAACAGACAAAGAAATTGCCCGTTTGAAAATCACCAAAGGTGCCTTTTACCATTACTTTCCGAATAAATCGGAATTGGGGTATGCGGTGGTTGATGAGGTGATGTTGCCTTTTTACGAGCAAAAATGGGCGAGTTTGGCCAACATAGAAACAGGTGTTGCGGATGCTTTGATTGCGGCATTGGAACATGAAAAAACTAAAGCCACAGAAACGAGCATCAAACGTGGAGATGTATTAACCAATATGATTTTGGAGATGAGTCATTCTGATGATTTGTTTCGCCAGAAACTCGAAGTGGTAAATGAGGTGCAAGTAAAAATTATTCAGAAGGCCATCATGGCTGGAAGGATTGCTGGGGAATTGAAGAATCAAACGGATGCACGCTCAATGGCCTTGTTTATTGTGGGTCAGTTGATGGGCTGCTATACCATTTCGAAGGTTCGCGCTTCCAAAGAAACATTTGTGAGCATGGTTGGAACACTTCAAAAGCAATTGAAAGACACTTTGGTTGTTGATGCTGCGCCATCAAAAATCACCGATGTGGTAAGTTCTAGCAGTGCCAATTCTTCTGTAAGTAATCCTGTAAACAACGTATCTATGAACGGTAATTCATTTGCAAGAATTGAGGAGAAGTCAGAAGAAAAATCAAAAGGCGGTTGGTTTTCACGCAACCGTTAATCAAACAGGATTCAAGGATGCTGTGGGTGTTGTTAGTTGCTCCCTGCGGTGAAATCCAAGAAACAAATAGCTCAATAAAAAAGGGCTTCCGTGAGGAAGCCCTTTTTGTTTATCAGGGGTTGTGAAAATTATTTCACGATTGTCATTTCATCGATCAGGTGCTTGGCGCCGCCCAATTTTTCAACGATGAACAAGGTGTAGCGAACATCCAAACTGATGGTGCGCTGTACTTTGGGTAAGAACGCGAAATCAGAACTGATTGCTTCCCAGTTACCATCGAACGCAGTACCGATCAATTCACCTTTGGCGTTCATGACAGGACTTCCGCTGTTACCACCAGTAATGTCGTTGTCACTCAAAAAGCAAGTGTGCAACTCACCGTCTTTATCGGCATATTGACCATAGTCTTTCGCGCGAATCAATGCCAACAAAGGCTGTGGGGCGTCGAATTCAAAATCCGCTGCTTTGTATTTTTCCAAAATGCCTTTGGCTGTGGTGAAGTAGGCATAGCTTACCGCATCGCGGGCATCGTAGGCCTTCACGGTGCCGTATGTTAAACGCATGGTTCCGTTTGCATCAGGGGCCATGGCTTGTCCGCTGGGCAACATTTCCATTTGGGCCGACAAGAACAATCTGTTGGCGCGATCCAATTTGCTGTTGATGCCATCGTACACGGGTTTTAAATCCACGCGCAATTTGTTGAGGTAGCCTTGGGTGATTTTGTAAAGTACGTCGCCTTCCAATTTGCTTGCAGAGGGTTTACCCAAGAATTTGGCCATGCGCTCTTTGTTGGTGAATATGGATTTGGCGAAAATGGCTTCGGCCACTGCGGTGTAGTTTTTCTTGTATTTCAATACCATCGCATTGAGGTCGGCAGGCAACATGGAAGGATCTAAGTCTTCGTAGATGTGTTTCAGGACCACGGCCAACACTTCTTTTTCGATGGTTGGGTAGAATTCTTTGTACATCTCATCGATGCCGCGCAACATGGCACGTGACATCGCAGTGTCTTTTGGATTGGCTTTGAGGGCATCGGCCAAACCTTTGAATGACATGGCGAAGCTCATGGGTTGGCTGTTGGAGATACCATCTTGCAAGTAAACGGGGTATAAGCCGTAGGTGTATAACTCACGGTAGGCTTCATCGTAGAGTGAGGTTACGTCGCCGTATACATCGGTCTTTTTGTTTTCACGCACCCAGCGTTCGAAGGCCAATTCGGCATTTTTGCGGGTTTCGTAAAGGCCATTTGGCTTAGACAAGTCATTGGCTTCTCCATTGAATTTGTTCCAGTAGTTACCAATACCGGCCAAGCGATCAGAGTACATCAAACGAACAGATTCGTCTTGCTTCATGTAGTTTTCGTAGACGTCCATGATGTCGCGACGCAATTGCACGCGCATGGGGCGTTCTTTGCTGGCGAGGTATTTGATGCCTTCGCTGTAGGTATAGCGGGTGGTACGACCTGGGTAACCCATGATCATGGCGTAGTCACCTTCTTTCATGCCACTGATGTTGATGGGCAAGTGATGTGCTGGGCTGAAGGGTTTGTTGGCTGGGTTGAAATCGGCGGGTTTGTTGCTACCATTGGCGTAGATGCGGAACATGCTAAAATCGCAGGTATGACGGGGCCAACGCCAGTTGTCAGTCTCACCACCAAATTTTCCTACGCTTTCTGGGGGGGTACCCACGAGGCGAATGTCGCGGTATACTTCATAATACATCGCAAGGAATTGGTTGCCATTGTAAAACGAAGAAATTTCTACCACATAGTTGTTGCGTTCTTCACCGAGGGCAGCTACAACCGCTTCTTTGGTTTTGGCGATTTGGGCAGCTACGGCTTTTGCGCGGGTGGCTTCGTCTTGGTTGATAGCGATCCCTGCCAATACTTGGCTGGTTACATCTTCAATTTTACGGAGTAATCCGATGTTGAAATTTGCGGGGCGTTCTGATTGTTGGTTGGCGGCCCAAAAGCCATTTTTCAGAATATTGTCTTGATTGGTTGATAACTCTTGGATGGCACCATATCCGCAGTGGTGGTTGGTAAGGAAAAGTCCTTGCTTAGAAATCACTTCACCGGTACAGAACATACGGCCTTGTTTCGACATAAGGCGCACGATGGCGTCTTTCACCGAGGCTTGGTTGATGGAGTAGATGTCTTCGGCAGACAATTTCAATCCGCGGGCTTGCATGGGATCTTGGATCTTTTGCAGCAAGGTGAGCGGCCACATGCCTTCATCGGCTCTCAGTTGGAAAAGGGCTGAGAATGCCAAGGCCAAACTTAAAATGCGTTTTTTCATAACTTAATATTGGGTTGCAAATTAACTCTTTTTTGCCAAGAACCCGTTGTTTTTGCGTTTGAAAGGGCCATGATTCTACTGAAACTTTCTGATTTTCGGTGTGATAAAATATCGGAAATTTGAAGGGATGGCATTGGTGACATATACAGACATTGGCTTTTACTGTGAGCGGGCGGATTTGTACATCGATCCATTGCGAAAAGTGTCGAAGGCGTTGGTGACGCATGCCCATAGCGATCATGCGAGGCCCGGAATGGCTCATTATTTATGTCATACCGATGGCATTGGGGTCCTGAAACTGCGATTGGGCCGGAACATTTCGGTGCAGGGTTTGGGGTATGGAGAAGTTGTGGTATTGAATGGTGTTGAGGTGAGTTTATTTCCGGCTGGGCATGTGCCTGGCAGTGCGCAGGTTCGACTTTCTTACGGCGGCGAGGTGTGGGTGATTGCGGGGGATTATAAAACGGAGGCGGATGGTTTATCGCCTGCATTTGAGCCGGTGCGGTGCCATCATTTTGTGACGGAAAGTACGTTTGGGTTGCCCATTTTTCAGTGGCGGCCGCAGGCGGAGGTGTTTGACGATATCAATGCGTGGTGGAGGGGCAATGCGGAGCGAGGAATTACGAGCATTATGTTGGGTTATTCATTGGGCAAGGCGCAGCGCATCATCAAGTATTTGGATCGTGGGGTTGGCGATGTGGTCTGTTATTCCACGATTTCGGAGACCAATCGGGTGTTAGAGGCAGTGGGATTTGATTTTGGCGAATGGGTGGATGGTGCCAAGGGGTTGGACGCTGCAAACTATCGCAACGGGGGCTGCTTGTCACAGGCCATGCTTGTTTGTCCGCCAGCGGCCATAAAATCACCATGGATGATGGGGTTGGAGCGTTTTGCGGTGGCAAATTGCAGTGGTTGGATGGCGGTGAAAAAATCGCGGGAATGGGGTGCGATGGATCAGGGGTTTGTATTGAGTGATCATGCCGATTGGCCGCAGTTGTTGGGCGCGGTATTGGCCACTGGGGCTGAGAATGTATATGTTACGCACGGGTTCAGCGAAGCATTTTCACGGCACTTGCGGGTGGGTTATGGTTTAAACGCGGGGGTTGCGGAGGTAATGATGCGGGGGGACGAAGGGCGATGAGCAAGGCGGGGTCTTGGGCTACGATGGCTCA
>JACCDP010654589.1_pt1 | contig 11611 bp, 12 predicted proteins | sample 7445841 | NCBI WGS metagenome assembly JACCDP01 (sample SAMN15323441, study PRJNA562643) | freshwater metagenome | isolation source: river surface water | place: USA:Blue River Watershed | collected 2017-08-17
TATTTTTAAATTTATTAATTAACTTATAACCTTGTAAGAGTTCTTTTATACCATCATCCAATGAATATTTCGGAGTCCAACCAAGTGATTCTAATTTTTTATTAGATACCATGTAATTTCTTTGATCAAAATCTTTTTTGAATTCATTTTTAACTATGACCAGTTCAGGTACATATTCTTTAATTTTTTCTGCAAGTTGTAATTTGTTACAGTTTGCAGATGATAATCCTACATTATATGCATTTCCGTTACATTTATCGTAATTTTCAATCATAAAAATGAATGTATTAGCAATATCACGAATATGAATGTAATTTCTAATAAAATGAGATTCAAATAAAACTAAATAACCATCGGTAATAGCTTTGTATGTTAAATCGTTTACTAACAAATCCATTCTCATTCTATACGACAGACCAAATACTGTTGCTAATCTCAATGCGATACCATTTTGGTTATCCAATAATGCTTTTTCAGCGTCACATTTTGTTTCTGCGTATAAGGATAATGGTTTAAATGGACTTTCTTCAGTAATAATTTCAGCAGAAGATCCGTACTGGCTATTTGTATTTGGAAGAATAATTTTCTTATTCTTACCTGCAAATTTTAAAACATTTACGATATGTTTATAATTTACATCAATTGCTACTTGAGGATATGATTTACAAGCAGGCATTCCAACGATTGCAGCTAATGGAATTATAATATCTGATTCATCGACTAAATCTTTAAGAAGAGTTTCATTTCTTACATCGCCATGTACAAATTTAAATTGTTTGTTATGACAAAAACCAAGGAGAGATAATTGATTATAAATTAAACTATCTAATACTGTGACAGTATATCCATTTTGTAAAAGTTTTTCAGTGAGAATAGAACCAATATAACCTGCTCCACCTGTAATAAGTACATTATTCATGATAATTTTATAACGCTTTCTTTTAGTAAAAATCTACCTTTTTGATAATTTTCAATCCAATCAACATCTTGTTGACTTTCTCCCAATATATCTGATACATATTTAAAACAAAAGAAATTTAATTTATTTAATTTACATATTTTAGCAAAAGCGAATCCTTCCATATCTACCAAATCACAATTTCTATTTGGCATTGATTTTTGAAACGAATCAAATGTAGATAAAGTATATTTATTATGATAAAATTCTAAAGTTTCCTGTTCATATAATGGATACACCATGTCTCCTTCAATATAATTTCCACATTCATATACTTCATGTTTATTAACAGTTACTCCACCTGCAGTTCCGACATTTATAACCGTTTTAATATTTAAGTTGTTATTTAAATAATTTAGCAATGAAATAGTAGCATTTATTTTGCCTACACCTGTATAAAGAATATTAAATTCATTTTTAAATGGAAATTCTTGTTCAATTGCAGTAACTATTACATAATCGTTCATATATTAATAATTTTTTTATCAATTAAATTTTTAATTCCAGAATTTAAATATTCATTCATTTTAGAATCGAACGATTCTCTTTGATTTGGTATTTCTTTCAATTTTAAAAACTTCTTATAATATTGAGTATAACCTGTATTGCACATTGAACCAAAATTATATTCGGTTGTAATCTGGTTTTCTATTATATACTGTTGAATATCCACACCATTATTTTTTGCAAAATTAGATAGTAACATTGCATAAAAATCGCATCCACCATAACCATTCCATTCTTTTTTTATCATAAAATTTTCCCACATTTCTTTATTAAATAAATCCATCCAACCTGCAAATTTAAAAGTATTAATGGGATATAATTTAATCTCCAGATTATTAGTTTTCATATAATTACGAACATCATATACATCGATTTTTTTGTGATCTTTATATGGTATATGACTGTAATTTGAATTTGATATAATATCCCATGTATAATCCCACAATTTAGGAATTTGAGAAGAAATTACAAAAAATTTATTTTTTATTTTTTTAGAAAATTCTATATTAATGTACAATAAATGTTCTGAAAAATACATATCGGGATTTAATGTCATATAATGGTCAATGTAATTTTCAGTTGATTCTTTCATTGTATCTAATGACCCATATAATTCATTTCCATCGTATATTTTAAAATTACATTTATAATCATTTAATAATGGTTGTAATGAATTGAACTTGTCTATAAAAAAATCTTTTGGAATTTTCGTAGAATTCCAGTCAAATATATAACTTGATAAGTTCAATGTAACATCTACATATACATTATCATCTTTATTCAAATGATATTTAGATTTCTTTAATTGCGTAAAAGATAATATTGCATAATCCAATTCCCAAGGCATTAGATGACATATTATTTTATAATTCATTTGGTATAAAAATTTTATCTACTCCATGTGTTGCCGCTAACTTATAATTTAGTTTATTTAATAAATTATAAATGTTTTCGCTATTGGTATTATATCTATTTAGCCATTTTTCACAAAATTCAATACATAAAACTGGTTTGAATTTTTTTATTGTTTCTATCGCTCCTAACAATGCATTAAATTCATATCCTTCGACATCTAATTGTATTAGATTACAGTCTGTTAAGTTTAAATTGTCTAATATTATTGTAGGAATAAAACCCGAACCAGCAACATGAACTCCTCCGATATCATGTAATCTTTCAGGTCGAATTAACTGTGATACATTTACTGTATTTGAATTATTCCCTAGACAACATTGCATTTTTATTACATTTGTCGAAACTACATTTTGATTTAAACAATAAAAATTTACAGGATCAGGTTCGAATGTATAAATTACATTAAAATGGGATACGAATGTACTTAATAAATACCCACAATTTCCTCCAGCTTGAACCATAATATTTTTATTTTTAATATATGGTAATATATGATTAGATAAATCTTTAAATTCGTTTTGACCTTTCCAGGCATTTTCATCTATTATAGGCCATACCCATTTTTCATCTTTTAATGTTGTTTTGTCTTTCATAAAATTCTATTGTTCTGGACAATCCTTCTTCAATATCTATCAATTTATATGTGTTTGATAATTTTTTTATTTTTGTATTGTCTCCACACAGAAAATTACAATTGTCTTTTCGGTTCAAATTTTTATCAAATATAATTTCCGATTTACTATTTGTTAATCGATATATTGTTTCGACAATATTTTTTATTTTATATTGATTGCCGGAACACATATTATAAATTCCTTGTTCATCTGATAATATCAAACTATATAAAAAATTTACAAAATCATCAATATAAAGATAATCTGAAATTGCATTACATTCATTTAAATGAACAGTTTCGTTTTTTAATAATTTGTTTATCAAAGTAGGAATTAATCTCGTTGATACATCATTAGGCCCGTATGTATAACAGGGACGTATCCATTTCCAATTTATATCATTTTGTTTACAATATAATTCGCTATATTGTTTAAATACATGTTTTGATATTCCATATAAACTAATTGGTTTTTCGAAATATTCTTCTGTAATTGGCGTGTTATAATTACCGTATTCTGCAAAACTTCCAACTCCTATAATTTTTGGTTTGTGTTTAAACTTGCTTATTGAAGTTAAAAATTTAATATGGTCTGGTATGTTTTTGTAAAACTGATCCATACTATTTATATCTTTGTAACTATTTGCACCATTCCATCCAAATAATAGTATTACATCTGGTAAAAAATTTTCTATTTCATCTATATGATCGTGGATTGTGTCCATATAAGATGAAATAAATTTATATTTATTATGTAAAAATTGAATATTGTTATCGTTTTTTGATGTGATTAATACACGATGATTTTTATCAATTAATTTTTTCGTTATACTTGATCCTAAGAATCCGTTGCCACCTGTAATTAATATATTCATTTTATTAAATTTAAATAAGAAGGTTTATTATTGTAAATAAAGTCATGATAAATATTTTTTAATTCATTTTCATCCGTCGGTTTATATTTTACTATATTTTCAAAACAGCTGTATATTTTTAAATCGTCATCTGCCCAATGACTAAATCCTAAATATCCATAATCTTTATCTCTACCACCTCCTACTAATTTTACCGGGATTTTTTCGTGATCTAGATAATTTCTGACAAATTCAAATGGTCTATATAATACAAACGGTGTAATAGAATAACATATTGAAATTTTTCCTTCTAATGCAAATCCTGTTGCCATTCCCAACATAAGTTGTTCAGATGATAATACATTATAGGATCTATCTGGAAAGGATGATCTTACAGTATCCCATAATCCATATCCTAAATCGGCTGTAATAAAGATGATATTTTCATCTTTTTCCATTAATTCGTGTAGTATTTTACTAAAAGTTTTTCTCATTTTAAGATTTCTATTGCTAAATTATAATCATTTTCTTTCATTACATGATAATGTGCGTTTAATCCTTTTAAAAACGGAAATTGTTCTACATTCGTTTTACAAAGGTTGATGTCTGGATAAAATGTTTTTAACCTTGCAATTAAATATTCCTCGTCAATTTTATCATATGCACAATATCCATTAATATTACAATAAATTTTAATATTATCAATTTTTTCTTCTTGTATAAATCTTAAAGATTCCCAAACAGATCCTTCCGCACATTCTCCATCGCTTATTATACAATGAACCGTTCTATTTTTATTTGCTAATGCTCTTCCAATTGATACAGTAATTCCCATCCCTAAACTTCCTGTAGAACAATATATATGATTTTTTTCATCTAAATGTGGATGTCCTCCATGTTTGTCAAATAACATTTCTGCATCAATGTTTAAATATTTTTCTATTACACAATATAATGCTAATGCTGCGTGTCCGCTTGAAAGTATTACGATGTCATCTTTTTCTTTTATGGAAAATATTTTATCAAGTATACCTAAACATGAGAAATAACTTCCAAGATGACCTATCTTTTTTTTATATGATATATCAACTACTCTTTTTATTAAATTTTTATCTTCACAAGTGTATTTTACCATATAAAATTGTTTTTGTAAAATTGTACTATTTTCTTTAATTCTTCATCAAATTGACATTGAGGAACCCACCCCAGATTTCTTAATTTAGAATCATTTAAAGCATATCTAACATCCTGTCCTGGTCTTTGAAAAGAAAAATCTAAATATTTTTCTTTATAATTATCGGGTAAATGACCCATATAATTTTCAATTATTTTTTCTACTGTAACAATATTAGATTGTTCGAATCCTCCCGCAATATTAAAAATGTCATTTTTAATTTCAGATTCGATTATTTTTATTACACCTTTTGCAGTATCATTTGCATGTAGCCAATTTCTAATTGGAGTGCCACTATTATGTAATGGAATTTTTCTACCGATAGTTAAGAATTTGCAAGTTTTTGGTATTAATTTTTCTACATATTGTCCAATACCATAATTATTTGTAGGTCTTACAATTACATATGGAATATTATAAGTTCTTGACCATGCTAATATTAATTGATCTGCTGCTGCTTTTGTAGCTGAATATGGATTGCTAGGTTTTAGTATATCTGTTTCAATGTGTTCTCCTGTATCTATATCACCATATACTTCATCCGTACTAAAATGTAATAATATAGGACAAACACCTCCTTCTTTTTTACTATGTTGTTTTAACAATTCCAAAATATTATATACGCCGTCAATATTTGAATGTATAAATTCTTTGCTGCTTCTTATTGAATTATCAACATGAGATTCTGCTGCAGTATTAATAAAGTAATCGCATTCAATTAATCTATCTAAATCACATATATCTTTTTGTTCAAAACTAAAATTTTTATATTCATTAAACTCTTTGAGTAAGTTAGGTTGTGCTGCATAAGTGATTTTATCAATTCCTTTTACATACCACCCTTTATTTAAACATTCTCTGGTAACATATGATCCTATGAAACCTAAACATCCTGTAATATAAACTATTTTTGTCATATGTATTATATACTAATTCAATTTGTCATTAAATTTTTTTAAAAAAGTTTTGAATTATTGTTTCAACATAATTTAATTGTATAGATGTAATTACTGGACTAGTACCAAGGAAGAATGTATCAGTAGTAATCTTTCTTGCATTTGGATATTTTGTAATTACTTCATTTTTATCAATCAATCCATTATATGCTGGTTGCAACATAATATTACCTGCAAAATATGGTCTGGTTTGAATTTTGTTTGATTCTAAGTAATCAACTATATCCTTTCTTTTAAATTTAGAATTGTCTTTGATTGTTACTGCAAACGCAAACCAACTAGGATCTGAAAGATTAGTAGCTTTTGGTAGAATGAAAAATTCTTCATATGGTTTGAAAATGTTTACCAATCTAGAATGATTTTCTTTTCGTCTACGATGGATTTCAGGCAATTTCTTTATTTGTTCAAGTCCAATCGATGCCTGCAACTCAATCGGTTTCAAATTATAACCAATTTCATCATAAACATATTTGTGATCAAAGATTTCATCTGGAAGTTCTGGCAACCAATTAGAGAATCTATTGCCACAACTACCATTTTTTAATAGATTAGCTTTTTTACCAACGCAATAACATCCACGACCCCATTCACGGAAACTGCGAGTTACTATTTCTTGAATCTTAGTATTACACGCAACAAATCCTCCTTCACCCATAGTCATATGATGTGCAGGATAGAAACTACAACTTGCTAATTCTCCAAAACTACCAAGTGGTTTGCCATCATATAATGATCCAAGAGCATCACAACAGTCTTCTAATAGAATTAAATTATATTGTTTAATTATTTCCATCAAACGATTCATATTAGGAGGGTTTCCTAAAACATGTGCAAATGTAATGATTTTTGCACCTTTTTTTGCTTGTTCTTCGACTTGATCTAAGTTTAGATTCAATGTATCTAAATCAATATCAACAAATACTGGTTCAAATCCTACTTGAAAAATAGGATTCAAAGTAGTAGGAAATCCTGCAATTGGAGTAATTACTTTGGTTGCTTTTGGAAGATTATATAATCTTTTGGATGTCATTGCTAACATCATCAATAAATTAGAACTACTACCACTGTTTGTAAGAATACCATATTCTTTATTAAATTGTTTTGGAAATAAATTCTCAAAAGTAATTGCATCTTGTCCCAACACTAACCATTCATTCAATAAGGATTTTATTGCAGCTGTATATTCTTTATCATCAAAGAATGGTCCTGCATATTGCACCCAATCCTTTCCAGCTTCCCATTTTTTAGATGCGTGTTTTTCTTTTATAAAATCTTCTACATTCTTGAGAATATTAGTCATATTCAATTATAATACATTATAAGTTTTTCAATGTCAATTTAATTATTGAAGGTGTTTAATTCGACCATTTTATTACAAATTCTTTGAACAAATCCTAAATAATTTTTTGCTAATTCATAGTTTTTTTCTATAATTTCTAGTCTATCTGCATAGTATTCAGGAGTCAATTGGTTCAATTTAACGACACAATCATCAACATTTTCAAATTTTATTATACCATTTTGATCGAAAAACTCATGGATATCTGAACATCCCCAATAAACAGGAATAGTTCTCATCAAAAAACAATCTAATATTTTTTCGGTAAACCATCCTTTATTAGAAAAGTTTTCAATGCATATACCAAATGCAGATTCGCCAAATACTTGTTCCTTTCCAATTCGTGCATTTGATATATCATATCTATCTCCTATAGTATAATAAAAATCTTTTGGCATTTTTATTTCATTTTGTCTTGCAAGAAGTTCATGTCTCATAATATGTCCATAGGAAAGTTTTAATTTGCCACATAAATGGGATATTTTGAATATTTTATCTCTGTCAACATTATATTGTTCTGGTAAAAACCATGAATCTCCAAATGGAATATAATGCGCATTTGAACAATTATTTAATATTCTATAATTCCAAGTTAAAATATATGTGAATAGATTTTTATTTTGAATTGTCCAATCATGTAAACCAAAGTATTCATTTGGTTCGTTAACAACAATTACATTAATAGGATTCAATGATAATTCTTCATGACTTGGTTTTCTATCCATGAATAAAGATACATTTGAATTAATATATTGTTTGAAAATATTACGGACATACGATTCTTCTTGATGCGATATAAAAAAGTTCATTTTATTTTAAATTTGAAATATACCAGTTATATGTATTTTTAAGACCATCTTTTAAATTAGTATTTGGTTTCCAACCTAATTGATTAATATTGGTACTGTCAATCAATTTTGAGATAGTACCATCTGGTTTAGTGACATCAAATACAATTTCACCTTTGTATTCAACAACATCCGAAATAACATTAAATAATTCTTTCATTGTTACTTCATAACTTGAACCAATATTGATAAATTCTTTCTTGTTATATGATTGCATTACTAAATACAAAGCTTCTGTTAAATCATCAACATATAAGAATTCTCTTCTAGCTATTCCAGTTCCCCATACAGTAATTTTTGTTTCTTTTTCGTGTTTAGCATTATGAAACTTTGTAAGTAATGCGGGTATTACATGACATTTTTCTAAATCAAAACAATCATTAGGACCATACAGATTACATGGCATTACAGAGATAAAGTTACATCCATATTGTGTATAATAATACTCACACATTTTTAATCCAGTGATTTTAGCCAATGAATATGCCTCATTGGTAGGTTCAAGTGGACCACTTAATATTCTGTTTTCTTCAATAGGAAGTGGATTTTCTTTTGGATAAATACAAGAACTTCCCAAGAACAATAATTTTTTAACTTTATTTATATAACTCGCATGAATAACGTTTGTTTGGATAGAAATGTTATCATACAAAAATTCGGCTGGATATGCTTTATTTGCTCCTATTCCACCTACTTTGGCAGCGGATAAAAATACATAATCTGGTTTATTTTTTTCAAACCAATTATTTACTGCGTGTTGATTAGTTAAATCTAATTCTGTCCTTGGTACAGTTAAAATATTAGTATAACCCAATCTTTTCAATAATCTTACAATAGATGATCCGACCATTCCACGGTGACCTACAACAAAAATTTTATCCGATATATTCATACGCTTAATTTATTTATTTCTTCTATCAATAGTTTTAAATGTTCAAGTTTTAATTTAGAATGCAATCCTACATAAAAACCGTGTATATCAATATATTCACTATTTTTAAATTTTGTATAATCATCAAAATGACTATAACAAGTTTGTTTTAATAAATTTCCTGAAATAATAGGTCTAGTTTCGATGTTAGAATTTTTACAAAATTCGATTATGATTTTTTTATGTTGTACATTTTTAAAAACCAACGGAATAGAAAATGCAACATCAGTAGAATTTTTTGTTTGAATTGGTAAGTGTACAATACTTGAATTTACATTTGATTTGAAATAATTGAATAATTCTATTCTTTTATTTGTAGATTTTTCAATTCGTTTAAAGTCTTGCAATCCAATAAAAGCATGAATATCACTATTTCTGAAATTATTACCAAGTAAATAAAAATCAAATTGAGGGTTGACATTTTTATTTTCGTACTTTTCTTTTTCTTTCACACTTCTAGTCATTCCATGATTACGATACATCAAAAATTGTTCATATTCATGATAATCGTTTGTAAATATAAACCCACCTTCAACACTTTGTAATTGGTGACCAAAATATGTACTTGTTGTTGATGTAAAATATGAAGATACATTGCGATCATTATATTTTCCATATGTATTTTCACAATTATCCATCATGATTTTTACATTATATTTATTAGAAAGTTCTATCAATTTATTGATATCAACAGTAAATCCCAATAAACTTGTAATGAATACACAAGCAGTCTTATTCGATTCTTTTTTTAAATATTCTTCTAGAAGATCTAAATCCATACAATAATTTTCCAAAGAAATATCTATGAATTTTGGTTTGAAACCTTCTCTTATAAATGGACTAATAGATGTGGTCCATGTTGTAGAAGGAAATACAATTGTATTTTTCTTTTGTGTATAGAAATTGTCTTTTAAATAGTATGCTAAAATAGTATTTGCCGTAGATCCGCTAGAAACAAATACTGAATATTTTGTTCCAATGTATTCGGTCATTTTGTTTTCAAATTTCAATACATTTTTGTTCATTGTCCAAAAACTATCAAACAAAATGAATTTACAAATTTTTAATTTATCAAATACATTAAAACTTAATTCATTTAACTTCCAATTTAAATTTTTATATGTCATACTTTAAATCCTTTATTTTCTTCTTCAGTAAATAATTTATTATACTTAATATTTGTTTCTATTTGTCTTTCTATTGTTTTGTTATGATGTAAGGATAATTCATATACATATGGTAGATGTACATATGTCTTTGCACCTTCAACTTTTTCATGCAATCTTCGTTTCCATTCGATATAAGATACATTTTTAAATAATCTACCTTGCGGATCTGGCCAATTAACAATCAATCTATCTTCATATGGAGTTAATCTCCAACCCCATTGTCTGGAATTTTCTGGATTTACGCCTTTAAAATCATTTATACGAGGAATCCAAAATAAGTCAACATCATTATTTAATTGAATTAATTCATTTAATGACTCCAATAGTGTTTCAGATGGTAGTTCATCATCATCAATTTGAAAAATATATTCTCCTTTACATTGATTTTTACCATAGTTTTTATGTTCACTATAATTTCTATCTAATTTATGTTTATGAATCTTAAAAAAATTATTATCGGATACATTATCTAATAATTGTAATGTGTTTACATCGTCACTGTAGTCATCTAGTATAATACATTCATTGTTTTGACCATATTTGTATAGTCTATCCAATAGAATTTGAAGTTCAAATCCTGTATTCTTAGTAGTAACTAAATATGATACAAATGGTTTATTCATATTAAGATACATTATTTATTTTAGGTAATTCAATTTTTTTCAATTTAGGTAATACTATCTTTTTTTCGACCGCAAATTCTGGAACATATTTATCCAAAATTCCCCATAGTTTTACATCCATAGCATTAAGACTAAACTTTTCTACATTTTCAATTCGAAGTTGCTCTGCCTTATCTGTATATGATTGATTATAACTATGATAATATTGTTTGAATTTATCTTCTGCTAATCCATAAGCAACATAAAACCAACTGGATTCTTTAATCAACCAATCATTTGCAGATTCAGGATGAATTTGTTTGAGTGACCCTTCAAAGAATGAGGTATACTTAGGATTCAAGAAATCCAAATGTCCACTCCAATTCGATGACAATACAGGTTTGCCACTCAGTGTAGCAAGCAATAATGGATGGCCAAATCCTTCACCGTGAGTAAAACTTACATGAACCTTAACTTTATCATGATTCAATAAAGCATTCATTTCAGTAGGAGTTAATTCGCCATGGAGTAAATATACATTTGGACAATTATCACCAACTTCTGCTTGAATTTGTTTAATTCTATTTAAGATCTCATCACGATCAACAGCCGAGAAATTTACTCCGCTTGTTTTTAACAACAAACATGGTCTATTCTCTGGAGATTTATTTTTAAATGCATTGCTAAATGTCTTAATAAGATTTCCAATGTCTTTACGATCATTATACAAACTTCTATGTGTCCA
>JACCDP010979840.1_pt1 | contig 11611 bp, 10 predicted proteins | sample 7445841 | NCBI WGS metagenome assembly JACCDP01 (sample SAMN15323441, study PRJNA562643) | freshwater metagenome | isolation source: river surface water | place: USA:Blue River Watershed | collected 2017-08-17
ACAGGCTCTGCAAGCATTGGTAGCAGTGCAATCACTGTATCAATTCGGACAGAAGAAAACTTTGCCAACAGCATCTAATCATGAAAACACAAATCAACGAACAGCAAAAGAAATTCATCGACGCTCTGCTTGGTGAAGCCAATGGTAGTCCTACGGTTGCCAAAGAAATGGCAGGCTATAGCAAGAACTATCCGACCAAGGAGTTGATGAATAGCTTGAAAGAGCACATCATCGAAGCAACGCAGCTTTATATTGCCATGCACGCACCGAAGGCTGCGATGGCTGTTGTTAATGGCATTGACGATCCGACAGAACTCGGCATCAAGGAAAAGCTCGCTGCCGCCAAAGACTTGCTTGATCGATCAGGTGTTGTCAAAACAGAAAAGCTTGAGGTACAATCTAGCGGTGGCATTATGATTTTGCCCCCTAAAGATGCTTCGGAGTAAATGTCTAGGATACTGTTAGGAAGTTGGATACTACCGCAACCTGTAGAGCGTACACAATACGTCAAGATACCACGGCTGCGGAAAGAACCAACTATTCCTTTTGGCTATTACGTTGACGAAAATGATCCGGGTTGGTACATTCCAATCCCAAAAGAGCTTGATGCTCTAAAGCTTGCTGAGCAATATTGTAAGCGCTACACATATAAGCAAGTAGCAGCGTGGCTGACTAAGGAGACAGGACGAAGCATTAGTCTTGATGGACTAAGAAAACGGCTAAGAGATGAGCGGAAGCGAAAAAATAAGTACAATTTCTATCTCTCCCTTGCCGGAAGATACAAAGCCGCGCTTGAGAAAGCGAAACAATTCGAAGAGACCCTCGGTAAAAAAGACAAAACCGTCTTCTTCGATCAAGAACCCTATACAAGTCTCTACGACAGATATCCAATACCCGAGCGTAGAGATTGAAAACGTCATCTTCAAGCCCAACGCAGGCCCACAAACTGCGTTTCTAGCGGCTTCAGAGCGCGAAGTGTTGTACGGAGGTGCAGCAGGTGGTGGCAAAAGCTACGCAATGCTTGCCGATCCTCTGCGCTACATCACGCATCCGCAGTTTTCTGGCTTGCTTCTGCGTCACACCACCGAAGAACTTCGTGAACTGGTGTGGAAATCGCAGGAGATGTACCCCAAAATCATCCCCGGAATCAAATGGAGCGAGCGAAAGTTCCAATGGGAAGTGCCGGGTGGTGGTAGGCTGTGGATGTCCTACCTTGATCGCGACGAAGACGTGCTGCGATATCAGGGTTTGTCGTTCAGTTGGATTGGTTTTGACGAATTGACGCAGTGGGCTACGCCTTTTGCGTGGAACTACATGCGTTCTCGCTTGCGTACAGCAGCTTCTGACCTGCCTGTGTACATGCGAGCTTCCACTAACCCCGGAAACAAAGGTCATGCATGGGTTAAAAAGATGTTTATTGACCCGTGCCCACCGGGTGAAGCATTTTGGGCGACGGATATTGAGACGGGTGACCGCATGGTGTACCCGGAAGGACATAGTAAAGCGGGTCAACCGCTGTTTAAGCGTCGGTTTATACCCGCCAGACTATCCGACAACCCATATTTGACCAAATCTGGTGACTATGAGACAATGCTTTTGTCGCTGCCAGAGCATCAGCGACGCCAACTGCTAGAAGGAGATTGGGATGTCGCTGAGGGTGCCGCTTTCCCGGAGTTTAAGCGTTCAATTCACGTGGTTGAGCCTTATTCTATTCCCTCTGACTGGGCTAGGTTTCGTGCTTGTGACTACGGTTATGGGAGTTTTACTGCTGTTATCTGGTTTGCTGTTGCACCTGACGAATCTCTTGTCGTTTATCGCGAGCTTTATGTTACAAAAGTGCTTGCCGAAGATTTGGCAGAAATGATTTTGAGCATGGAGTCGGGTGAACGCATCCGATATGGTGTTCTGGATAGTTCTTGTTGGCATAAGCGTGGCGATACAGGCCCGTCTATCGCAGAGCGGATGATCGTCAAAGGCTGCAAGTGGCGACCCTCCGACAGAAGTGCAGGCAGTCGTGTCGCAGGCAAGAACGAAATCCATCGTAGGCTTCAGATTGACTCCTACACCAATCAGCCACGCATGACAATCTTCGAAAACTGCACTCAACTCATTGCAGATCTACCAACAATCCCGTTGGACAAGGCAAATCCCGAAGATATTGACACGAAAGTGAAGAATGACCACACCTATGATGCCCTGCGTTATGGAGTGATGAGTCGTCCTCGCAGTGCAAATATCTTTGATTTTGACCCATCTAAGCAATCGCGTGGTATAACCCCTGCCGATCCTGTCTTTGGATATTGAATAGGACTTAATTATGGCTATTCGTGACGACAAAAATTTTATTGACGACAAATCACTAGGTCTGCCTGACGATAGCGGAGAAACGACGTTTTCTGGTGGCGGATTGGTTAACTTCGTCAAAGAGCGATTCAGTCGTTCGAAACAAGCTCGCCGTTATGACGAAGAGCGTTGGCTTCGCGCCTATCGCAACTATCGTGGCATCTACGGCCCTGACATGAAGTTCACAGAGACTGAGAAGTCTCGTGTTTTCATCAAAGTTACGAAGACAAAAGTGTTGGCTGCGTATGGTCAACTCATCGACGTGCTGTTTTCTGGCAGCAAGTTTCCGATTTCTGTTGATCCGACGCCTCAGCCTATCGGCATTGCTGAGAATGTCCATATCGATGTTGCTGAAGAGCAAAAGAAGGCAGCGGGTCAGCCCACTCCTGAGTCTACATTTGATAAGAAGCTTGCTCCCGGCACTCGCGTAACCGATCTTCTCGGTTCTATGCGTAATGCCTTCAAGGGACTTAACGTCAAAGAAGGCGCAGGCAAGCTGCCTACACAAATTACGTTCTCTCCCGCGCAAATTGCTGCGCGTAAGATGGATAAGAAGATTCGTGATCAGCTTGATGAAAGCAAGGCTGCAACGCATTTGCGCTCCACCGCTTTCGAATGCGCCTTGTTCGGCACCGGCATCATGAAAGGCCCGTTCGCCGTCGACAAGGAATATGCTCGTTGGGAGAACGGCAAGTATAAGCCCATCATGAAGGTGATGCCGAAGGCTCAACACGTCAGCGTCTGGAACAGCTATGTCGATCCCGATGCCAACAACGTTGAAGAGTCTTCCTACTTTATTGAGCGTCACAAGCTGAGCAAGACGCAGATGCTTGAACTCAAGCGTCGTCCGATGTTCCGCAAGTCAGTCATTGACGCTCTGATTCAGGACGGCCCCAACTACACCAAAGAGTATTGGGAAGACGATCTTAGCGACTATGAACCCAACATGGGCGTTGAGCGTTGGGAAGTGTTGGAGTATTGGGGTGCTGTCGACGTCGAGTTGTTAAAGGACAATGAAATCGACATCCCCGAAGAGTTTGAGGACAGCGTTGAATTGCAGGCAAACATCTGGTTCAGCGGTGGCAAGATCATACGTCTTGTCCTCAATCCTTTTAAGCCTGCTCGTATTCCGTACTATGTCGTCCCGTACGAACTGAATCCGTATTCGATGTTTGGCGTTGGCGTTGCCGAGAACATGGACGACACGCAGACGCTGATGAACGGCTTTATGCGCCTTGCTGTGGACAACGCTGTGTTGTCGGGTAATCTCGTTTTTGAGATTGACGAAACCAACCTCGTCCCCGGTCAAGACATGAATGTCTATCCCGGCAAAGTGTTTCGTCGTCAAGGCGGCGCTCCCGGTCAAGCGTTGTTCGGTACGTCGTTCCCTAACGTGGCTCAGACCAATTTGCAACTGTTCGACAAGGCTCGTGTGCTTGCTGACGAATCTACCGGCATGCCATCGTTTGCTCACGGGCAAACTGGTGTGAGCGGTGTTGGTCGCACGTCGTCGGGCATCTCCATGCTGATGAATGCGGCAAGCGTCAACATCAAGACCGTCATCAAGAACATGGACGACTATCTGCTGCGTCCGTTGGGCGAAGCCTTCTTCAGCTTCAACATGCAGTTTGATCCCGATCCTGAGATCGTTGGTGATTTGGAAGTGAATGCTCGCGGCACCGAGTCGTTGATGGCTAACGAAGTCCGTAGTCAGCGTCTGTTGCAGTTCTTGCAAGTGGTGCAGAACCCTGTGTTGGCTCCGTTCGCTAAGTTGCCCTACATCGTCAAGGAAATCGCCAAGTCGATGGATCTTGATCCCGAGTTGGTTTCTAACGACATGGAAGAGGCAGCGAAGCAAGCGTTGCTGTTGCAGAAGATGCAGCCTGCACCGGCTATGCCTGCTGCACCGGGTGGTGAACAACCGCTGCCGGTGTCTGACACAAGTGGTGGAGGTGGTGGTAACATTGGCGTAGGTACAGCACCTACTCCGGGCGAGCAGGGTTTTAGCGCTGCACCGCAACAACCACGACCCCCGATGCAATGAAGAACAAAGAATATCTTAGCAAACTGACGGTACTGACGCAATTTCATACATGGGATGCGTTTGTGTCAATGATTGATCAGCATGTTGATAATCATCGACGCAAGCTTGAGCAGTCCTCTGATGTGCAGGAAATCTATCGCGCTCAAGGCGCAGTGATGGCGCTGAGTGCGCTCAAAAAACTGAAGGACGAAATCAATGGGCTTCGGAAAGAAACGCAGTAGTAAAGTTGGCGTCGGTGCCATCACTACAAACAAGAAGAAGTTGTTTGCCGAAGGCGGCATGATGGACGACGGCAAAGACGTCGATCCCGTCAGCGGTAATGACGTGCCCACTGGATCGCTTGCCGAAGAAGTCAGGGATGACGTCGACGCGAAGTTGTCTCCGGGTGAGTTCGTCATTCCGGCTGACGTCGTTCGCTTCATTGGTCTTGAGCGACTGATGAAGATGCGTGATGAGGCTAAGAAGGGTCTTGCTCGCATGAACGACATTGGTCAGATGGGCAATGCCGAAGAAGCCGGTGCTGCGGCTGATGACACCTACGAAGAAGACGATGATTTCGAGAGCGAGATCGACGACATCATGAAGGAAGTTGACCAAGAAGAAACTGGTCGACAAACCGAGATGGCGTTCAGTGCCGGTGGCTTTGTCAATCCTAGCTACTACGATTTGGAAAAGGCTCCGAAGAATCCTGCCCTCGACATTCGTTACTTCAACGATGCTGAAGGCAAAACCTTCTACATGCCGTTTATCAATGGCAAGCCGATGAAACCGATGCCCAATGGTGCTGTGCAAACTGGTATGCCTACTGGTAAAAGCACTATTCCGACTACGCCAAAAGATGTGACTACATCATCTTCTGATTTGAAAGATTTAAGAACTAGTGGCACGCTGCTCGGCGGTGGCGCTTCTACAATTATCAGCACCGGAACAACCAAAGCTGCTGATGACACCAAAGCCGGTGCCGGTACAAGTGTAGGCGTTGCAGGAACCTACACCGGCAGCAACATTGCTGACTTTGGTCGAAGCGATCTGATTTACAATCCGGGTGGTAGCGGTGCCGGTGGCGAAATCGTTGGTGACGATTTGTGGAACAGCAGCATTTCTAAGTTTCAGGTAAATCTTGGCAGTGCTGCATTGAGTACGTTGGCAGGTGCGTTGGGTGCTCCCGGCATCCTAACAATGGGCCTTCGAGCCGCAATGAATAAATATGGATCTGATATTGTTAATCAGTTTCTAGCTCGTGCAAATCAGGAAATGGTGGCTAAGGCAGGTGGCATCGATATTAATAGAACGGATGTGATGAACGTAGGAACAGTTGGAGAAGGTCGCATCGGTGCTGTAGTGCCAACTGGAGTAGCTGCTGCCGCATCGCAGATTGATCAGCTTGGACAGATCCCGGGCAGTGGCGGCACTTTTGCTGCTACAGCCGGTGCAACGGGTACTGGTGGTCGTGCTGCCGACGTAGGTTCTTATGTGTTTCAACAACTACAAAATGCCGCAACTGGGCTTACTGATGCACAACTAGCAAACGCTTCTCAGGCGGCAGTTAACGCTGTCATTTCTGGGAAAAGCATGGATGAAGCCATAACCATAGGGCTTAACGCCGCCGCTGCATCTGTTAGACAAAATAGTGGCGGGGAGATGGGAGATAGCCAATCTATTATTGATAGAATTATGACACCTCCCGGATCTTCTGATCTTGAAGGTGAAAACTATGGTGGAAGTTTTGGTGTTTTAGCATCTGATATCAATCCGGCAAATATCGGATTTGACTATAGCAGTTTTGATTCCATTGATTTCGGAACGTCAATGCCACAAACCAAATCTACGCCCAAGTCTGAACAAAAAGAAGAAGAAGGCAATCGCTTCTATGACGATTCCTATCGCACGCGACAAGTCCTTGCTCAAATGGAAGATATTCTTGGACGAGAACAATCTTTTGAGCGATAATCAAGTCTTAGGTTGATGGCAACCTATTTCCCCGCAACAGCGGCCACAAATAGCCCCAATGAAAGGAAACCAAATGGCTGAAGTAATTGTTCCCACCCCGGCTCGTGTAGCCCCCTTTTCTATGCGTCGCAATACGTTAGAAGATCGGATTAAGAAAGACGAAGAAGAACTTGAAGCGCTGAAGAAAACTCAGACCGCACCCAGTGAGGAAGTTAAAAATGAAGATGAACCTTCTGACGAAAACCTTACTGCGGAAGAAAAGACTTTCAAAAAGCGCTATGGCGATCTTCGTAGGCATTCGCAAAAAGTTGAAAACGATCTTCGAAAAGAAGTAGAAGACCTAAAGAAACTTGTTGAGCAAACTGCTGAAAAGCAGATGAAGCTTCCTGCACGCGATGAAGACATCGATGCGTGGGCGCAGCAGTATCCTGACGTCTATCGCATTGTTGAGAGTATTGCGCTGAAGAAGGCTAAGGAGACGCAGAAGACTCTTGAAGAGCGGATGCGTAAGGTGGATGAGACGGAACGGCAAACGGCTCGCGAAAAGGCTCGTGTCGAATTGCTTAAGCTGCATCCTGACTTTGACAAAATCGAAGACAGCGATGATTTCCACGACTGGGCTGAAGAGCAACCGAAATGGGTGCAGGATGCCTTGTATGAGAATGACGACGACTATCGCTCGGCAGCACGCGCTATCGACTTGTACAAATCAGATAGAAATATCTCAAAGAAGAATAAGAACAACGATAACGACAAAGCTGCTGCACAGGCTGTAAATACTCGTAGTCGCTCTACTCCGAATCCCACTGGCGATCAGGAAGGTGTTTTCTACGAAAGCCAAGTGCAGAAGATGTCGATTCAAGAATATGAGAAGAATCAAGAAGATATCGTCAAGGCGATGCGTTCTGGCAAATTTGTGTACGATATTACCGGAAATGCACGATAACACTTGACACGGACTGAAAAGTCTGTTCTAACGGGGGCGTTGTCAGAAATGGCAACGCTCTTTTTTTGTTCCTGTCAAGTGTTACATCGATAACCCAAGCAGGTAGCCGTCAATCCTAATCGAACTCTAGAGCGATTAGCATTGACCACCTACCGAGTGCAAGGCCCGAGTAAAAACCAAGACAGTTTTAAATGCTAATATAGGAGAAACTAAAATGGCATTTGCTTCTGCTCCGGGTTGGGGCAACCTTCCTAACGGTAACTGGTCGCCGGTTATCTATTCCAAGCAAGTTCAGCTTGCTTTCCGTAAGTCTTCTGTTGCTGAAGCTATCACCAACAACGACTACTTTGGCGAAATCGCCAATGTGGGCGACTCGGTGAAGATCATCAAGGAACCCGAAATCGCCGTCAAGAACTATGCTCGTGGCACGCAAGTGACCGCGCAGGATCTGGACGACAGCGACTTCACTCTGGTGGTCGACAAGTCTGCCTACTTCGCGTTCAAGGTTGACGACATTGAGGCTTCTCAGTCGCATGTCAACTGGATGTCGATGGCTTCTGATCGCGCTGCCTATCGTCTGAAGGACAACTACGACCAAGACGTGCTTGGCTACATGACTGGCTTCCAACAAGCCGCTCTGGGTGCCAACGCTACTGTTGCTCGTACCACTGCTTCGGGCACCAAGGCTGTGTCTACCGCTGACAGCGATGAACTCTTGGCTTCGATGAAGCTGAAGAAGGGTTCGTTCGCTAGCATCACGACGGCTTCTGCCGGTGAGCATTCGATCCCTGTGACGCCTCGTCTGCCGGGCACGACTTCGCTGCCGACAGATCGCGTGTCTCCGCTGATGATCATCTCCCGCATGGCTCGTCTGTTGGATCAACAAAACGTTGACTCCAATGGTCGCTTCCTCGTGGTTGACCCGATCTTCGTGGAAATGCTGAAGGACGAAGACAGCCGTCTGCTGAACAGCGACTTCGGTGGCTCTGGTCTGCAAAACGGTTTGGTGCTGAGCAACCTGCACGGCTTCAAGGTGTTTGTGTCGAATAACCTCCCGGCTATCGGCACCGGCCCCGGCACTGCGGGTACGGCTAACCAGAACGACAACTATGGCATCATCGTTGCCGGTCATGAGTCTGCTGTGGCTACCGCTGAGACGATCACCAAGACTGAAACCTATCGCGATCCCGACAGCTTTGCTGACATCGTGCGTGGTATGCATGTCTATGGTAGAAAGCTACTTCGCCCAGAGGCTATCGTCAGGGCCAAGTACAACGTCGCATGATGTGCTAAACTAGCAGAATGAAGACACCACTGACACTGCGCGAAGACCATCCTTATAAAGACGGTAGAGAGTGTAGTGTCTGTGGAGTCTTTAAGTTAGCTTCGGAGTTTCAACTGGAACGAGACGATAGGGCTAAAGGCGGAGTGGCATTAAGATCACAATGCAAACCTTGTCGAGAACATATCAAGTGGAAATCGTTTATTGTTCGTACCTACGGGATTACTGCTGAACAATATTATGAAATGCTTGATAAACAAGAAGGAAAGTGTGCGATCTGCAAATCCAATTCTCCAAATTCTGAAAGAATTGAAAGTGGAAAATTGTTTATCGATCACTGCCATGACACCAAAAAAGTTCGTGGACTTCTCTGTGCAAAATGTAATTTCGGTATCGGTTACTTGAATGACGATGTTGACCTTCTGCAATCGGCAATAGAATACATTAACTCTTCAAAGGAAAAATAATGGCTGCTGTTCAATCTCTTCGAAATAAAGCCTACGTTGTGGAAAAGGACGTGACGCTTGCCGCCTCGTCTGGCACCGCTGTAGGTATCTCTGTGGGCGCTGGCACTCTGGTGTTGGCTGTCGGCTTCCAAAACTATACGACGGTGCCTAACATCACCACGTATACACTGGATATCACCGATGGTACAACCACCTTCGCTAACGATCTCGACTTCGACAACACCGCTGCTAACACCATCAAGATTGGCACCACTGCCGGTCTGGTTGCTGCGGCTGACACCATCGACGTCGTGACCACGATCTCCGGCTCTCCCGGCACGATCTCTGGTCGCGTGTTCGCCGTGGTGGTTGACGTCAATGCAGACTGGGCTACCCCGGGTTCTGTTGATCGTGACACGCTTGCCTAAGTCTTACAAAGACTAAAGCTAAGGAAAAGGCTCTACGGAGCCTTTTTCTGTTGTATAACTAGGGATACTATGGCAACCTATCTTTCGCTCACCAACGAATTGCTGCGTCGCATCAATGAAGTGGAGATGGACTCTACGACATTTGAGACGGCACGAAACATTCAGGCTTTGGCGAAAGACGCCATCAATGCCTCTGTTCGTGAACTTCTCAATCAAGGTCAGGAATGGCCCTTCCTGTTGGTAACGCAGCCCCAAACTACAACAATCGGCGTAGCTGAGTATAGTTTTCCTGCCAATTGCTCTAGTGTCGATTGGGATAGTTTTTACATTCGACAACTCGTTGATCAGACTAACGTTCCACAAAAGCTAGAACCGCTGCCGTATACGGAGTTTCTGCGGCACTATCGTGGTCGCGATGACAGTGGTGGTGATACCGCTCGCGAAGCTCCGCGACGTGTCTATCTGACACAAGAAAGTAAGTTCGGACTTACTCCTCCGCCTGATAAAGAGTATACAATCGAATATAAGTATTGGAGTTTTCCGTCGGATATGACGGCATTTTCTGACGTGTGCGTTGTTCCTGATCGCTTTAAAGGCGTTGTCATTGATGGTGGAATGATGTTCTTGATGATGTTCCGTAGCAATGAACAAAGCGCAGGTATACATAAAGAGAAGTTTGATAATGGCATTCGCACCATGCGTCGTCTATTGATGGATGATCCTGTGTCGATGGCTTCGACAATGATTTTGAAACCCGCTGTGTCGGCAAGAGTGCTCAATGGCTGATCGGATTCAAGCGTTAAAGGTTAGTTGTCTTGGTGGCCTTGACACCAACAAAGACCTTTTGTCGCAAGCAGAGCGCTATCCCGGTAGTGCTCTACAGCTTATTAACTATGAGCCGTCAATCTCCGGCGGCTATCGACGTATCAGTGGCTATGCAAATTCGTATGGCACTGTGCCGGGTCAGGGTGGCGTATTAGGCATCAATATTTTCGAAGGTGTCAACAACAGCATTTTTGCTTGCCGTCGACCCAGTAGCGGTACAGCTTACTTCTATCGTTGGAATACATCGACATCTGATTGGGTTGCAATTACAACACCCGGCACCGTTAGCATGGTTGGTGTCAAGAAAGTACGTTTTGAAAATCTGTCGTGGGGCACTGACAAGATGGTGCTTGTCGATGGTGTCAATCCTGCTGCTGTCTACAATGGCACAACGTATACGCAGATCACGGCAACAACTGCGCCTACAAATCCAAAGTATGTAACGCAATTTGCCAATCATTTGTTCTTGGCAGGAAACAGCGCTAGCCCATACAATCTGTATTTTTCTGCTCCGCTTGACGAAACCAACTTTAGCCCTGCTGCGGGTGCCGGTGTAATCAACGTAGGCTTTCCGATTGTTCAGATTAAGTCGTTCCGAGACACGCTATATATCTTTGGTAAGAACTCAATTAAGAAGCTTGTTGGTACAAGTATTGCTGACTTTCAAGTACAGGAAGTAACCAACAATCTCGGATGCCTCGTTCCTGACAGCGTCATTGAGTTTGCCGGTAATCTGGTGTTCTTGAGTTACGACGGCTTTCGTCCGATTGCCGGTACTGCGCGAATTGGCGACGTTGAACTTGAAAACCTTTCGAAACAAATTCAAAGCACAGTTAATTCGCTGATTGATGAAATTGTAAACTCAAGTCTTGATGTTGAAAAATTCAACAGTGTTGTTTACAATAGAAAGAGTCAGTTTAGATTTTTATCGCAGACAGACGGTGTCTTTGGCATTCTAGGAGGACTTCGTCGAACAGATCAAGGCATCGGCCTTGAGTTTGCTCAATTGTTTGATATGACCGCAACGGCTGCTGCCAGTGGTCTTATGGGCACTGACGAAATTATTCTGCATGGCGATGCCAGTGGAAAAGTATACAAGCAAGAAGTTGGTAGTAATTTTGATGGACGAAACATTCTTAGCATCTATCAGACACCCTACTACTACTTCGAAGACCCTACAATTCGTAAAAACTTCTACAATGTGACGACGTTCCTTCGTTCTGAAGGATCAATCAACATCGTATTTGCTGTATCATACGACTTTGATGACAGTCAAAACGTCTTTAATCCGCCAGACTATGCTATAACGACGCAGTATGCTGCGGCATTCTACAACACTGCTATATA
>JACCDP010245288.1_pt1 | contig 11610 bp, 10 predicted proteins | sample 7445841 | NCBI WGS metagenome assembly JACCDP01 (sample SAMN15323441, study PRJNA562643) | freshwater metagenome | isolation source: river surface water | place: USA:Blue River Watershed | collected 2017-08-17
AAGACTATCTTTCTACAAGAAGTTAGCGATCGCCAAAACATCTGACCAAATTGATGGCTTGCTAGAAGAATTGGTGGACCGTTTTGGCAAATTGCCAACTCAAGCCCAAACCTTGATTGACGTACACCGTTTACGTGTCAAAGCCCGTGACTATGGCGTGACCAAGGTAGATGCGACACCGCATGTGACCATCATCAGTTTCAAACCCAATCCGCCGTTTGACGCTATGCGCATCATTGAGTTGGTGCAAAAAAACAAACACATTAAATTAGCAGGTAATGACAGGCTTCGCATCGAGCGTGAACTTCCAGAACCCATGGCCAGAGCCAAGATGGTGCAAGATATTTTGCGGGCTTTGGGGACACCCATCACGCCATCTAAACCAGCACCCACCGCTTCGGTGGCCTAGATAATCTCGGGCAATAGTTACTTTTATACATCTCATGGCACAACAAGAATTTGCCCCAGGTCTTTTTATTCAAGGCATCGAACCGCTGCTTGCATTGCACGATTTCAAACTCATTGCGTTTGATATGGATTCAACACTAATCAATATCGAATGTATTGATGAAATAGCCGACGCGGCAGGACGTAAAGCAGAGGTAAGTGCCATTACTGAGGCAGCTATGCGGGGCGAAATCACGGATTTCAAAGACAGTTTGCGCAAACGCGTGGCCTTGCTGAAAGGCGTGCCCCAACAAGCCTTAGACGATGTCTTTACTAACCGCTTGCAGCTGAACCCTGGTGCTAAAGAATTGGTAGACACATGTAAGCAAAATGGCATGAAAGTATTGCTAGTCAGCGGAGGCTTTACTTTTTTTGCAGACCGTGTAGGACACATGCTCAACATTGACTTCACCCGCAGCAATGTTCTTGAAATTGCAGATGGACACCTCACAGGTCGGTTAGTGGATCAGCCTTGGGGTGATATTTGCGATGGCGCAGAGAAGCGAAAAAAACTTCTTGAAACTTGTGCTGAGTTGGGCATCTCACCTAAACAAAGTATTGCCATGGGAGACGGCGCAAATGACTTGTTAATGATGGGCGTTGCTGGACTCTCAGTGGCTTACCACGCCAAGCCCAAAGTCCGCGAACAAGCCATGGTGTCTATCCAAGAAGGCGGGCTAGATCGCTTGCTAGAAATCGTTAAACCCTAAAAAGCACCAATTTATAAGCTAGCCATTACAAATTTTGTAGGCTTACAGTTTTTAATTAGCTAGATACTTAACGTAAAGCCTGATAAATAGTTTGCGCAAGTTCTAAGGAAATACCTTCCACACTGCAAAGGTCTTGCACGCTGGCTTGCGCTACGCCACGCGCACCACCAAAACGTTGCAACAACTTGGCGCGCTTCTTGGGTCCTATGCCGGCAATCTCTTCTAAGGTGCTTCCGCCAACACGCACCTTGGCACGCGCCGCACGCATTCCGGTAATAGCAAATCGATGCGCCTCGTCGCGAATCTGTGCGATCAACATCAATGCGGCTGAATCGCGGCCTAGATAGACTTTTTCCCGGCCATCAGCAAAGACTAACTCTTCAAGTCCCACCTTACGGCCTTCGCCTTTTTCTACACCCACAATCCGCGACACATCCAACCCAAGCGCTTCAAACACTTCGCGTGCCATAGAGACTTGGCCTTTGCCTCCGTCAATCAACACCAAGTCGGGTAACTTACCTTCTCCTGCGCGCACCGCTTCGGCGAGTTTGCTGTAACGGCGCTCTAGCACTTGGCGCATGGCGGCATAGTCATCACCGGGTGTGATGCCGTCGATGTTGTAGCGACGGTATTCACTGCTTTGCATTTTGTGGTGGTGGAACACCACACAAGATGCTTGGGTCGATTCACCTGCAGTGTGCGAAATGTCGAAACATTCCACCCGAAACACATCCAGGTTGTCGACATCTAAATCTAAGGCATCGACCAAAGAGCGCGTCCGCGCCTGTTGCGAACCTTCTTCAGCTAACAGCCGAGCAAGTTGTATATCGGCATTTTGTTGCGCCATCTCCAACCACACCTTGCGCTGCTCGCGTGGGTTATGGAGTGCGTTGATCTTGATTCCAGTTTGCTCAATCAGCGTTTGAATTAATTGCTTATCTACCGCATGGCTTGTGACCAGCGTTGGCGGAACAGGTATTTCAATATAGTGCTGGCTTAAAAAGGCTTCTAAAACTTCAGTCGGTTCTGCATCGTCCACATGCACAGGAAAGTAAGGCCGATCACCTAGGTGGCGACCGCCTCGCACCATCGCCAAGTTCACGCAAGCACGTCCTCCTTGCACTTTGACTGCCAAGATATCGACATCTTGGTCACCCACTGTATCCACGGCTTGCTGGTGCAAGACTTTAGACAAAGCGCTCATTTGGTTACGTAACTCTGCTGCCTGCTCAAACTCCAACTTGTCCGCGTGCGCCATCATGCGCGCCTCAATCGACTGCATCACTTCTTGGGTTTGACCGCGCAAGAGTCGCATGGCGCTATCGACATCGCTTTGGTAGGCCTCTAAAGAGATATGGCCTACACATGGCGCCGAGCATCGCTTGATTTGATACAGCAAACACGGACGTGTACGGTTGTGATACACCGTGTCTTCACAGGTACGTAAGCGAAAAACCTTTTGTAGTAACTGAATGGCCTCGCGTACCGCCCACACACTGGGGTAGGGACCGAAATATTCATGACGTTTATCTACGGCACCGCGGTAATAGACCACCCTAGACACATTACTGGCTTTGTTTTTAGAAGTATCTGTAGCGCGAGTAATTTTTAAATAGGGGTAACTCTTGTCGTCACGAAACAAAATGTTGTATCGAGGCTTGAGCGACTTGATCAGGTTGTTTTCCAGCAACAAAGCCTCAGCTTCCGAACGCACCACCGTGGTTTCCATCCGCACGATTTTGCTCACCATGTGGCCTATGCGTGTTCCAGATTTTTCTTTTTGGAAATAACTTGCCACCCGCTTTTTCAAGCTGATAGCTTTGCCCACATAGAGCACCTGTTCGTTCTCGTCGAAATAACGGTAGACACCAGGTAAACCAGGAAGCGCAGCGACCTGTGCCAACAATTCAGCGCTGTGGCGATTGGCAACTTCTTCCACAGGATCAGGTTCTGGCAAGTTTTCTTCAGACATCTGCGTATTGTGGACAATCTCGCGGGTGACTTCCAAACTTTTGCAGTGGGATATTTTTTGCCACGTCATCGACAACCACGGCGACCTCGGGGTCAGTTGGCGTTTGGCCGTTGACTTGGCCGAACGCGGACACTCCGTTCGCCTTTGGGTGGACGATGCCAGCGCATTGGTTTGGATGGCACCCAACGGTCACCCCAAAGTTGAAGTATCCAAGTGGTCTGATGCTGAGACCGCTTTGAAGTTGGGTGATGTAGTCGTCGAAGCTTTTGGCTGCAGACTGCCTACCCATATCGAGAACTTGATTGCGCAACAGGGGTCAACTTGGATAAACCTTGAATACTTGAGCGCAGAAGGCTATGTCACGCAATCTCACGGTTTAGCCTCGCCAGTTATGCAAGGCCCCGCCAAAGGTCAGACCAAATGGTTTTTTTACCCAGGCTTTGTCAATGGCACAGGCGGTTTGTTACGCGAGACCGATTTAAAGCAAAGGCAATCCGCATTCGACCGCAATGCATGGCTAGCGCGCTACGCACCTGAAATATCCACAACTAAAACGCATCCAGAAACGCGCTGGATATCGCTGTTTTGTTACGAACCTAGCGCTTTGCAAGATTTACTCAAGCAATTGGTCATCGACAACACGCCTATCAACCTCCTAGTCACGCAAGGACGATCGCAACAAGCTGTTGCGCAAGCATTAAATGTTTTAGAAATACCTGCCAGCGGTGCAGGCCACTTGCAAATTGAACAACTGCCCTACCTGAGCCAAACTGATTACGACCATTTGCTATGGGCGTGTGACTTGAACTTCGTACGAGGAGAAGACTCCGTAGTCCGCGCTTTATGGGCTGGCAAGCCCTTTGTTTGGCACATTTATCCGCAAGACGATCAGGCTCACCATACAAAGCTGCAAGCCTTTTGTGAAACTCTGCAAATGCCCCAAGATTTGGCGGCCATCCATGCTGTTTGGAATGGCATTAATGGCACGCTATTACCCTCAATAGAGCAAAAACACTTCGAAAACTGGACAAATTGGGCTCGTCAAAATGCGCGTCAATTAGAGCGACAAGAAGACTTGGTCACGCAATTAGAGCGATTTGTGTCCCAAAAACGCTAAAATCAGGGGCTTTGCGATTTCCATCTGGTCAAGGGCCTAGGAAATCTCTCATTCACTTACAAGAACTTCACCTATGAAAACCGCTCAAGAAATACGCGTCGGCAACGTCATCATGCATGGTAAAGACCCCATGGTGGTCCTGCGCACCGAATACAGCCGCGGCGGACGCGGTTCCTCCACTGTGCGCATGAAACTCAAGAGCTTGATCGCCAACTTCGGTACCGAGGTGGTGTTTCGTGCAGACGACAAAATGGACCAAGTCATTTTGGACAAAAAAGAATGCACCTATTCTTATTTCGCCGACCCTATGTATGTTTGCATGGACAGCGAATTCAACCAATACGAAGTCGAAGCCAGCAATATGGGCGATGCTTTGAACTATCTTGAAGACGGCATGTCTCTTGAAGTGGTGTTTTACGACGAAAAAGCGATTTCGGTTGAATTACCCACCACAGTGGTTCGCGAAATTACTTGGACTGAACCCGCAGTCAAAGGCGACACGTCAGGCAAAGTATTAAAGCCCGCCAAGATTGCTACTGGCTTTGAAGTGCCTGTGCCTATTTTTGTGGCGCAAGGTGATAAAGTGGAAATTGATACGCGTACTGGCGAATACCGCAAACGCGTTTAATACTGCAACACTTCCAAAAAAGGCCTGCTTGCAGGCCTTTTTAATTTTTCCGACCAACTATCAAGGTGATTTTTATGGATGGAATGCTTGACCCCCAAGACCCTCGCTTATCACAAGCATGGGACATACTCAAAGCACAGTCCCCAAGCGGTGAAACGCTTGCACCTGAATCGAATCGCCTTGCCTTTGCCGATCCTGAATTTCTCTTGCGCCGAGAAACACGCGGCATCCGTTTTCAGTTGGAAATGCTCAAACCTGATTTGGCGCAACAAGAACACGGCATAGAGCACACGGTCGTCGTATTTGGTAGCGCTCGTTTTCAAAGCCAAGAGAAAGCACAGAAAACACTAGAGGCGGCCCAAGGCTCAGGCGTGGTCATAGATATCAAGCGCGCAGAAGCTTTGGTGCGCAATGCCCATTTCTATGAACAAGCGCGTGCTTTTGGCCATTTGATTGCCCAATACAGCGCTAACAAGCACAACCCGAATAAGCTATTTATATGCACAGGTGGCGGGCCAGGCATTATGGAAGCTGCCAACCGTGGCGCCTCTGAAGCGGGCGGGATCAGTGTGGGTCTCAATATCGCCTTACCCCACGAGCAAACGCCCAACCCCTACATCACCCCAGAACTGAGTTTTAAGTTCCATTACTTTGCCTTGCGCAAAATGCATTTCATGATGCGTGCTAAAGCGTTGGTAGCGTTTCCTGGTGGCTTTGGCACCATGGACGAATTATTTGAAACACTAACTCTGGTGCAATGCAAAAAAGCCAAGCCCGTACCCATTGTGTTGTTTGGCACCGATTACTGGAAAAAAGTATTTCATCCAGAAATGATGCTAGAAGAAGGCGTGATTGCTGAGGAAGATCTACAACTGTTTCGCTTTGTAGATAGCGTAGAAGATGCGTGGGAAGTTATTCGTGCGTTTTATGCACTCTGAGCAAATACGCACTGCGCGAGCCAAGCCCTACCGCTAGAGACACACACCAGAAAACGGCGCCGACACCAATCACAGCACCAGCTGCGCCAAAAACCATAGGCATCAGCACACTTGATGCGTTGATACCCATCAAGCGCAAACCCAAAGCTTCACCATGGCGTGACTCAGGCGTGATCTGGTGCAAAGTGCTCATCACCATCGGTTGCACGGAACCTAGCGACAAGCCTAGAAACACCGAGCAAATACCCATTGCCAATGCACCTTGCATAAATGGGTAAATCCCGAGCAAAGCAGATGTAATGAGCATGGCAGCGGTGATGACTTGCCACTCTTGCAATTTGGCGACAAACATGGGCAATAAGAAACGAATCAAAGCGGCGGCAATCGCAAAGCCACCCAAGATGGATCCAATCGATGAAGCGCTGATGTCTCTTTCGTGGCCCAAGATAGGCACAACAAATGTATGCACATCCCAACACGCAGATAAAAACCAATTCACCAATAAAAGGCGCCTAAACATGGTGTCGTTGAGTAAATCCCATGCGCTGTTTTCTTCGTGGCCAGGCGGATTGACAACAGCAGGTAGTTCTTGCGTTTTACGCACCCAAAACCAAGCCAAGATGGGAAACACCGCCATCGCTGCATAGGCCCATTGAAAGCCAGCATAGTCAATCAAAATGCCCGCGCTGAATGGTCCAATGAAATTAGAAATAGCGGGCCCCACAGACAACCAACTGAACACCTGCTTCATCTCCGTCACGTCTTGCGCCGCACGTCCTACGTGGCGCTGCAATGCAATGATCGCTGCACCCGTAGCACCACCGGTCATCAAAGCACTAAAACACAATACCGGAAAGCTAGGCCAAACAGCTGCACTTGCTGCGCCAATACTCGCCGTCAATACGCTCCATGCAACAGGTTTTTTAAGCCCATGCGTATCGGCATAACGCCCTGCAGGCAAGGCCAAAAAAACTTGTGTCAAAGCAAACAAGGCCAAAAGAAAACCGACCGTCGCAGCGCTCTCGCCAGCACGCAAAGCCATCAAAGGTGTGGCCATGCGCATACCCGTCATACAAGCATGCAAGCAGACTTGGCCGGCAATCAATCGAAAGAGTTCGCGATTCAAACCGTGGTGTCCGCGCTATCTGTATCGTCCAAGGGTTCATCGACCAGGGGTAAGAATTTTTGCGACTCGCCTTCTGGCAAGGCCTCCACATTCTTCAATGCGCGTCGCATTTGTCGGCTTCGGGTATCTGCCTTGTCCAAGGTGTCTGCTGCTTTTTGTACTTGTTCACGTACTTTTTCGACCCAGTCACCGTAGCGTTCAAACTCCGTTTTGACAGCGCCCAACACTTTCCAAACTTCAGAGGCCTGTTGTTCCAATGCCAGCGTACGAAAACCCATATGCAAGCTATTGAGCATGGCAAGTAAGGTGGTGGGGCCTGCCAAAGTCACGCGGTAGTCGCGTTGCAAGCTATCGACCAAGCCAGGACGACGCAAAACTTCTGCATACAAACCTTCTATGGGTAAAAACAAAATTGCGAAGTCTGTGGTGTGCGGTGGCGCCAGATAGCTCTCTGCGATGCTTTTGGCCTCGGTACGAATGCGCACTTCTAATGCTTTAGAAGAAGCCTCTGTAGCCAACACATCCGCGCGCTCATGGGCATCTAGTAAACGCTCGTAGTCTTCACGCGGAAATTTCGCATCAATGGGCAGCCAGACTGGTTCGCCATCTTGTCCACCGCGACCGGGAAAGCGAATCGCAAAATCAACGCGCTGGTTACTACGCGGTTTGGTTTCCACTTGCTTGGCGTATTGCTCAATGGTGAGTACTTGTTCTAGCAAAGCCTCTAGTTGCACTTCACCCACGATGCCCCGCGTTTTGACATTGGTGAGGACGCGCTGTAAGTCGCCTACGCCTTGTGCCAGTTTTTGCATTTGGCCAAGTCCGTTATGAACTTGCTCTAATCTTTCTGCAACTTGTTTGAAACTCTCGGACAAACGTTTTTCAAGCGTAGTTTGCAATTTTTCGTCGACTGTGCGACGCATCTCATCTAGCTTTTCGCTATTGCTTTTTTGTAACTGCTGCAATTGTTGGTGCAAAGTGTCACTCACAGACTTTTGCATCAGGCTGAGTTGCTGAATTTGGCTCTGTTGAAACGTAGCCAAGTTCTGGGTGAGTTCTTGACGCGCATCGCGCGATGCCTCCGTCACTTCCAGACGCAAGGCTCTTTCTAAGCGCTCTAGTTTTTCGTCTAGGTATTTCTGAATGACCGTGGTGTCATCATGAGATGGCTTTGAAATAGAACGCCAAAGCAAGAGCATTAGCAAAACTACATTGATACCAACAAGTCCCAACACCACATCGAGCTGCATATCCATAAGGTCAGTGCATTAGAAAAGACTTAGGCGAACTTAGCTGTGTATACAAGCGCGCCAGCAATGTATCCAATAAATGCCAATCCACTTATTTTTTTCAAGTACCACACGAAATCGATCTTTTCTATTCCCATCGCAGCAACACCCGCTGCTGAACCGATGATCAATATAGATCCACCTGTACCCGCGCAATAGGCAAGAAACTCCCAAATAAAACTGTCTGCGGGGTACTTTTCAAGGCTATACATACCCATTGAAGCGGCGACTAAAGGTACGTTGTCTACAACAGCGCTCACCAGTCCGATCAATAAAACAATTAAATCTAGTCGCCCTACAGTTTCATCAAGCCATGCAGCGAGGGAAGATAAAACATGCGTGTGTTCAAGAATAGAGACAGCAAGAAGTATTCCGATAAAAAACACAATCGATGACATATCAATCCTAGACAAGGCGGTAGACAGGTCAATATGATTTCTGGCCTCGAAAGATTTATCTTTATGTAGCAAATCACCCACTATCCAAAGCAACCCTAATCCCAATAGAACTCCCATAAAAGGAGGCAAGTGGGTAACTGTTTTGAATACCGGTACAGCAACCAATACGCCAAGACCCAAGAAGAACATGGTGTTCCTCTCAAAAACTGAAGTAGAAAACCCATCGGTTGATTCAATCTGGGCAGGGGCAATGACACTTTTACCCCGCAACATCCAACTCACGACTAATAGTGGCGCCAAAAGATTAACCACTGAAGGCAAGAACAGGCCTTGAATAATTGCTAGCGGAGTAATCTGCCCTCCGATCCAAAGCATGGTCGTTGTCACATCACCAATGGGTGACCATGCACCTCCAGCATTTGCGGCGATCACAATCATTCCTGCAAAAAACAACCTGTCTTCACGGCTGTCGAGGAGCTTACTAACCAAAGAAATCATCACAATCGTTGTTGTTAAGTTATCCAAAATTGAGCTTAGGAAAAAAGCCACCCAACAAATAATCCACAGCAACATTGGCAAGCTTTTCGTATTAATTCTTGCAGTCACCACATCGAAGCCTTGGTGTGCGTCTACAACCTCCACAATGGCCATGGCAGCCATCAAAAAGAAAACAATTTGCGCCGTACCGATTAAGCTGGTGGATAACTCTTGGTTAATTTGCGCATAGTCAGTGGAAGCTATCGCATAAACGGCCCACAACAACCCTGCTCCCGATAAAGCTGAAGCCGATTTATTGATTTTGAGCGGATGCTCGAAGGCAATCGCCGCATAGGTGATGGCAAAAATAATGATGAGCAATGTAACCATCGGCGGCCTTTAGGTTGGCGATGCAATACCAAACACTTGGCGTAAGTACGCCAAGTAATTTTGGTCTTCACACATGTTTTTGGAGGGCGTATCTGAAAGCTTGGCCACGGGTTGGCCGTTGCATTCCACCATCTTGATCACTATTTGCAAGGGCTCGTAACCCAGATCGTTGGTCAGATTGGTACCAATTCCGAAAGCAAGTTGGCAACGTCCTCTGAACTGTTGGTAGAGGGCGATGATCCGTTCGACCGTCAACCCATCGCTGAAGATCAGAGTCTTGGTCATGGGGTCAACACGGTTTTGCCGGTAGTGTTCGATCATGCGCTCACCCCAGGTGAACGGATCGCCACTGTCATGGCGAGCACCGTCAAACAACTTACAGAAATACATGTCGAAATCGCGCAAGAACGGTTCAATGCCGTAAACGTCACTCAAGGCGATGCCCAAGTCGCCACGGTATTCACGTGCCCAAGTCTCAAAGCCAAAGACTTGGCTGTCTCTTAGACGAGGCCCTAGGGCTTGACAGGCTTGCAAATATTCATGGGCCATGGTGCCAAGTGGACGCAAATTGAGTTTCATAGCAAACAATGCGTTGCTGGTACCGGCCAATTGACCCACTGGTTCGGCGCCCAATTTGACTGACAACACACGCAAAATTTCCTCGTGCCAGGCTTTGGAAAACCGACGGCGCGTGCCGTAGTCGGCGATCTTTAAATCGCTGAGTCTTTCGGCGCGCAGTGTTTCAATTTTTTTCTCTAAGCGTTGGCGACCCTCTACAAAGTCCGGTGCCTTTTGGGTATTGCGGAAATACACCTCGTTGACGATAGCCAAAACAGGAATCTCAAACAAGATGGTGTGTAACCAAGGCCCCTGAATAGTGATATCGATTTCACCGTTTTGTGTTGGCGAAACTTGAATGTATTTTTCATTCAGTCTGAATAGACCTAAGAAATCAATGAAATCACTTTTTATAAACCGTAGGCTGCGCAACCACGCCAACTCCTCATCTTGGAATTTCAAGCTACACAAGGATTTAATTTCGCTACGGATTTCCTGCACATAAGGCGCCAGCGTAATGCCAGGGTTACGGCATTTGAATTTGTATGTAACTTGCGCGCTAGGAAACTGATGCAGCACAGCCTGCATCATGGTGAATTTATAGAGGTCTGTGTCGAGCAGACTGGTGATGATCATGGGTTCAGTCGAGCCAATGGGTGAATTCTTCGGCCGGAACGCGTGGCGTTACAAAGGTATTGACCTTGTCCGATTCGTCGGCCCATCCGAGAGACAAGCCACACACCAACATCTCGCCTTCACCCGCACCGATGTGCGGCAGGATGATGCTGTGGAAGTTATTCCAAGCAGCTTGTGGGCAAGTGTGCAAACCACGCGCCCGCGCCGCCAACATGATGTTTTGCACAAACATGCCGTAATCGAACATCGAGCCGCGACCCATGATGGGGTCCAAAGTGAACATCATGCCAACAGGCGCGTCGAAGAATTTGTAATTACGTTGGTGCTGCAAATGCATCTTGTCTTTGTCGCCCTTGCCAATACCTAGCAAGCCATACAAACTCCAGCCGTTTTCACGGCGGCGGTCTATATAAGGACTGACCCACTGCGTGGGGTAGTAGTCGTACTGCTCCTGGTATTGCTTGGCCGCTTCTGGATTGGCACGGATGGCGTCATGCGCGGCACAAACTTTTTCTACCAAGGTGTCACGGCTTTTGCCTTGCAAAACATAGACTTTCCAAGGTTGGGTGTTGGTTCCTGAAGGCGCGCGACTCGCCACTTGCAAGATTTCGGTGATCAGGGCTTTAGGCACCGGTTGATTGGTAAAAGCACGAGCCGACATGCGAGAAGTGATGGCATGGTCAACGGCTTGGCTATCGCTTACAAAGGTAGTCATCTCAATTTCTCCAAAACATTTTGTAATTCGGGGGGCAGGCTTGTGACGGGGCGTCTGTCGTGTGCGTTGACATAGACGTGGATGAAGTGCGCCAAGGCTGCACAAAGGTCTTCGCCTTCTGCAAACAATCCTACTTCGTACCTGACACTGGATTTGCCGATTTTGCTAACGCGGATACCCGCTTCAATGGTTTGCGGGAAAGCCAGAGG